>Ga0126339_10002491_pt1 | contig 13208 bp, 7 predicted proteins | sample OrbTmetagenome_2_FD_92532 | JGI IMG/M metagenome (GOLD analysis project Ga0126339, IMG submission 92532) | Coral microbial communities from Petempiche,Puerto Morelos, Mexico - Orbicella T R C metagenome | ecosystem: Host-associated > Invertebrates > Cnidaria > Coral | place: Petempiche,Puerto... | reverse complement strand
CTTAGTTGTTTCACAGAGTGGGCAAATTATTTTAGCAAAGTTGATTAACATGTAAAAGCGTTAATTTCGCGGAGAAAAGAAAGTGCTAAAAACAACAGACACTGACTACATGATGGAACAATTAAAGGATCCTGTTTGATCACTGGGATCAAGAACGCCTATACTTGGTCATACTAATGTAGATCATATCACGGTCTTTCCTTCGGGTAGTAATCATAAGCGTATCCTAACAAGGGGCTGAACTGAAATAAATATGTGGCAAATTCTTCCAAGTTATGCGTAAATTTTCATTCAAAGCCTAACTGATATACTGAAGTAGATAAGAGGTAACACAACACCTTTGATATTCGAACTGTAGTGAACATATCACATCTCGTACATCTTTGCATCCATAATGAATGATTTCTCGGAAACTGAGCACTGAGATTCCACGAAAACGCAGTGTTGCAGAACTTTACATTGCAAATCTGGTGCTCAGAATTGTATGTTTTTCTTATCCTGCAGACATTACTAGACTAAAGTTGATTCTTTTATTGATACTATCTAATTTTTGCGTTAGTCAGAGATGTTCTCGGTCATTACCTGCCTCCAAATTTCAGAAAACAAATTGCAACAACTGCACATTCAGCGTTGCCATAGAGCAAACTCTACATGGACTAATTTGCTACACAAAATAGGAAAACAGATGTCGAAAAGCTCTTAAGACCTCAAATATATCAACAACAGAATTTTAGGATCAAGGAGGAATATAGACTAAAACATCCAAACGTTCCTTTGCAGGCACAGCAGTGAGTTGAGTTTGGCTGTAGAGGTAGTTGTCTGCCGCTTCACTGAATTTGCACTGTCGTAGTCGGAATTAAATGTTATGATGCACTAACCTTTGACTTGTACTGGAGACATGCTTCCCAGCAACAGAACGAAACAGACGAACGATGTCTTATTCATTTTTTTCCAAAACTTTACTGGTGTTTAGTTTGGCTACAATCACTCAGCGCTCGGTTGATGCTGTTTACTATTGGCGTCGCTGGTTAGTTTCTGTGAGTCGGCGGCTTGGTCACTGCTAGGATTTACAATTTGGCAACATCCCATTGGCCAAATTCTGTGGCATGTTGATTATTCATCCAATCACAATACCCATACCATTGATCCCGGACGTCCATTGAAATGGCTCTTTTTTCAGGCTATTTCACGCTGCATCCTGTGTTTCGTCCATTACACTGGACTGGACTGGACTGGACTAAACTGGACTAAACTGGACTAGACTGGACTAGACTGGACTGGACTGGACTGGACTTGTAAAATGAGTACTTGTAAAACGAGGACTTGTAAGACGCAAACTAGTAAAACGCAGACCAGTAAAACGAGGACTAGTAAAACGCAGACTTGTAAAACGGGGACTTGTAAGAGGCGGACTAGTGAAACGAGAACTAGTACAACGCGGACTTGTAAAACGGCGACTAGTAAAACACGGACTAGTAAAACGCGGACTAGTAAAACGCGGACTTGTAAAACGTGGACTAGTAAAACGCAGACTTGTAAAACGGGGACTTGTAAGAGGCGGACTAGTGAAACGAGGACTAGTACAACGCGGACTTGTAAAACGGCGACTAGTAAAACACGGACTAGTAAAACGCGGACTAGTAAAACGCGGACTTGTAAAACGTGGACTTGTAAAACGCGGACTAGTTAAACGCGGACTAGTGAAACTAGGACTAGTACAGCGCGGACTTGTAAAACGGGGACTAGTACAACACGGACTAGTAAAACGTGGACTAGTAAAACGCGGACTTGTAAAACGCGGACTAGTAAAACGAGTACTTGTAAAACGCGGACTTGTAAAACCGGGACTAGTTAAACGCGGAATAGTGAAACGAGGACTAGTACAACGCACACTTGTAAAACGGTGACTAGTAAAACGCGGACTAGTAAAACGCGGACTTGTAAAATGACGACTTGTAAAACGTGGACTAGTAAAACGCAGACTGGTAAAACATGGACTTGTGAAACGCGGACTTGCAAAGCTCTGCTTCTATTCTCACTTCATCTTCACTCCGTTTAAACTCCAGAAATTAAGATGGAGGTCTTGGCTTTTTAGCGAGAGATGATAGCTTGAAACAAGCCGCCATCTTCGCGTGGCAATTACAAATGAAAATGTTTCCGAATTTTGGCGCGATTTTGGTGATCGAAGGTCAACAAACTCTTTTCCGTCTCGTAGTTTGCTAACCATACAGTTCCCTTTTCTAAATTTACGATAACATACCCAGCACAGCTTTGCTCTTGAGCTGGAAAAGAAAGCTGTTGAAATTATTGCTGAAATGCAATTGTTCCTTTCTCAGAATGAAAGCAAAGGTTAAGCCTCCTCACGTGACACCTTGCGTGACGGAAAGCATGATCTTCGAAGGTCTAGTGTGACTGCAATCTGTAAGATCATGACACCATATGATAACCATGTTCCTGTTGACTTTTTATTTCAGATGTTTCTGATTCTCTTGTTAAGAATAATTTGAATAATTTGAAGTTCTTCGGGTGAGAGATGATCGTTCCAATCGATAACTGTAGCTGGAAAAGAAAGCGGTTGAAATTGTTACTAAAAGGAACGCAAACGACGGAAAAAATATGGGAAACAAAAATATTGTTAGAAAAATATTTTTGGCTGTCCACATTAAGTTTAGAATTTGAAGTTTTTAATGCAGCCAAATTAATTGTAATTTATTTAATAGAACGCAAGATTTGTTTGCATGGAATGGATGTATTGTTACTTGGTGGCTCTAAGTATGTTAGACAGTTGATTAGTATTTGAAGTTCTTTGGATGAGAGATGTTCGTTCAAATTAAGACAATTAATGCGGAATTCGACTTACCAATTCGTTGTCCTAGTCTGCGTTTTACAAGTCCTCGTTTTACGAGTCCTCGTTTTACTAGTCCGCGTTTTACTATTCCAGTCCAGTTCAGTCAAGTCCGCGAAATACAGTATGCGTTTCAGGCACCGTTGGTTTCATCCATGTGATTAAAAAAAAAGCGAACACATGATGACATCTCTTGGCGCGGATGGCCAAAGTCTGCAGCACAGCGGTTGCAAATTCCTCAAATGTACCAAATTCGAGGCAAGATCTTATCCATGCGATGGATATTGCATCTATTGAACACTTCTCTGTAACATATCTTGAATTGCATCTTGCTAGAAATTGCCAAACTCAACAAACTTGCAAACAAACTGTGAAGCAACTCCCCCGAGGGCAGAGATTCCCTTATCACACGATCAGGAAATCGTCATCACGTGATCCCTTTTTTGAATCACGTGAATGAAACTAACGGTGCGTCCGGGATCAATGGTAGTTGCCCCTTGGATGGGGATTGTGTCGATTTTTTGTCCATTTCTTGAGAACCCTAGGCCTAATTGCTTTTCCGAAAATCATTAGCTTGCCTTTTTTGGTACCTAAAACACCCTAAAACGACATTTTATCAAACCGAAAACAACAGACATTAAATCTGTCATATCACGACAGTTCAAGGTGACAATTTTCGTAATAAAATCGGAGGGGATTAGAGGCCGTGCGAACAAACATTTTACAACAACGATCGGTCTGGTGCCCTGTTGAATGTAAAAGCAACCGGCCTTAAATTACTATACTTGAAAGTAGTTTTCTTCTTTGTCCTCTGAGTTTTGTTTAAAGTCTTGGCACAAGACAAATCTCAGTACCAATAAACTAACCAAATTACACCAAGGAAAATGATTTGCTCGATTTTTATTCTCTCGTTAAGGTTTATCAGAAAACTCACTAGCTCCTTGCGCTCATTCGTTCGTTTTCTGATACTACTCAACTCGTAACTAAAACAGTGCGTGTGCATTTTCCATGGAGTAATCATCCGCTCCATTAAAATCGAACTGCCATTCAGAAGTTATGTTCACGCTCCCAGAGCTGAATTTTACGGCGGACTGAGCGAAACTGCAGTCGTGTTCTCTTTACAATCCAGCCGAAATAGTTCCGGATTTTTTTGTCTAACACCCTGTGCTACTCAAAAATCCGAATTGGTAACAATTTCATGAAAAAATATTAATTTTTTCGTTTCCAACAATATTAAATATAAATTAAAAAAATTCCCAGTCTCCATCGCGTCTTTTCCTGACTTTAGTCTGCTGTTTTTCACCTGCCGAAGCAAGAACGTCCAGGAGGTAGAAAATCGATAATCGGTGGGAGAAAGGACTGATCAATCGTTTTGTTAAAAATGTAGCTTTAAAATAGTGCATTGACTCGCAAGTATCAAACGATCGTATACATTAATCATTCCACCACATTTATTTTGCTATTGTTTAGATTGATTGATTGATTGATTTTGACCATAACCCTAAGTGGGTATAGGGCCAGATATTCTCCTTCGCCATGTCACACGGTCACGAGCAGCCACTGTTGCCTCGCTCCATGAGCCAAAACCCAATGCTGTTCTTTCTTTTTCCGCGGTTCTCCGCCAAGTCTCTTTTGGTCTGCCACGACTTCGTCTTCCCTCTGGGGCCCATGTTAATGCTGTCTTGGGATGTTTATTTGGATCCATTCTGAGAACGTGGCCGATGAACTTCCAGCGCCGCCGGAAGATTTGCTCACTGATGGTACTGCTGTTAGCCCGCTTTCGAATCTCCTCATTTGATATTTTCACAGGCCAATAGATCTTCATAAGCCTTCTCAGACTTTTATGTAGAAATACGTTTAGCTTGCTCGCATCTCTTTTAGCCATGCGCCATGTTTCTCAACCGTATAACAGACTAGCTGTAACGTTGGACTTAAAGATCTTCAGCTTAGTTTTCAATTTCAGTTGACTGCTCTTCCATATGTTCCTAAGCTTGCTGAATGCTGCTCTGGCTTTTCCAAGTTTGCTTTTGATGTCTTCATCTGAGCCCCCCTCCTGGGTCACTGTTCCTCCTAGATAAACAAATTTTGACACCGTTTCCAGTTCTTTTCCATCGACCTGGACCTTTCTGCCTGCGGTGTTGTTCCAGCACATCATCATGGTCTTTGCTGTGTTTATCTTGAGGCCCGTCATTTTTGCATAACGTCCCAGGTTACTGACTTTAGTCTGGATATGACTTCTACTGCTAGAGATCAGGGCTAGGTCGTCAGCAAAGTCAAGATCTTCTAGGAAGTTGTTGAACTTCCACCTGATGCCTGTGTTCCCGTGTTTGGTGGTCTTTCTCATAACCCAGTCCACAACAAGCAGGAAAAGAAACCCAGTCATACAACAACCCTGTTTAACTCCGGTTTTGATTATGATTATGATTCTGCCCAGAACTTTTACTGCAACCACCATAAGCACTATGCCTCTCCAATTGTTGCATTCGGTGAGATCGCCTTTCTTTGGTAGTTTCACTATCAATCCCCGTTGCCAGTCCTCCGGTATTTGTTCTTGCTCCCACACCTTATGCAAGAAGTGGTGTAAGACAACCACAGTCATTCTTGTCTTTCTTGAGCTGTTTCTTCACCTCCTTGTTTTTGGTTGAATATGCATTTCTGAGCTGCTCCCTGATCCTTTCTGATCTGGTGGAATCCATCTTCCTTTTCAACTCTCTCCTGTCATCTATTTTCTTCCAGCTTTCAGCACTGATCCATGATTTGTTTGACCTTGACTGAAACCCCAGAACCTTTTCAGCTGTTTTTTGGTAAGTTTGCTTGGTTTTCTTCCAGTTATTTTCCACATCTTGAGCATGATCATCACGGTCATTGGCCTCATCATCTGCCAGACAGCTAAATCTGTTCCGAAGTTCAATTTTAAAACTCTGCGCCACCTCAGGCACTTTGAGCTCGGCGGTGTTGTACCTCCTTAATCCGTTTTTGGTCTTCTCAACTCTATACAGCCGCAACTTGATCTTTGCGATGACTAGGTGGTGATCGCTGTTGACATCGGCTCCACAAAATGCACGGGTGTCTAGTACTGACCTTCTAAACTTTCCACACACGACCACATGATCGATCTGGTTCTTGGTGCGGACGTCTGGTGATACCCACGTGTGCTTGTGGATATCCTTATGGGGAAACAAAGTGGTTGTGATGACCATATTGTTGCTTGCGCACAGTTCGACGAAGCGTTGCCCATTTTCTGACCTCTCCCCATACAGTCCGTGGTGGCCCACCACTCCTTCTTCACCATCTTGTTGATCTCTAACCTTAGCATTCCAATCCCCCATCAGGATCACTATATCATGTTTTGGGATTTTGTCAAGGACTTTTTGCACCTGCTCGTAGAAGACATCTTTTGCCTTTTCTTCCGCGTTGTTTGTGGGAGCATACACTTGGACAATGCTAGTTCTGATATAACGCGAGTTGAACCGTGCCGTGATAATTCGATCATTCACAGGTGACCAAGAAATTAAACAGCTGGCTGCCTTCCTACTCAAAAACATGGCTACACCGCTCAGGTGTGCATCATCGTCCCTTCCAGAGTACAGCAACGTTTCGCCTGTTTGTACCCTCATCTGTCCAAAACCAGCCCATCTGCATTCACTGATTCCCAGTACATTGATATCATATTTCCTCATCTCTCTTGCTACAACTCCGGTTTTCCCTATTCGGTACATCGTTCGGACGTTCCACGTTCCTATCTTCATAATAGATTTGTGTGTAGCCAACGACTGTATCGGAGAACAGGCTTCCTTTCGGCTTACACCCGTTCCCGTCATCAACTCATCCTCCCATGTGATAAAATTGTCATTTGGAGTTAGGCAAGTAGCTGTGCTGTTCCCCGCGTAACATTGCTTGTTAGAATTTCCAGTTTCCGTAATCGATAATTTTTTACGGGATGGGGAGATTGGCCCCATGCCCAACCCCCAACCTGTAGGGCCTGGGTTTTCTGTCAGGGTGTCCTTCCCTTAGCCACAGTATCCCGTTATTTGAAAGGCGCCGGATACCCGCCTTTTGCCGTTGTCGCTCAGCTGCAGTAGAACTGCATTTCTGGGGTTATGACGAGGACATGCGACAGCCGAATTGGTGGCAGAGCCTTTGGTACGGTGGGTATTTCCTGGCATTTTCGAAGTACACCTGGTGCCCCCAGCGCACTCCACCAGGGCCCCTTACCACCCTTTAACCCCGCTATTGTTTAGAGCCCTTTTAAATTTTCCCTGAAAATACGTACGAACTAAGAAAACAATGCAACACTGTTTTCTTTTAATTTTCACGTACCCTCCGCTAATCAACTCTTCTCCCTCGTCGGAATGGACGTTAAGGCGATTTGTTGAATTCTCGCGCTTTATATGTTTGTGCTAATTTTACGCCGGCTTTCACTTGTGAAATAAGCATGACACTGGTGAAATAATCACAAGCGCAAGTTCAAGAAAAATGTTTCTTTTTTTTTTGCTTTTTCTTGTGCTTACTTCATCCCGGTGCACAGTAGCGTTTTCTTGTGCTTATGCTTGTGCTAACACTTGTGCTTATCTCATAAGTGCGAACCAGGTGCAAAGCTTCTTTTAAAGTAAGCCTATTTTTCTGATGCGTCTGTCCTCAATAAAATCAGCAGCTCTTAGAGCCGGCCGACTCCTATTGTCACAGCTGCCAAGAAAGCTGGCACACAAGCTACAGCAGTGTCGAAGCAGTGTGCGCTTCCACTGTGCTTGACATAACAACTGACGTGATATTTTTCAATAAGCGAAAACAATAAAGCTTAGCAAAAGACTGGAGAAGACGAACGTCTCGTTAAACTACTTGGTAACCGTGTTTGTTCAAAGTATTTCGTATCTTAAGGGTCTCTTTTTTACCCCTTGCTGAGACGCAAATTCGCTGGAGCCAAATTCGTAAATTAGCCAATCAAAAGCCTTGTGCCTTACTGTTCTGCGATATCAAGTACGTTACTGGTCTTATATGGCCGGATTTTAACGTGGCTAAATTTGGATACGGTAAATACCTAATCGTATCTTTTTTTGTAAGCTTGATGGCAGTTCAGTCTCTTTTGGTCTCGTCATGGATATTTTGGCTGGACTTCGTCTACTCAAAAGACGAGCCATCAAACTCGCCTGATATGCCCCCCTGAAAGCTAAGGAAAAGGAACCTTGTACCCGCGCGATGGCGTCAGCTAAGTGTCTCTACCCCAATTGACTACAAAAATAACCCAACGACTGCGCGAGAAATTTGGCGGTTATTGCAAAAATTAATTGTTGTGAAAACTTAGCGCCAATCCCAGCGGCACCTGCACTCTGAGCTAATGCAAATGCACTTCTAGAAGCCACACAACCTAAGTGGATGGTGGACTGGGTCTTTGCTACAATATATAACTACCATAGTAAATCCGGTGGAAGTGAATGCTACTGCTGTGAGATAAATGGCTCCCAATGGCATCCAGGAACAGAGAGATATCAAAATAACGCAATAAAAACATGAGGTAGGTGACATTTATTGAAATTATTTCTTACACGTAGCATTGAGAGCAATTTTGAAAGCATTTTCATGCATTGCCTTAAAAACCGCTAAAACTGTAACGTAATAACCAACAGCATAATGTCACGTATTAATTGTATTTAAAAGGACAGTGTCATGAGCTGCGCATGTGTAAAGTTGCTTTTTCATATCGGCTAAAATATTTGTTTTTAGAGGGGATTTTTAACGTAATGTGTCATTTTTTAGCTAAGGGAAAGCAGATGTGTCAAAACTAAGTTATTTTGACGTCTGCGTGACCTTTTGAAGGAACTTATAACTCGTGCCGCGTTTCCGGCCTGTCGGGTCGCAGCCTGTGGTAAATATCATTATCTTTTTTATATTTACACTACCACTTTCTAATTTATTTTTCAGTATGATTCGCACAAATTTAAAACCTATCATAGTTTTGCTCCTTTTCAGTAATCTCGCAAAATTTGTGAGAGCATTCGGCTAGTGGAAGGAAGTGCGGGCTCATTTTTCGGACCAGCGGTTGGTGTAGCTCTGGGCAAGGAGCTCTGGGTACCGAGTTCTTTTTCTGGTGCTCGTTTTAACGGTTTCAGAAGTACAGCAGTGTACGTAGTGTGAAGTCAAAGCGCGCCTCTTTTATGGGCAGGAATAGTCTAGAGGGATCTTCTTACTACGATCTCAGAACAGTGCAGCTTATTTTGTCCATATCTCGAGTTTCACAGAGTGAACAGGATGTAGTCATCCGCCATTTTAGAAGTTTACATAATTTTTTGGGGGGCGGCGTACTTGGCGTACTCTTGGCTAGTTGCATGGTGGCAACCGAGTTACGTTGATGATGTAGAAAGTCTTTGTTGGTAATTTAGTGTGCGTAGATTTTCTCGGTTTACTTAGTAGTAGCTCATTTGTAGGTGTACATTTATATTTAGGTTTACGACAGTGTACGTCTATAGCAGTATTAATAGGGTCGTACATGCACTTGTGCATATATGGGTATTTGGTCAACTTTCTCTAACTTTACATACTGTGAAAGTTTAGAATGGTTTATATTTCCCCTATATTTTATTATGGACATTATAACATTTTTACATATTGTAGTAAAAAAGTCACAAACTCACTTCAGTTAACATTCTGTCAAAGGTCTCAATAATTATTGTTAGTTTTTGCCAATTGCTGAGGCTCATAAATATAAATCAATGTTGTCCAGATTTGTTTGAATTGACTTAATATCCATTAAAAAAACACTATTAGTAATTGTTTGAGCATCTACCCTAATTAAGCACCATGCCCAAAATAACAGCAAAACATATTGAGACATGTAATTACTAGCCTCGAATAGAGTGGTTAACCCTGAAATGAACACAGCGAGTACTGTATATTTTCTCTGAAGATGCCACCTCACACTCCTGTGGTGCTTTTACTGTCTGTTAGGTAACTTACTGAATAATTCAAAGCAGGACCCGTATCAACATGTTTGTTTATCCCCTTATCTTAACAAGATTACGTGTATTTCTTATTTCTCATTTTATGCAATTACTGTAAATTAAGATTGAGTGAATGTTCATCACATCTGTGTCAAGTTAACAAATAGGTGCTGTGTTTTTGTTGAGCAATAGGTCATTTTACAGTTGTGTGCTCAGTTGCCTGGCCTATGAATGCAAACTGAGTGCGACTTTGATTTGATGCAAAGCATTCTACTTTTCCCATTTAAATGCAAACTAGTTTGCATTAGAACAATGATTTTCAAGACAAAAGCGGTGAGGTCTGTATCAAAACAAGGTCACCTCCAACCTTGCTGTCATTGAAAAGCCAGGTAACGAAGCAGACAAATATAATGTCGCTAAGCAGATTTTATTTCACAACAGCGTAGACTTTATTGGATATCTTCGTCAGGCTTAAAGAGGTTTTTTAAGTTTTCCAAGTGTCTTCAAGGTCTTACAAGTCTTTTTCCAGTGAAGTTGGCATAAGGTACAAGTGAAGTTGGTATGTTACCAGTGAAGTTGGTATAAGTTGCACTCATATTTGTGTCAGAGAAACCTAATTCAGAAAAACTAACTAAATCAAATATATTTGTTGTGCACAAAAGGTGACCTCAGCTGCTCGAATTGCCATCAGCATATCTTGGCATGTTTACTTTTGCAAAAATTCTTATTCCAAGAGATTTCTATGCAAAGGTATGTTTAAAAAAGAAAGTAAACAGACAGAAAGCTAACTATGATCTTGGTGTAGGTCCTGATGAAAAGTGAATTAAATTTTAGACTGACAGAGCATAAAAATTTGAGTTTAAACTCGCGGATTGAGAGCAAAGGACCTCGAAGGTGTTAGAAATGTAGAGGTTAGCAAGATTTTTATAAGTTTCAGAAAACTCCTCCTTATGCACAAATGTGTGACCTTGATTCAACCTAATGTAAATTTTTATCTTTAAGGATGTTACTTCTCAGGAGGCACGCCAGCTGAAATCACGTTTTCGGATGTAATTTTAGCTAATGTGTGTTTCCTAAATGAAAGTAACGTAAATGCCAATGGAAATAGAGTTCGTTGAAGTTTGATTGTTTGTCCTGATTCACAGATTAAAGTAAACCTCAATAAACATGGAAGAAATACGTGTTTGTAGAATATGTCCAGCTAAATCGTTTCTCAAAATTTACCCATAAGATTGAAGTTAAGCGTAGGCCGTCCAAAGACATAACAAAATCCTTAACTAAACTTCAAATAATCCAAATTCCAGAACATTCATATGAACAGTTCTAACATAGTTCTGGTGCTGTAAAATCTTTTGTAAGCCAAAAAAAAAGAGAAGCTGTTGAAACACAGTTAGCTATGATAAAAGCACAAAACTCTGATAGTCTAGATAAGAGTATCTGAGTAAACATTAACAATTATCTAAAAGTAAATAAACCACAAACGAGTTTCCTTCAAAAGCTATTAGCATCTTTTTCGATGTTTTCTTTTCATTTAACCTTTGATTGTCGGTGCAATAAACATAGAACGGAGCTCCGAACTTTTTTTAAAAGAACATATTACTTTTCCTGGTGGTTTATTAACCTTTTGATAATTTTCACGCTAAGTCCCTAAAATAACCATTAACAATTGTTTACACACTACTAAGGTTTAGTAGATACCATTAATATATTTATTCTCCAAAAACGAACCCACAATAATAGAAATAGGAAAATCCCTCTCCTACAAGCAAACCGAGTACTGAGAGAATTTCAGGGAATATTTCCCGTCATAATCAGTTCTATCGATAGCAGGGGAAATTCCTGAACGTATTAAATACCGAGTCCATCAAATATGAATAAATGTGGTTTGAGTAAATATCAATTGAAAACAATGCCAATTGAACAAATATCAAATAGATCCTAAACATGTCCTAAAATTCGTGCCACAATAAAATGGTCAAACATCAGATGGCATTACGCGATAAATACTTGTTATGCAATGCTTTCTAGTAGCATACCATGGAATTAAATCCCACGTGTAGAGTCTTGTATCTATGCTGAGAAAACACAACTGACAAGAAGGTTATTTCATGGTATACCACGAGAGAGCAAATTTGCATAACTTTTTTATATCATACCATGGAAACTAAAGCAGCCAAAACAATCAATTTAAAATACGCATGGTATATGATGGGAAGGTTGGATGTAATACTCTCAAATATACAATGGCTTCCCTTAAACAATGCCAATTGAAAAGAGAAGTCACATTTAACTAGTGAATGTTGTTCTGTAAACAAACACCTAGAAAGAATGTTCAGCTAGTTAATCGGCCTGGAGAAAACGCAACCATTAAAAGGCACAAAGGTTGAAACATTTCTTTTATGTGCCTTCTGCAAAAGCGAATTGAATATTGCATAAAATCTATGTAAACTTTTCAAAACATTTACAAGAAAAATAGCAACATTTTATGGACAGTTTGTGCAATATGAAAGCCAAACATGTAGTAAAATTTACAGACATTTTATGGAGATCACAAAATCTCTGTAAGTGTGTGAACATTTACAGAGATTGCAATTTACAAAGGAAATGTATTTTTTTCAGTGAAGTCTCTTACCAAAAGCTTTCCGGTGCTTCGGTCAAATGCCAAGGAAGAAGTCGACCTTCTCAATACTGTTCAAGATGCGTCTTCGTCTCTTCGGTTAAATCTCTGTCTGTAATCTCTTAAAGTGAAAAAAGAAGTTTTGGTTTTAATTTAGTTTTTTGAGAGGGGATTTTCATCATATCTGTGTCAAGCTAACAAATAGTTGCTGTGTTTCTGTTGAGTAACGAATCATTTTACAGTTGTTTGCTTAGTTGCCCGGGCTATGAATGGGTGACCTTGCTTTGATGCAAACCTATCTACTTTTCTCATTTAAATGCAAATTAGTTTGCATCAGAACAACCTGGTTTTCACAACAAAAGCAGTGAGATCTGTATCTAAACAAGGTGACCCCAAGCCTTGTTGTCATTTAAAGGCCAGGTCACTAAGCAGACAACTGTAATCTGTATTTTGCTTTGTTACAAACATTGGGTATCAGTCCGGGATGGTTATCAGATTTGATAACCATGTGACGTCACAACATGGCGGCCATTTCAAAAATCGGGAATTTTCGCACTCACTTCGCTTTGCTCGTTATTTGTTCGATTACACTCGGGTAATTTACCCATAATTCTATTCGATAATTACCAGAAAAGAAGGAGCCTCGCGTGTTTTGAAGGTGGCGGTTGAAGATCAGCGTAAACGATGTAAAATGCTACTCGTAAAGTGAAACAGCGCTTGCAATTTTGCATCCAAACCAGGTATGTTCTTCATTTTGTCATTAGATTTAAGTTACTTGCAGATTTTTGCGAAAATCACAAAAAATATGTCG
>Ga0126339_10002490_pt1 | contig 13208 bp, 6 predicted proteins | sample OrbTmetagenome_2_FD_92532 | JGI IMG/M metagenome (GOLD analysis project Ga0126339, IMG submission 92532) | Coral microbial communities from Petempiche,Puerto Morelos, Mexico - Orbicella T R C metagenome | ecosystem: Host-associated > Invertebrates > Cnidaria > Coral | place: Petempiche,Puerto... | reverse complement strand
CCCCAAAAATAATCCCCCAATTATGAGAAAAAAAAATACCCCCCCAGGAAAGTGGGGTGAAAAAGTTTGGGCCAAAAAAGTTTGAAAAAAGTTTTTAAAATTATTATATTGTTTTTTTTTTTTTTTTTTTTTTTTTTTTTTTCATTATTGTGAAACTCGGAAAACCGTGATCACTTTGATTTGATTCTGAAAGGTTAATTGTGTACTGAAGCGATCACAATAAAGTTCAGGACAAGCAAGAAAACCTCAAAACCACAACTAAACCGCTGCTGTTTGCGGTTTAGTTTTCTCTCGCTTAATTGGCTTTTTCCTTGCTACACACTAAGAGGAGACGGGGACATTGGGGGTTCTGAACACTGCAATACCATAAAAATAAAATCGACAAATATTGCAATATCTCAAAAAAAAAAAATCGCCAAATACCGCATTACTCCAATACCGAGTCGAAACACAATACCATACCAAAACCACTACTCTGTATGTTAAGTTTAGAGTAGATATACCAAATAAGAATTTGTTGATGAACGTTTAGTCAGGAAATTTTCAATTTACACAAAATAATCAAAATAAGCAACATCTATTGGCCCGTTGGCTAATGATTAACAAAACATAGCCTTACCCTTTTCTGATTGCGACATAAGGAATTACAGTTTTCCGTTGCCACGAAAGCCAAGTTTCATTGGGAATGTCATATCGGAAACTGGAAAAGGCTCAGAAAACGTTGGTGGGCTTGGAGGATATTTTCTGATATCGTCCAAAATGCTAAAAAAAAAAAAAAAACGCATAGTGCAAGTTCGGGGAATACCGCAATACCGCATTTCCAAATTAAATTTACCGAAATACCGCAAGAAAAATTGTCCAATGCCGCAATACCGCAAATCCCAATGTCCCCCTCTATTAATAATTTCACGTTTCCATGAGTTTCACAGTAATAAATTATTTTGATACAACAGGTACAAAATATCCAGCATCACGAGATCCTGTGTTTGAAATTTCCAGTTTAGTGTTTTCCTTCCCTGAAATACTTTATTGGGAACGGGCCTGAGATGTATCTTAACACAGGATGTTCACTGTATCCTCAAATTTGGAAACAACTAAGAATTCCCAACTGGATTGACTACATTTTCGCGTAGCTTTCGGCACAGAGGAGATTATTGACAGTAAAAAAAAAAATTGCACGAACAAAAGTGATGTTGATCTGTACTCGTACGGCATGTAAATAAATCTATCTAAAGAACACTTCGGTAACTCGCAAGAAGAGATCTGATACTGGACACCTGTGCCTATAAAGGACGCAGGTAAAAGTGTACAGGGTAAAGTTACTGAGTTTCTAAAAGTCCTTTCCAATAATATTTCATTTCCAATTGTTAGTTTTGCCGTTGGAAAGGTCGACCTCTCGCGACATCTGCCTCTCGCTTCGCTTGAGGGCGGCGGATTAAGAGAAGCGATGACTAAGCGAAGGTCGACTTGTAATCTAGGAAAAGTTCTAAGCGGCTAATTAGATAGCGGAGGCATCTCCGAAGATTCATGTTTATTTTTGCGGTGCGTCGTTCGAGTTCCTAAACGAAAAATTTATACTGTCGACACGGTTAATTTTGTATTTTGCGCAAAATGTTTAACGTTTGTCATTGCTGCTTTTATGCTTGAGGTACTTGTCGTTTCTTCACCTGGGATAATTAAAAATATATATAGGTCCATCCATAGACTTTTCATGGAGTCCACGCCATTCCTAACTTTTTGCGGTGGAATCAGTTCCGGTCCTAAGATCATTTGCGGTACAATTTGGGGATCGTGTGCGGTCTGGGGGTCATTTGCGGACCAGGATCACTTGCGGGTCTGTACAGATCTAAAATAATTTAAGAGTTCAGTTTAGGTATTGGAAATCCATTGTTACTCAATGATTGGCATGAATTTTCATAACAACTCTAACACATCGCCTGATTTCAATTGCACAGTGATTATTTCCGAGTGACCTCTTGCCTTCATTTTAAAATGAAGCCTGATCCCAAACCCGAGCGTTTGATTCGTGTGAAGATAAGATGAGAGTGCTTTCGAAGACTTTCCAAAAATGAAGCAGTTGTTCAACATTACGCTCGAAACTGAAAAATAGATGGATCAGAATTATTTCTCTAAAACATAGAGTATGAATTATGAACAGCGAGCGATTGACAATTGTTTTCAAAAATAAAATATTGATTATTACAAAGTCGGTTTTTTGAACACCAAACATAATTGAGTCCTAGAAACTGAACATGAAAAGCTGAAATTTGCATTCATTTAGTTTTAATTTTGACGGAACAGAAATCGATATGTGGGCACGGTATCCGCCATTTATCGTCAAGCTGAAAGAATCAAACTCTGGCGGAAAGTAGTGATAAATTTTGTTTTAAAAATCGCATGAAGTTGCCTTACGTCGTACAGTGCTATAGAGGCTTACGCCAAAGTTTGTCCTAAATGTGGTCCAGAAAATAGTCCACTACGCATTGCTGACTGATGTGATGATTTGGGGTTTCGGCTCCTTTGGTTTTAACACGCTTTCGATTTTTCGGCTTAGGAACACGGGTTGTGAACGTATTCCGACTTTGTTGCTAAGGGACTGAAGTTGCTGCCTCTTGCGGTCGGCAGATCTCAACTAGATCTCTGATTTTTTTAAACAGAATGGTGATGATAATGGCTTCATCGTTTTCACTACAATTCCCTTTTGACTCGCTGGATCTGCTGTCAATGGCTTGATTTTTGTTATTCTTCATTTGGATTTCTTCATAGCTTCTCCCAAGACATCGGGCACAGCTCTAAACTGGGTTTGAGGTAACCATCTTCAATTGCTGTTAGTTTCAAACTAATCGGTTGCTTTCTTCTTCGAGGGCATGTGGAAGACGAGTTGGGAGAAAAACAGCAAAATAATCATCAAACTCGCTATCTTTCCATAATTTTATTAAAGCAGCAAACACCTCCTTTGAAGTGAAATGACAGCGAAGACAAATTATAGTCAAGAAAATCTTATCTAAGACTGCGAAAACTAAATGCAACCTGAAGATGAAACTTAGGCCACTTAACGTTCAAACTAATCGCTAGATTACAGTAATACAACCAAAATTTAAACTTCGAACATGATTACAAAGTATCCTTCAAGGTCATAAAACAACGGCCTATTTTTGCATGTCAAATTTTCTTGTCTTACGGCAAAACTTGAAACAAGGAAAATCGAACAGACCAGGGAAATTTCTCCCACCACGGTACATTCTTATCATACACATTATACTGACCAAGTCATAAACTAGACAAACTAAGCGAGAAACTGAGAAGTCAATTCTAATTATATGGGCGCTAGCTAGAGAAAAGTGTTTCCGTTTTTTAATGACGGTGACCAATATTGTAAATATAGCCCCCCTGTGAAAAAAAAAATCTTGTATAGTAGAATTTCCCCATACTGACAATTCTGCAATAGGGATAGGCGATTTTAACTTTGATAATTAAGCGGCTTTATGGAACAATTACTACTGTTTAATAGTTGTTTATGATTCGAGAGGGAGTCGAGTTAAGCAGCATAAAAAACGGATCACTATACAGCCACAAGAACCCTCTGAAATGAAGTGATCGTCATTTCATACTGATAACTTTCTACAATATGGTCGGGTATTTTATACGGACACTTTCACCGGACACTTTAACCGTAAACCTAACAAAAAATCTTAGCGTCGACTGAAATTGTGAACCAATTTCAGGCTGGTTCAGTTACTAAACGTAAACCGTAAACCCAACAAAACATCTTAATGTCACCTGGAATTGTGAACCAATTCCATGCTGGTTAGGTTTCTACGATTATAAATGATTATACACCAAATAACTGGTCCCTCACTAAACATATGAAAACGAACCTATACAAAAATCTTAAAAGAATTCGTTTTCTTTCCGAGAGCGCCACCCGGGGAGCGCCAGGGAGAGGGCCAGGGGAGAGCCCCCTTAAATGTATTGTTGTTCTTCCGTCTCGCACCCGAGCTTTTCTGCGTGCTTTCTGAAAGGAAACGACTTCTAATTTAATGAAGCAGGCTAATCATTAAGTGTCATGCTATATAGCAAAAACTAGACAAAGAAAACAAAAAAAACTAGACAAAGAAAAGCAAGGTGCATTGTATTCTGCGTGAATTACGACTTGATTCCCGAGCAGGATATTCAGTTTAATCAAGTATAAAGCAGTTAATCTAATAACAACGACGAGTCAACTACAGCAAATGTGAAAAGAAACTTCAGAATGAGAAATAGCAGTTTTAGTTACAGTAGTAACCGCAGCAAACAAAAGCCCACTGCCTATGATCAATACTACAAGTGACGTCTAAACTTTGAGCAACCGAGTCACTGTGTAGTCTAGCCCTATTATTTGATTGGTCTCCTCTAAATATGGTACCATGTAGTCCTGGACAGTCCACTAGCCACGCACACGATTCACCTTCTACTCTGCATTTTGTCTCATAGCGAGGGAAGGGATTGCCTGGACAGTTGTTGACTGCATCAAGTAGACTGTAGGCATCGTGACATTGCTCCCGTATTCCACTTTGGCGAGTTCGTCCTTTGAGTGAATAACAGAGAAGAGAGGTTGAAAAGAGCCACGTGGATAAGGGAGATCAAATATAACAGTAAGGACTTGAACAGGTAGATATAATAAGGCCAGAATAACACTTGAGAACTTCTGCAACTGTCTACCGTATTTATATATTTGTAAAACCATTAACTTTAACCTAACATAACCCTGAACCATAGCTCCAACGATAATTACATGTAAAACCAGTTCAGTTGGTCCGATGCGGAGACAGAAAAATATTGTTTAGTGAACTGTTTCCGATACAGCAACATTTTTATGAACGTACATGTGTTCAAATCTTAAAAAAAACTGAAGATGAATCAGAATAAAAAAAAAAGATACGAGCACTTTAGACACTTCTTAATCTGTAGTTACGGATGAAATGTGTCTGAGTAGCCCTGTTGGAATTTAAAAGAGTTTCCTTTCTCAAACAGGCATACCAGGTTTAAGCTATATATTTTAGTTGCAGGCTTAGGGTCAGGTTGTAGAGTGAAAAACTGTGACCGAGTTCTTGAAAATGCTCTCCCGACTGAGGTAATTGTTGACTTTTTCCACACACATCGCGCGTGTGTCACCGTCAGGACTATGGTGGCGAAAGTATAGGAAAATAAAGAACGGCTAAAAACTAATCAGATTGCAGGAAAACAAAGATAATTAATCTGATAAAGCAGAAAAAATATTACTCGTTATACAGTACTGTGCCAGTCGCACAGTTCGTATTTGTTTAGATAAACTGAGCTCTGTTGAGTTAACGAATGAAAAAAGAATCATTGGTGCACATGGCGTAAGGGTGAAGAGCTTGAAACCAAACTGACAAAGACTAAAAAAGAATGTACGTGTTTCAGAACATTTACTTTCATGGGGATTCCTTTTTGTTACTTCAATCCGTCCACTCGGTAATTGTGCCACTTGGAAGATTCGAGACCTTGAACAAAGACTCACAGTGCCGTTACTTAGCATAGAACGGTCTGTAACCTCTTTATCGACCATTAGTGTTTCTTTCTGCGTTGTCACGACATTATTACTGGCAACCTGGAAGACAACCACAAAACAAACTTCATTGGCGACTTATAAATCAACCACGGATCGAGAAGAAAAGAATGCCTTGATCATACCTTTTAATTGTAAACGTGTTTTTTTGTTTGTTCGTTTGTTTGTTTGTTTTTTAAGGATGCTAATTTTAGCAGAAGAAATGCGTGTATGGTATAGGAGAATCTTTGTTTATAATATTTGCCTCATTACCATAAGCGATACAGTTTCTGATGGAGCTACAAAGAGATTTATACTGAATATTGAAAGGGCACAGCACGATTAACTGTCCCAAGGAATTTGAGCGCGAATACTTCTTGTGCGACGAGAGTTTAAAAGCTCAAAATTTTACAAAGAATGTATTAGCTCATTAGCGCTTTTGCCACAAAGAAATTTTGATGTTTTTGAAAGCCAATTTCTCCTCGAATATTACACCCAAAGAGCCAAAAATTTCACCACTTACTAAGTTTTACAAGCTCTTTAAGTTTTTCTAGTAAAATCGCGTCTAGCATGATGCCTTCTATGCGCAAAGCCGTATGTTAATGAGGAAAAATGTAAACAATGACGTCAGCAACGATTCGCCCGTATCTTTTCAAATGCAAATTTTAATGATATTTCCTTGCATGAGTCTCCTAGTTCCAGTCCAATACCGAGCATACGAGTATGGTCTCTTGTGTGTTGTTGTTTTTCAGTGTGTGGTTGTTGGTCGGTAAGTCACTTTGACCGGAATATATACATTGCAAAGGCTCCTTTTGAGTTGAAGAAATGAGTGCGAATATTTATCACTTGTAACGTTTAGGATGACTAGCCATTGCATAACTTGGACTTAGGGTTAGTTAATCAAAGAGGTCCCATCTAAATACAGTACCGGGATCTGGCACTGATTCTGTCAGGAGATTACGAGAAAGGCTGAAGGGAAGGGTGAAAAGTCAATCATTAATGATTGTTATTAGTTATTTTTGAAATGTCTTTCTTAGACGTAATACGGAGAATAAAGAATTACATTATAATTCAAAAATAACAAATACTCACATCCTGTAGATTCCTCACTAGATTCTTTGGTGTGGGCTGATCTCGTGCCAGTGGAAGTAGGAAGCAGACGCTCTTGAGCGGAAAATGAATAACTGTAGCATTCTGCGGAGAAGGAACCACAATTCGTCGATAAAAATTCACATTACGTGAGAATTTAAAGAGAAAACTTACAGATCTTCAATCGTTCATTAAGGTGCAAAAGATTGAAATGAAACAGCTATAGTTAACGACAAACTTTTATAAATAGCCTAAATTTCTAAAAACGGATCATTCGTGACGTATGCGGAAAGATTAAGGGGAGGTGCAGAGCTGGTCTCCTTCGTAGCCTTCACCTGGGTCGTAACGCAACGCTTCTCGCTACGAGAAAGGAGAAGAGTTGCGTGACGACCCAAATTGTAGCTGTAAAGGAGACTGGTGAAGAGCGAAAAGAAAAGAAATTAAAATTAGTCTCCAACAACTGTAGGATCTGAACTTATGTCTTCTGCATTTTGGTGCAAAAGAACGAACTCGTATTTTTAAAACGTACCTTTTTAAAGTCAAACAAGATATCAGACTTTTCAACGTCGTTGTGGGTTGGAACTTTAAACAGTTCTGTTTGTTGGTTTTTATCAATTGTAACCGTCTCGTTGAACTCTGTTCCAGACTCGTGAATACGGAGACGAAATTCCTCAACATCTGCTACCTAGTGAGATATAAAACGTTATTTACAATACAATGATTACACAGAAGAAAACAAAGCCAATAGCTTTAGAGAAATCGACACAAACTTGGAAACTCCAAACAACAAGCGGTTCTTGTTCAAGTCGTGAAGGTCAAGATTCAAGTGGTTCAAAAAATATGGCTTGCGATTGGTACAATCGACTGATTCAATTGATGAATGTGGTACTTTTCAGTGGAGTAAAGTAGTGTCCTTCAACTGCAAATGGTGAGATCTCGGCATCCATTAAGTAACACCCGATCGACTCCTACGAATTGTACTGCGTCTTAGTTAGTAAGGGGCCTTGACAACTCGTGCGAGTGAGCGAGCCGTACAAGTCGTGCAACTGGTGAAGCTGCATCCATTATAGCAACTGAGATTTACACCGTGAAAAATAGCGAATTACTTGTTCAGGAAAAAAAAAACTACGCTTGCAAACAAAACAAAAAGAACCCGTGCAAAATATTCCTCGTTCTATAAGCGTGCCTGCGCAGGCAAGTGATACGTTTTAAGCCAGACGCTCATGGAAACAAATTAAACGAATCAAACTCAGGACACACGCAGAAAAGACAAAATAGTGCGGGCAAACAAAGCAGGAACAACCCGTACAACAACCCTCCCAAATCGTCTTCTCACCTTAATGACTGGTGAGGCGTCAAGTGGATTTAACATGAGACTCATCATCAACAATATGGCAAACACTGGAGAACTCATCCTGTAAAATGTTTAAAACAAGTGCACGTAAAAACTAGAGTGAATATTTTGCACATGCATGGCTTTAGAATTTGAGATACACTGTAGTAGAATTTAACTGCACTCACTCTTGTTGGTTGATAAGTAGCTAGGTCACTGGTAACTTCTTGTCATTAACGTGTCACCGCTTCTAGGTAACTGTATTTACTGGGTAAAAAGGTTCACTTTTATATCTTCAACATCTGCCTTATGCGTGAAGGAATGTTGCATCCGTACTTCCTAGTAGTGATCAAACAAGGTTCGTATTTTTCATTATTTAACAATGCAAAAGTCAATTGAGAAGAATTATAATGATCGGAAGTAATTTTGCATCCTTAAATACATTTTACTTCCTGATTGATGAAGGCCCCGTCCACATGCACGTATCCAGATATTTTTGAATCCGAAACTTTGTCTTTCCGGATTCAAAAATATCCCCGTCCACACGTAACGTATTCAAATCTTATTCACCTGCCCACACGCATCCGATGGTATCCGGATTCACTCTAGAGAAACTAGGCCTACATGTTGTGCCGCCATATTGGTTTATTGTTCGGTGAGAGAATCTCCCACTGAGCGTTTTTTGTGTTTCTGCGACACGTCTCTCACGTTTCGACAATTTATGATTAAATTATATTGTTGTATCACTACTTCCCTAACAGCACAAGACAAGGTCCTTACTACTTCAGCAACAAGGTGAAGCTAGTTCAAAGTATGATGTGGCTTTTAAATATGAGATAAGTGATTTGCACTTAATTCAAATTTATACCTCAATCTTCTCTGGCAGTAACCCAGACTTATTGGAAATTAGCGCTCGCCCGCTCGCGAGTTCGATAGTGAGAGCTGTTCGTTTAGCTTTTTTCAGTAACACTACAAAAATGTTGAGAAATTTCCAAGGAGTGTGAAAAATTGATGATAAAAGCAAGGGTAAAACAGTAAAACCGGTCTGCGATCTTAAGAAGGCGTCTCGTAAATTGACCAGAACAAGATACAAGCTCAAGCTGGGCTTCCGTGATAATGAGATACCGAAAAAATGTTCAAATACGAGGACGGTTACTCTCTGAATTGTACATGAGGTCTAATAACTAACCAATCACAGAAATGACAAATTTCGAGTTTTAAAAACTTTTTAGCAACTTTTTTGAGCGAGAAGCTCAATACTATTTTCCACTAGTTTTATAAACAGTGAAAAAGGATACTGGATGAAAGCCAGTACAGCTCACTTGATTGACGTGCAAAGGCATAGGCGGTCAATTACAGGTATCCATTTTTTTTTTTTTTAAGAAAACCGGAGAAATTATAATGATCGGAAGTAATTTTGCATCCTTAACTTTTACATTTTCGAAATTGAACCTACATGCCTCTGTTGATTGATATAGCTTGAAACAGATATCCACTTTTATAATGTATTCAAGAACTACTAGAACTAGGGAAGTTCTGTGGATTCCTTTACTTCCTTCATAGGATAAAACAATATCTTTCTATTTAAGAAAAATTCTTCCGTAGTTGCACCATAGTTACTAGAGGGAAACGTTCCCCTCTAGTAACTTTGGTTGCACAACTGTAACACACCTTTTCTTTTGCAGTGAACGACTGCGTTTCAGCGACACCGACACACTTTAATTGCATCTGTAAATTTGTTAGTTGTAGACATGTTTTGCATGCTTACAATACAATTAAGTTTCAACAAAAGACTCACTAGTCTTTTTTACATAATAATCGATCAATAATCCCTACAACAGTACGGTGTAAATCTCCCACTGAGCGTCTTTTGTGTTTCTGCGACACGTCTCTCACGTTTCGATAATTCATGTTTTAAAAATTGCATTGTTGTATCACTAATTCCCTAACAGCACAATACAAGGTCCTTACTACTTCAGCAACAAGGTGAAGTTAGTTCAAAGTACGATATGGCTTTTATATGAGGCAAGCGATTTCCACTTAATTCCAATTCATAACTCAGTCTTCTCTTACTTTAATTCGTCACTTCAGTTGTAGTTGTTTACGTCCTTCATTTATACCCCGACTAATCACGCAAGCTGTAGCCTGATATTAACACTAGTTACTGGATCGACTGGACTAAAATAAAACTATAGAGTGCATGTTCGCGGGCATAAATATGACTGTTTTGGGCCCAACTCAGACTCATTTTAGCCCGAGCCGCGCGTTAGGCGGGGGTTAAAATGAGCTCGGGCAAGAGCCCAAAACATATTTATGCCCAAGAACATAAACTCTATTACTATTATTATCACTTTGAAGGGCCTTGAGAGAATAAAAACTGAAAAAAATGACAACAAAACAGTCTGAACAATCATTGGTTTATTTCAGCAAATTTTCCATTTGAGCCCGCAAAATACGCCACAATGACCGACAAAGTGACATATATTTTAGGGAAAAATTGCGGGTGTAATTTCAAAAATACGTGAAAGATTACTCTCTGAATTGTACATGAGGTCAACTACCAGATTACAAACTAACAATAGAAATGACAAATTTCGAGTTTTAAAACGTTTTTCGAGAGAAAAAGTCAGAAGTATTTTCCACTAGTTTTACAAACAGTAGAAAAGATACTGGAAGAAAGCATTACAGCTCACTTGATTGACGTGCAAATGGTATAGGTGTTCAATTACAGGTATCCAATTTATCTTCTTAAGAAAAACCCGGAAAAATTGTAATGATCAAAAGCATTTTGCATTCCTACATTTTTTCCCCTGAAATTAAACCTGCATGCATCTGTAGATTGATATATCCATTTTTATGATGAATTCAAGAACTACAAGAACTAGGGAAGTTCTGTGGTTCCTTTAGGATAAAACAGTATCTTTCTATTCAAGAAAAGTTTTTCCGTAGTTGCACCATACTGAAAAATGACCAGTTACTAGAGAGAAACGTTCCCCTCTAGTAACTTTGGTTACACAACTGTAACACACCTTTTCTTCCAAGTGATCGACTGCGTTTCAGCGACACCGACACGCTTTCATTACATCTGTACTTTTTTAGCTGTTAACATGTTTTGCTTATATAACAGCTAAGTTTCAACAAAAGACACACTATTCTTTTCTACACAATATTAATCGCTACAACAGTACGGCGTAAATCTCCCACTGAGCGTCTTTTGTGTTTCTGCGACACGTCTCCCATGTTTCGGCAATTTAAGATTACATTATATTCCCCTCTAGTAACTTTTTGTTTTGCTCACAATAGGATTAGGGTCAGTTAAGTTTCAACAAGACACATTTTCTTTTTTGCATAATTATTCTACAACACGCTGAGCTTCTTTTTTGTTTCTGCTACACTGTTCTTACGTTTCGGCAATTTACGATTAAATTACACTGTTGTATCACTACTTCGGAAACAACACAAAACAAGTTTCTCATTGCTTGGTGAAGCTAGTTCAAAGCACGACATGGCTTTTATGAGAGAAGTGATTTCCACTTAAGTCCAATGTATAACTCAGTCTGCTCCGGCAATAGTACTTTGCATTCGTTTTACAAACAATACAGAAACAATAGAAAATGAAGCCATTAAAGCGTGTCCACTGAATTACGGGTGCCCCGTTATAGAGCGGATTTCAATTGTCATGAGTGTCGAACGCAATCAGACAAAGAATGTGGTTTTGGTTTTAGTACGGTTTGAGATTGGCTGAGTAGTCTAATTGGTAAGTAATTGATTTGGTTTCGGTTTTACGACAATTAATTGAAAACCACTCTAAAAAGGTTCCTATTGGATACCTGTTATGAAGACACACGTAATCGCCCGCCAATTGCGTGGCGAATGGTTAAGAGGAGAGCCTATCAGGATCGAGAATTTTGTTAAAGATACGATTATTCTCGGCGACACTTCTTTACCGCATGCCTCACTCATATAACAAAACAGAAGACGACTACTTCTAGTTTATTTCTTTATTTTCCCACCGCCAACCTCTCCGTGCTTTACTATGTATTTTACAAGTTCTCTCGCTGGCGAATACTAAAGAAGCCACTTCATATCAAACAGGAGTCGTGTGTGAAAGTGTGCTTCTGTGAGAATAGTCGTGTACATGGGCGCAGCCACTACTGGCCTGCAAATAAAAACACAACACATCAAATTTATTGATTTCAACTTTGGCAAAAAAGAAAAAAAAAAATTAGGGACAATTACTTGATGCAGAAGAAGTGTATGCTTGTGTCACCTTGTTAAATTATCGGGATGGACAAAGAACTTCAAAAGGCCGGGATACTTTGTTTAATAACCGAGGAATAAATAGAACAAGCTCTCCGATTGGTGTTCTTTCGAGGAGATGAAAATAAGACAAGCTCTGATTGCTTTACCTTGTCATAAGCAGTTGTCATCTGCATGATATAGCTCACTGACAAGTCGATACACGTAAGACGGAGAATAACCACCACTAGAAAGGAAAAACAAACGTTTGGACACAATCTCCAAAATCTTATGAGAAGTAGTTAACAATGAAGAATACGACGTTTTCCCTTCCATATCGTAAATCTTCTAAACCAAACCAAACCCAGAGTACTGGGGCTTCTGTTCCCGAGCTCAATTCTTCGCCACGTTACCACGCTCGAGCTCAGATTTTTGACTCCAGAATCAAACGCACTAAGCATAAGGTCACTGTGATTCCCACAAGACGACATGCAGCACGGTTTTCTTTCGCACGGAACTCAAAACAGTGAATAGAATACTTACATGTTTGAAATGCAAAGGTTTACTAAATCTGGCGGTATGTAGTCAAACACTGGATTGTGGACATCAATTTTAGACAATATGTTTCCTGCAAGACAAGCATATGATTATTAACATCACTTCTTAAAAACGGTGTTATGACATCATAAAACTATTTTCAATTCAGTGATCTTACCTTCGGAGAACTTCATAACATCATGAGGAACGACGAATTTATTGCAGCTATCCTGCAAAAAGGAATTAAAACCAAAAGGGGTAAGGACGAAACCTTGTCATTTAAAACCGAACGAATTTAATAATCGACAAACACGGCATATGTGAACGCGAAATTCCGGAAAAAAAGCCCGATGAAAATACACCCTACCGACAATTACCCCCCCCCCCCCCCCCCCAACCCCAAATTCCCCCCCCCCCCCCCCCTTTCCCTCCCCCTTACAACAAACCCCCTTTCTCCTCTCT
>Ga0126339_10002489_pt1 | contig 13209 bp, 7 predicted proteins | sample OrbTmetagenome_2_FD_92532 | JGI IMG/M metagenome (GOLD analysis project Ga0126339, IMG submission 92532) | Coral microbial communities from Petempiche,Puerto Morelos, Mexico - Orbicella T R C metagenome | ecosystem: Host-associated > Invertebrates > Cnidaria > Coral | place: Petempiche,Puerto... | reverse complement strand
TTCAGTTAATGACTATAATCACTTTAATTTCTATCAAACGAAAACAAAATCTGTATTCTCCTCGCCTTGAGAATCACCCTGGTGCATCGAGGGATATTTTAATTCTCAAATCGATGTTTCTGTCCTTACGACTTGAGTTATCACAGCAATCTTCATTCATACATTGCGCTGACAAAATCCTCGAATCAGAGGACTGAAACTACTCACATAAGAGCAGGCCCCAAACTGACCAAAGTGGCTAATCGCTAAGGGTTTGGGACTGCAAACAGACAGATCCACAGAAAAGTTTAATGCTGTAAACTAAGCATCGAGGTACGCGACGGCAGTAGAACGATTTTGTGTATGATGCATGAATGAATGCATTTTAGACCTTCACTCTCTTTTTTTTCGTGATACAATCTCTTGGCAGGTTAGACACCCAATTTAGAAGTGCCCTGGATTTATGCAAGGACTTACTAGTAGTATAACAGAAGGCAGTCACTTTGATTTTTGCGGAGGAATAAAATCATCATAGTTCGTTGTCACTCTCTTATGAAAAAAAAAAAAGTAGATTTAATTAAATTTATTAAACAGATTCAATTAAACAGGTTCGTCCATGTCCTATTACTCGCCGCGCAATTAAGGAGGCCTTATACCCTCAGATATAAATTCTATTCAAAAAACCGTTCTTTCGAAACAGGACGATTCAACATCCCTGGCAAATTGCAAATCGTATATTGAAACGATTTTGCTCTAATCACTCTTTGATTTACTTTTAAATTAAGAAATCTACACAGGTAGCAATATTTCAATGATACAAACACCAATAGCAACGGTTTTTTACAGTCCAAAAGTACGCTCAAAATGGATTTAATTCAGTACATTTTAATGATACTTTACAGAGAAAGCTTTAGGGATGTGTACATATGAGAATTTTGCATCATAGTCCTGAACATTGTTTCCTCTACCTGGTTAACATTTCTATGACTGGTGTGTATTCGGGTATTCAGTGGAACATTTATGTAAAACCTTTCGATATTCCCCCTCTCTCTGCATCTATCCCTCCCTGTTCACAGGGCTAATTTGGGTTCTCGGAGACCGAAGTAAAACTTTAAGGCCTTACTTTTCAAAATTACCGAATAGACGGATCTCCACTGGGTTTCAAACGAATGTTGTCAAATTACAATTATGTGTTCGAGCGCTGGCAGGGTCGTTGTGCTGTGTTCTTGGGCAAGACTCATTACTCCTATAGTGCCCCTCTCCACCCAGGACTATAAATGGATATTGACGGAAAAAATGTTGGGAGGTAACCCCGCGATAGACTCGCAGGAGTAGCACAAAACTACAAGCTCATTCAATAGTCGATAGTACGTTTGGAGTAACGAAGCCTTTCATTTCACAACGTGTTAATTCAATACTCACACTTAAAGACCTTATGTTGGGATCTGGGACGAATTCATGATAATGTATTTTGAAGGATCATACACTACAAACTGAGCTACACTGGATGTGTATTTGAATGTGGATTTTCTACATGAGAAAACTAATTTGCTAGTTATTTTTTAGGGTAAATGGAGCGGCATCTAATGAGGAAAGAGGCAAAATGCATGTAGGTCTTTACGTAACAGAAAATTCAAGTAGTCAATATAAAGTATTACACGAGTAGCCTTTTACTTGACTGCAATTGACCCTTTGATGGTGTAGGGTTGGAGGGGAGGGCGGAGAATTTAAGGCCATTACCCTGTCCTGCAGAGAGTATTAAAACCATGGCTGTGGAAAGGATTTGTAGTACGTTTAAACATATTTCCTTTGAAGTCCATAACACACAGAGATAACGTCATAGGACTTTATTATTTCTGAACAGACGTCATCTTTGAGCCATCGTGCATTGCATGAAACATATTGTCACAAATAGTTAAAAACCAACAAAGAAGGCTTAGAACATCAAGAGGGTTAATGATTTTAAGTACGACAGAGAAACATGCCTGTGACAATACGGTTGCCATGAAAGATCAAGATCCTTGACCGATGAAATACGATACTTATTTTTTTCCAGATAAATTTTAGGCAAGTCGTCAAATTTGAAGTTCATTGCTTTAGCGCTTTTAAAGGTACAAGCATTCAAAGTTTGAAGGCGCCTCTAAAGTTTTCATCACCCCTCTGGTCTGAATTAGTTATGCAGTTGACTCAGATCAACTTACGTCTCGCTTTCAGAAAAAGGTAATTTGTAAACGTCAACTGTGTGTTAATAACTTTTCGCGCATTAGACTCAAATGGAAATGGATGGCATTGGACTGGACGAAGATCCCGCCAGGATTCCAAATTCTGGAGTTTCCTTTCAAAGCCAATACACGTCACTGAATCAGGCTTCTCGATTACAAAACGTATCAGAAGATAGAGGGAATAATGCTTCATCAAACGCTTCCCAAAGCAGCCAATATGCACCTCTTCATCCGTTGACACGCTCCTGGGAGGTTCCGAGACAACATGTGACTCTAGAGAAGATAATTGGTAAAGGTGCGTTTGGTCAGGTTGCCAAGGGAACAGCAGTAGATCTTCGAGGATGGCCTTGGAAGACACTAGTGGCTATTAAAAAGTCAAGAGGTGTGAAATGCTTTAAAAATAGTGGTAAAACAGTGCCGAATATGTTATGCTATTCAAATGTTTCCCCTGTTATTCAGTTAATATAGTTAATATTAGTTAATAGTAGTAAAATTTTTCCCATTTTCAGGAGAAAAACCCCTCAAAACACTGTTTTCTGAGGTTTGCTCCCTGGACAACTTGCTAATGGACAGGATGAACTTAGTTCCATGCCTCTCGAACCATTAGTTAGTACGTTATCGTGAGAATGCTGAACAACACTTCATAACACTCAGGGGCGAATTATTCATTAACTATTGTGGTATGTGACATGGAAAAGCTCATTTTTGAAGTCAGAGTATGAAGTCCTTTAACCTGGTAGCAAAACTGTCCCACAGAGTTGCTTCATAGAAAAAAATTACTTTTAAGGTATGACCCCCTTAAGGTGATTCCTCAGAAATAAAAGTTGCCGAACGATGTTTTTGAAACTTTCCCCGAATGTTCCTTACCAAGCACTTTGTCGAAAAATACCATGAAAAAGATAGGTCACCATTCTCGTAAAAGAGATATGATGGGGCAATTTAACTTACACCATTTATGCCAAATCGCGTGCGTTATTTTATCGGTTCAAGTTACGTTTAGCGTTAGCTGGAAGCAAAGTTTTCCAAAGAAATACTTGCAAAAAAAACTTGATAGGTAGAAAGTCTAAAGCATCAGTAACAATGTAATATATAGTTTATGGGAAAAATACACAATTTTAAACGACAACGACTCAAAACGTGTTTCGAGGTCATAATTTCCATCCTCGACTAACTGTTTTGTGAACGCTTTTCGCTACATCTTTTTTTCTTTCCGTACATTATTTTTTTAATTTTTCAACTTAAAGATAACTATTCGTACAGGAAAGTTATGCAGTAAAAAATATAGGTCACCATGCTCGTTTAAGAAGAAACGAGCATTTATTTCGCTGTCGGGCTTAGCTTGAGAGAAATCTCTCGATGTGTGCACGCGCTAGCGCTCATGTGCGGGCGTGCTCGCACTGAGGGCGAAAAAGGTGCCCAATAGTGATGCGCAATTCAATTCTGAGGAATCACCTTCAGGTTAAAATTATCATGTAACGTAAGTGTCGAAATCTTTGTATCGTAATTATTTAGTACACGACCGAGTGTAACGGAGACCGGGGCTAGAGACGTCAAACAAGGATGTTAGCGCCAGTTTTGAACTGAAGAGAAGAGGAGTAGATATTGAAGAGTAGTAATGAACTTCCGTAGTCTGTCAATGAAATAATCGAAAAGCGGCTTTTCTTGGCGACCTTAAACATGTTTAGATGTATTGCAGGTTCATCATCCAAACTTCTTCAGATTCTTAACTCTGGAGGACTGTCTCCACACTGCACATCCACACCAGTGGATGTGCAGTGTAGCGTAATCATTCCATGCAATGCAAAGCTGAACTAAACAAACCGGAATCGCTTCGAAGATTTGTAGAAAGAATTTCAAAATACCCTGACTTGGGATAACTATTTGCATGGCAATTCGCCGACGAAAGTCTCATGAATAAATTTTTGCAGTGGCCTTTCGTTCAGATCTGTAAACTATACACCGTAAATGCGAAGTGCGCCGAATTGAGTCGATCGTTCGCGTAGTACGTGTAAACAGACTGAGAAGATTTGAAACTCTGACTCAAATCAGTAGCAGTCACCAGAATCACTTAATACATTTAAACAAAGATAACATGAATTGACAAGATAAATTACCTTGAACTCTACCAAAATTCTGTAACCCAAACGAACCAAAGCCCATGTAATTATAATTTTATCGTTACTCATTCTTCGTTGCAGACTCATAGATCGATCAAAACTGACTATGAAATCTTCCCTAATCTTGTTCCCTGAGGCGCTTAATGTACGCTGCCAAGACCTTGATCGACGCTCACCGCTTTTTACGCATTTTCCTGCTCAGAATAGTATTGCAACAACTCGAGGCGAGCAAGTATACGTGTGCATGTGAATGTTGTGCGAATGATCTCCTTCTAGACCCAGATCCTTTTGACTGGTTCTTCGAATCGGTGGCGATTTTCATTATGGTGATTTTTCACGACTTTGAAAATTCATAAAAAGTTGGGATTTAAACCGAAAGCAAAAATTTTGTCGGTATTATGATCAAGAATGTATCAATATTGTTTTTTGGCGCTATAGTCACTTTTAGGCATTAGAAGGGTCTCGATGGCGTGGTGGTCCTTACGCTAGAATTATCTGATTTTCGCTTAATTTTTGAAGAATAACGGTTAATTTATGTCCTGATGGTTAATAGAAATCTTCAAAATTGATCATCATTGTTTTTAAAAGTAAAGAACTAATTTTTATTGCTCAAAAATGTTTGTGAAACATATTTATAGTGTTAGGACCATTCGGGGATGGAAAAAGTGTTATTAAAATGCACGCACGTTTATAAGCCGATAAAAGCGTGTTACTGGGAAAAATATTATGAATACACCCCACGCCTCGAGAAAAAAGTTCTTAGTGCATGACTAAAGGGCCAAAAAAATTACGCTTGTACCAAGCGAAAAGAGGTTATCGTTTACCAGTAGATTAACAGCGTTGTGAAAAGCGTAGCAAAACTTTCGTGTTGATTTAACGCCAACTGTTATAGCTTTTCTTATACATTGAGCGTAGAACCCAAAGATGACCCCCTTGGAAAGAATACTAAATGTACCGCTGAGTACTGGAAAGGTTCGAGTTAGCTGAGTGGGTAAGGGCGAGTGTGAAACAGAACAGGTAATGAAACGGGGCAAACCAACAAGCAAGGACGATCTTAGTCACTTTCATGCCATTATAAAGTCAAAATACTCTTCTGTTGACTACATTAGTGTGTTTATACACTGTTTTATATATATATATAATATATTTTATAAGAAAATCGAAGCTGGAATTTGCGAAATTTTAAGAATAAAGCGTTCGTTGCGAAAATTGAAATACAAAAGTAAAAAGTGAAAGCTAAAATAAGCTGGAATAAAATTATAAAAGTACGACAAACAAAGGAAATGAAATAAGGAAATAAACTTTCTGGAATCCTAAACAGACATAATTTTTTAAATCATGACTTTTTTAGATTTAGGAAAATGTTTATTAGGATCCACGCGGTGTGTGGCAAAACATTCGGAAATAACATTCGGAAATAACATTCGGAAGATGCGGCACCTGGGGTTTGAAGCTAAAACGTAAATATTAGTACGCGACGGTATAAAACCAAAAGCAAATTGATCACCCTGGCCAGTCACAAAGGATACAGACAAACCAATGAACCAACTAAAACTCTGGTAAATACACGTAGCCGACGAGAAGCGCGGGAAAACGTATGTGATCAAGTTGTGATTGGTTTTGTTATTACTTGTGATTGAATCTAAACGTGGCACGAGTTGTTTTTTAGCCAATCGTATCGCGTAATGATGCAAAAACAACTATTTTTCGCCACGTGAGTGAAAACCGTTCTAATTTAACTGTGCGGGAGATTCAGTTTTAATGCAACATTTTGTTGTTGCATGTGTACGTGCTGTGTTTGATGAAGCACCCGTCTCGCAAATTGAGTACACCCACCTTTCCGTTCTTCTGGGTTGGTCATCATATACGACCAAATTAATTCAAACTTTCGGTTTTTCTTTTGCTAATTACTTGTTTAATCGTTTCTATAGATTCTCGATCGCGACTGGATCTCCGCGCGCCTAATCGTCATGTAATTTACGCGGGACTACGTGGGTGTCCAATTAAACGTTTTAAATTATACTAACTGTAATTGGATACCTACGCCACTCGCAAGTCAATTACCCACACGTTAATTAATGGCTTGGTATTCCTTCTTAGTGTTTCCTACCTTTTTTGAAACTTACGGACAACGCTACTGACTTTTTCGCTCAAACTAAGTTCGCAAGACTTGATAAAAATCGGAATTTGTTATTGATACAATTGATTAGTAACTGGACCTCGTGTTGTACAAATCAGGGAGCACTGATCGTGATTTTAATTCGGTCTCGCGCCGCGCGCTCGTCCGATTTTGAAATTACTCGCACGATTACTCCTTGAATTGTACTCCACTCGGTCTAATTACTATTCCTAATTAAAGTCAGAATTGAACTCGGCTCCTGAAAACTGATATGTCCTCAGAAAGATAGTTCTATTTTTAATGCATCCATGATTTATATACTAGGAATCAAGAACAAATTCTAAATGACTTTTTCGCTGACCAAGGATTGTAATGCGCATGTCTTATGGCCACAGCAGGTACGGTCATATGAAAAAATGCCATGCAAATTAAACGTATTTAGATCTGTTCGTTCTTAGAATAACTGGTTGTGGTAAGCCGCCACATGAATTGAGATCACTGATTAAGGCCAAGTTAACGGCAAGTTAAAATCTTTAAATTAGAAAGATTTGCAAAAAAAAAAAGCATTTAAATGGCTGGCCGTTCCGATCCAAATTCGTTTTCGTACTTAAATGCTATAACATGTCACCCTTGAACCTAAGAGGTCTAAAAGCTTGGCAGACTCTATTTTTTTTTTAAAAAAAGTACGTTCTTTTCTTTTGTGGCATCACCAGCAGGGTTCTGCACAAAACCAGAATGCTTTGTTTATTCACTTAATGATCAAATTGTTAAAAGTATATTAAGCGAGTCTATTCCGAGGCATATCAGAACGTAATCAGCAGCTGCTGCTACATCTTCTGACAAACAAATCTTCTGAAAGAAGTCGCCAGTCCGGTGCAACTGATGCAGACCGAATCAAGAAAAAGACTGTGCTTTTCTAAACTGACGATATATAACGAATAACGAAACGTGTGAGCATCATTGTTTGAACATCAAGCAGTGAACTGAAGTTCCATCGACAACTCCATAACAAGTCAGGTACCGCTAAGTTTAAACACATTATAGTGGTATACTTCAATCCTTTTCCTTTTGGACAAGCAACTCTATCTCGTTCTTTACCCAGAGAGAAAGGGAGGGGAGAGCAGGGACGGCGCAGTACGTGGTGAGAGCGTTCGTCTCCCACCAATGTGACCCGGGTTCGATTCCGACGCGATATGTGGGTTGAGTTTGTTGTTAGTTCTCGCATTGCTCCGAGGGTTTTTCTCCGGATTCTCTGGTTTTCCTCCCTCCACAAAAACCAACATCTCTAAATTTCAATTCGATCAGGATAGAATACCCGCGTGAAAACCAGCCAAGGCTGATGTAGCTTCCTCTCTAAGTATTGTAAACAGAGAGAAAAGGAGAAGCCGATACGTGACCAATTTTACTACAATGAACTTTAGGTTGTTGACAGTATGAGGGACTGTTTTTATTATTATTATTATTTCTTTTGGACAAAATGGGTAAAAGATACAGATATAGATAGACAACCTCTTTTAAAACGATGAAATTTAAAGCGAAGTCGTTTGTACTGAAACTTAATATGGATAAAACTAAAACACGACAGCTTAGGAAATCTACAATAAGAATCTAAGATCAAGTATAATACACCTGTACAAACTCTTCAAAACTACAATTAAGCGGAGATATCACTTTGCAAAATACTCTTTGAAATTGTTACCTTGTCGTTCGTTTTTCAGAGGCCCCGTTCACACTACGCTGTAGCAATTAGAAAACGGAGCTTCCTTTCCCCGGTTAGGCCTTCCGACCACACTAATCCGTCACGAAAACGAAGCTTTTCGACAAGGCTCTTCAAACAGGAGGGATTTGAAAACGGAGCTTTACGTTTTAGCGTGGACAGAAAACATTTTGAAAACGAAGCTTTCCAAAAAAAAGATGAGGTTACTTTAATCACGATATTTTCTTGGCCGAAGTTTATATCTCGAACACAAATCGATCCAAAATGACCGGTGATTGTTGCATTTTCAAATTCCTCGGGCGTAGTGTTGACGGAAAACATTTGATGCATTTTCGGAAAGAAACCTCTGTTTTCAAATTCCTCGGGCGTAGTGTGAACGCGGCCAGAGAGAGAGAGAGAGAGAGAGAGAGAGAGAGAGAGAGAGAGAGAGAGAGAGAGAGAGACCAGGTGTCTTCTCCTGCTAACTATAAATAGAAATTATTCGATTCCTTCCTGCAACAGTAATTACGTGCGCGACTCGCACGGAATTGATTTAAACACAGCTCTGCCAACGAATACTTAAAGATATCCAGCAGATATTTCCCTTTACAATATTTATTACACAAAATCCTCTTTTTCTGAAAAAAGTACTTTGATTGGCACTACTTGATTTTTTGTTTGTTTGTTTAATCTATTTCTGTTTTGGTACAAACAGGCTTACTTGACGAGACAGATGGCTTCAAGCTTGGAACACATATTGTTATCATCCATACTGCTATTACTTCTTGACAGCTTAATTTACCTGAACGTGATTGTACCTTTCGCAGAAACCGCTACATCTGTTTCAAGCTTCTTTGAGAGTCACGGAGGTTGGTTAAAATATTAGCTTAATTTCAAGAACAATATGCAGTTAGGATAAAAACCCCTCAGGCTTCTCAAAGTCAAATTTTCGTAACCTTGAGCCCTTGTGTGGCTAGCAAGAGACGTAATTCATGTAATTCGGATATCACTGAGAATTTTTACTTCCCTTCTTAAAATGCGAACTATGAAAAGCAAAACAGTCTGCCTACAAGTGCTTCATAAAACACTGTGTTTAATTGTTTACCGTTATCCTCTCCTTGATCATTAAACCTTGAGATTAAAACTTAGGAAGGACGCAATTAAGGTGTGCGCATGCTCCTTATAGTTTTACGACAGCACGCACTCTGAGGACCGTAAAGCCTAAGTAATCTGCGCGCTAGAAGGAAAATGTCAGTCAATATTTCACGACGTCAACATGAGCACAAAAAGCAAAACTGACAGTAAATTTACTCGCGTCTCCTCCCGAGAAATTCCGTAAATAAACATTTTACTTTAGTTGGTGCTTCAGGAAAACCTTCTGATCAGTTTTTCCGCAGCGGACATAAACTTGCAGAAATAAAAGAATAAACTTCCTGTACAAACCCAATTTTTTTCGTGTTTACAATTGGTATCCCACCGCATTCGTTGTACTGTGGAAATTTTGGAAGATTTCACCGGAGGAAATTCAAGAAAATCACAAATAAAGCTAAAATTTAAAGCCAAAATTTAAACAGAGATTATGGTAAAACACAATTTCATCATTGCTCGTTACATTTAATAAGTTTAAGAGGACTGGGTGTAAAAACGAATGCAAACACAGCATTCAAAACATAACACTAGCGCGCGCAACGCGATAAATGATTACCTCGTGAAGCTACTTTAAAAGCCTGAAGCTACGCGGGAAACATGTTTTGAAAGCAAACTTGGCTTTAGTAACATATTATGGGGGATTTTTAATGTGTGTTTGCTTGGGATAAAGGAAGCTTTCCTTCTGCCCTTCTAGGAAACATTCAACAGAACATCGTTGCCCAAACAAAATTTTCATTAGTCTCTTCTTGCACGCTTGGGTAGCCAATCACAACGCAAAATGTGGTCTAATTTGAACTAACAAATGAATATTATAAACAGCGAGAGTAATAACTGTCTGTGATAAGAACCACTGTGCAACAACTCTGTCTGATAAGATGCATGTTATCAATTTTCTAATACAATTTAACTCTCCGCATATTACATGTTGTTATTTGCAGATTACGCTTTACTTGGCCATGTTATCGGTGTTTGTACAGGAGACCAATTGAAGTGCGGGTTGCAGTGTTTGAGAAATGAAAAGTGCCGATCATACAACTGTTTCGCTGCAGAGAGCCTAAATGCACAAATCTGTCGTTTAAACAAAGAAACGCGATTTTCCAGACCTGAAGACTTTAAGAAAAACCGGGGCTCAACTTACCTCGAGCTAAAGCAGGTTGGTATTATCACAATATTTCTTAAAATTGACAAAATGATATCGCCAAGACTTACATTCTCTCTATATGTCCCTTTGTTTATCCGTGAAGCATAGGTCATCTACATGTACGCTCATCAGTATCCTGTCATATTCCGGTTCAATACCCTAAAAGGTATCAGAAAAGCTCCTGCTGTGGAACTATTGAGGCTGAACACCAAGAGGTACCAAAACCGCGTTTTTAACCCCCCTAAAAGGTACGACGTGCACCACCATCCTTTTTACATGGGTGTCCCCCCGGGTCCTCTTCCAGTTATATTTACGCTTTTCTCGTTTTCTTTTCTTTAGCGGGATGCAAAAAGTAAAGAAAGTTAAAGGGTAACCTTACCCTGTTCTCCATAAAATAATATTTCTCTTATGGAGAAGTCAATCGCAGACACGTCTTTTGTTAGCTGTTGAGTCCACACTGTTAGCAGTATCAATAAAATGCCACACTCAGACAAAAGCTAAGTAACGTCCTTTATGATGATGATGATGATGATGATTATTATTATTATTATTCCAGATTTCCAACTCGAATTTTGTTTGTGAAAACGACGGGAGATGGAGCTCACATCAGAATTACTGCAAGTGTAATCCTGGGTACGAGGGGATCACCTGTAGCTCAGGTAACTTCTTTTTAGGGACTTTCTAATGCATCATGAATCATGAAAAAAACCCAGTTTAGTTTTGTAGCCTGACCATGGTTGTTTGAAAGTTGAGTGACACTATTCCAGGATTAAACTGAAAAGAGCTGATATTCATTGCTATTTTAATAGCAATGATTTTAAACGTACCATCGAGTTTGAAAGTAGTCCACGTCGAAAATTGAAGACAGAGGCTAGAACAGCAACAACAATTAACAGGTATTTAGACGTGAGAAAAATACAAATAAAAACAAACAAAAAAAAAAAACAGTAAGTCATGAAAAAAATCAAACTTGCGCTTTTCCTGGGTTAGGTTAATCTTTATTTGAACAAACTGACCCTGCCTTTTAAATAGGAACTACTTCGAAGCACCACAAGCAACTCATGGTAAAGCTATGTTTTTGTGACGAGTACAACAGATACTGATTGCAATCCATACTCGAATGACATAGTCGCCTCTCAGAACTTAAAGTAATAAGCTAAGACCTTGTAACAGTTAGAAAAAGTCGCTATTTTATATTACACAAAGAAGGACAAAAAACCCGATAACAAATGAACTGTGTTTTTAGTTCAATTTCTAGCGAAGCTCGGTTTATTCTCTACGTTTCCTGGGCATTCCTGTAAGGACATCCGGGATTCTGGAGATTCGGAAGGAGACGGGGAGTACTGGATCGACCCTGCAAAAGATGGAAACCCTATCAAAGTCTACTGTGACATGACAACTGACGAAGGTAAAAAGGAATTATCGATGTTAATCAAGGTGTCTCGCTTCCACGGACGAGGCAGGGTAACTTTTTGCATTTGCCAAGAGCACAGACTGAAGTAGCAGAAAAGTCTTTATTCTTCTGAATGCCAAATTTATACTGAACTGTTTAAAAGCAAATGTAAATATAATTTTCTATTTATATATATATGTAATTTTTGCTTTAACCTTAGTATAGTTTTTACGTTTTTAACATTTTAAACTAATTTTTATATAATTTTTAGACATACTGTAAAGTTAATAATTTTTTATATTAAAAATAAGCATGGCCTCTATTGATGGCAGTTTTATTCATAGAGCTGACAGAGTTACCGTGAAAAAATAAAGTTGTACTTACTTAAGTCAGAAAAATTAATACCTTTTACTTTTCAGTGTTACTTTAAGTTATTCATTAAATACTAAATGGTAAACTTAGGTTTTCCTAATTTCAGGAGGCTGGCTTCTAGTCGCCAATTGGTTAATGGAAAGCTCTACTCCACCTGCTCAGAACTGGGAACCTGAGGCATCATACCGCAGGATCAGCTACTATCAGAACAACAGAATGGGTATCGGATTAAGCGCCATGAAGGAGCTCAGGACACACCTGTCTTTCACTCAGCTTAGATTCCACTGCAGTAAACAACAGGGACGTACGTTCCACGTGACTACGGTCGCCAACAGCACCGGTGAAGCTGTGGTCCAGTACTTCAGTGATCAGACGAACGTACTTCCCCTTGCTTGCAATTCTCTTAAGAGATTGGATGATGATAACTCTCAGTTGGCCATGCAATGTCATCGGTGGGGTTCACAAAATAACGGGAAATGGGGAAGCCGCAACCACAAAGGAAACAAAAGGATGTACAATCGAGCGGCATTTATTCCTGGCGAGAATCAATGGAATATTGTTAACGGAAAATGGCTGTGCGATGATACGGGAAGCAACGGAGTATCGTCAAGGGATTTTTGGAAAATCTATGTGCGCTGAAATGTAGATAACAATCACAGAACTGTTGACTTTTACATTTTGAGGCATTTGTCCGTTTCTTCTGAAACAAAGCATAATTCCGTTTGAAATGTGAGGCAATTTAAACAATTACTCAGGGTAGCATCATTGAGAGACTTCTGGAGAATCTATGTAAGATGTAGAGTATAATCACAGAAACGCCGAAAAAGAATTCTGTGTTTTGCGGCACTAGGCTGACATTTGCTGTTTTTTCCTTCAGTTGTTCAGATAAAGGACGTTAGTAAATAGCTCTTTCAACAACTAGACCTATGCTGCAAAAGTTTGACCAGCGCTCCACTGAAAACCAGGCAAAAGAAAACAGCTCTTAACTGTTGGCCTGCATCGCTAGGGTCAAAGTGGCTGT
>Ga0126339_10002488_pt1 | contig 13211 bp, 9 predicted proteins | sample OrbTmetagenome_2_FD_92532 | JGI IMG/M metagenome (GOLD analysis project Ga0126339, IMG submission 92532) | Coral microbial communities from Petempiche,Puerto Morelos, Mexico - Orbicella T R C metagenome | ecosystem: Host-associated > Invertebrates > Cnidaria > Coral | place: Petempiche,Puerto... | reverse complement strand
CGACGATTCAAACGAATATAAATATGTATATGTTCCGAGCTAACTTTCTGGTGAAAAAATATAATTTTTGACGCGCGCTGGGTTTTTAATTTTTTTCCCGCGAAACACAGGGTAATTAAAGAGATAAGTTTTACCTGGTTTTCTAATAAATACCGTCGATTATGGTGAATATGGCAATATTTATTCCTAAAAGGCATTCCTTCCGATATGCTGTTGTCAATACAGCACGGTGTAGATTAATTGACTTACATTCAGTACCACACAAGCCAGAGTAAAGAAAAATGTCACACTGGGAAAATTAAATTCTCTTTACATTAAGTGATTACATCTGAACGGTGAGCATGCAATACATGGCGCAGTGCGAAATTACTTCGAACAACAGGAAAACGAAAATCGTATGCATCATTGAAATATCCATACAAATGACTGATCCAAAATGTGGCAAAATAGATCAGTGGTACGACAAAGAGACTGGAAGTTATACATTTGATCTTATTATCAAACACGAAGGAAAGGACTATGAGTTTGAAAAACTGACACCATTTACCTTACCTTGAAGTGCTTTTAAGCTGTGCTCTACCTGCAACTCTTTGCCTTGATTAAACAAAGTCTTGCTTTTATTTTGACCGAGCTCTTGAAACAAGGACATATTTATCCAATCATGGCTCATATTAATTTTTAACTCCGGAAATGACGTTGTCGTTCACGATGGAAAGGAAGTCGAAGCAATAAGTGTGGAAATTTGCTGTTTCAGTACAATAAGAGTTTTCCATAATGTGTTCTGTGATGCCTGTATTCTTTTTAAATACTGTCTATTATGGTAAATATTCTATTAATATATCTTTCAAAAATGCATTTCTTCAGAGTGCTAGTTGCCAGAAGTGACGATGGGCATTCACGGTGGAAAAGAAGTCGAATCATCGAGCGTAGAAATTTGCTGTTTCAATACAATTAGAGTTTTCTGTAATGTGTTCCGTGCCGCCAGTCGTTTTTTTTTTTTTTTTCCCTTTTTTTTATTATCATTAAAATACACCCTTCAAGAAGGCTGTCCCCGGAAATGCCTGTATTATTAACTCCGGAAATGACGTTGTCGTTCACGATGGAAAGGAAGTCGAAGCAATAAATGTGGAAATTTGCTGTTTCAGTACAATAAGAGTTTCCCATAATGTGTTCTGTGATGCCTGTATTCTTTTTAAATACCGTCTATTATGGTAAGTATGCTATTAATGTATCTTCCTAAAATGCATTCCTTCAGAGTGCTGTTGCCAGAAGTGACGTTGGGCACTCAAGGCGGAAAAGAAGTCGAAGCATCGAACGTAGAAATTTGTTGTTCCAATACAATTAGAGTTTTCTGTAATGTGTTCTGTGCCGCCGGTCTTTTGTTTTCTTTCTTATTATTATTATCATTAAAAAACATCCTTCGAGAAGGCTGTCCCCGTAAATGCGTGTATCATTAACTCCGGAAATGACGCTGCCGTTCACGATGGAAAGGAAGTCGAAGCAATAAGTGTGGAAATTTGCTGTTTCATTACAATAAGAGTTTTCCATAATGCTTGTATTCTTTTTAAAGACCGTCTATTATGGTAAATATCCCATTAATATTTCTTCCTAAAATGCACTCCTTCAGAGTGCTGTTGCTAGAAGTGACGTTTGGCATTCACGGCGGAAAAGAAGTCGAAGCATCGAGCGTCGAAATTTGCTGTTTCAATACAATCAGAGTTTTCCGTAATGTGTTCTGTGCCGCCGGTTTTTTTTTTTTTTCTTATTGTTATTAAAGATACATCTTCCAAGAAGGCTGTCCCCGGAAATGACTGTATCATTCACCGTTGAAAAGAAGTCGAAGCATCAAGCTTGGTGATTGGCTGTTTCAATGCAATTAGAGTTTCCATAATGTGTTTTTAAATGCCGGTGTAGTTTTCATTAAATGCCGTAAGTTATCACGGACAATATCTTCTCAATATTTCTTTCTTAAATGTATTCCTTATGAATGCTGTTGTCAATGCGTGTTAGCTCAAGATTTGTTGTCTTACATTTCTACGGCACGATCAGCGTTAAGATAAATACCTCATGAAATAGTTCAAATTAGTAACAAACATTCACAGGAAAATTGAAAGCAACCGAAAAGATTGAAGAAACAATTCTGACGCTTTTTTGAAATCATATCAACTGAGCGAGATGTTTTGTAGGCAAAAGTTGCCCACGGACAACAGAGGCACTCCAGTGTCCGTTAAACGAACCAAATAGACAGTCATATGTTTATTATGGTTTTCACGGGAAAAGTCACAAAGTTTAACTACTGTAGCTTCAGTACTGTTTAAGTTAATAAGGTGGACAGCTAAATTTGGTCTCAGGGATGTCCACTGTTTGAGATAGTTCACTGTAATTTGTTTTTCACTCAGAATAACAAATATTCATGTTACTTTCAAAGAGGCAACATAATTAAAATTAATTTACTCGAAATGCATGAAATTGATGGATTGAAGTAGTCACGCTTTCTGTATTCTAGTCCTCATAGCCTTTTTCATAGTCCTCATTCTAGTCCTCATAGCCTTTTTCGCTCCTCTTAGCCGGCAGGGCTTTGGCACAAGAATCGAAGGGCTCTGGACACATAAGATTTTCCAGTCCTAGATTCTAAGACTTTCGGTCTTCATGTATGCAGTCGTAATGTCTCTACATATACTGTCTGGGATTGTCAATGGCGGCCGTCGAGACTCCGTCGAGCCAGGATTCGAGGAATCTTTGTTTCCCTCCGTGTTGAACAGAAAGAGGCGATAAGGAACATTTTAGTTTTAAAGAAAGACAATCTTACTGTTTTACCGACAGGCTTTGGCAAGTCAATAATTTTTCAGTTCCTGCCCTTCGTTTTTGACTCCTGGCTTGGAGCAAGTGAATCGTTTATTTTGGTTCTTAATTTCGCCTTTAAATGCCTTGATGCGAGATCAAACAGTGAAGCTCAACGATTTGCAGGTCAGCTGGCTAATGGTTCGGAATACTGAGTCATTGAGCGAGGTTGAAATTAGAGATATCAAGCAATATCCAATAATTTATGGCCGACCGGAGGTATTTGTTGGAAAATTGAGGAAGTTATTGGATTGTGAAGACGTGAGACGCAATATGAGAGCTGTCGTAATTGATGAAGCATATCTCGTTGTAGAAGGACAAGTATTTAAAATAACCTGTCTTGAGTTATTTCCATTTACTACAGTAAGTAAGTGAACGAATTTTGCTCAGCAAATATGCTTTGGGGCCAAAGAATGTGACAAATAAAATTTTGTACCTTTTTTGAAGAAGTCAACATGTCTTCTTGTAGATGGCTTTTTGTGTACAAGGACTACAAGAAGTGTAATTTAGCTTCTTTATTTAGTCTTGGTTTATTTAGTCATGGCCCACCTTCTCTAATTGAGGGTGGAATTTTCTGATTAGGTTACAAATTATTACAGTGATTGGTGGCATTGTTTGTGTGATAATCATTTCTATTTTATTGATGCACTCAGACAATCCCAATCCTGTATGAGTAGCTTTCAAAGTACATGTATAAAATTTTTCTACTCGACAATTTGATATACTAGTAATATACTAATGCACTTGTGTGCTATCACTGATCACAAACTAATGATAATCATTGTTAAATCAGCAAACATTCGCATACGTTGTATTTAAAGGAAGAGTTTGTAGCCTGCATATGCCCAACTAGGTATGCTAGGTACCATATTTGTCATGGTGTCTGTAGTCATGGTGTCATTGTGGACATTGTATATTGACAATATAATTAGAAAATGTGATCTCAAAACAGCGTCCCTAGGTTGATGATTTTCTTAACTTGGCCTGTCTACTTGAAAATGTATTACTACTACAGTAAGGAGAAATTATAGGTTGACCACTTGTTCTTGAAAAGTGAAAATTTCACTGCTTAGCCCCTATTTTGTAAGTGATGAACACATTGTATATTTTCTAATCCACTGTAAACTTTAAACTTTATTCATAAGACTATTAGTGTTTTGAAAAAATTTGTGTAGTAAAACTCAAATTGCTCCTTATCTTTTATGAGACTTGAAGAAACGGATATATATTTCTACCCTCAATGTTGGTAAAAAGGTCTCTTCATTTTTAGGGGTTGATTGCAAGTCTCTCAGTTGTCAGGTGGTAGACACAAACAGAATATTTTAATGACTGTTTTCAGTTGCACACATATCTGAGTTGAGAATTGAATGAGTATAGTTTTATGCAGTGAGAGATTTGTTTTGAAATTGATGCCTTGTTGTGACTTGGTTTTTAAGACCCTAATTTCACCTAAATCATTAGATTATACCTGACTGCAAAAGGAACACATCCTAACTTTTTGCATCAGTACATAGCTGAAACATTATCCACTCATCATCATTATCATCAGTTCCACTTCCCCGTTTGGAGATTAGGGCCAGCGAAAAAAAGTGGAAATCACTTTTTGGCCTTCCCATGGTTCCTTCCGTTGATGCTAAAAAAAAATATGCTAGCAATTATTCGCCAGGAAACAACACCATTTACACACCGTTTTCCTTCAAGTACAATACAATAATATATTTTAGGCATATTTTTTTCTGAAACACCAACCCTAAGCCCGCATTTATAAAAGGTTCCAACTTTCTAAAATTTTGGAAGGCGCTGTAGTGCAGTCGTGTTATTTTTGGAAGCAATAGGTCTAAAATGAGAGGGATTTTTGTTGTGATGTTGATCGCCCTCAAGGTGCCTCAAGGAAAAGACACATCCGACCACTTTCGAACTTCCGCGGTTCACTCTTCGTCGAGTGCTGACTCGACGACGGTGATTCTCCAACCTGCTGCGAGCCACAAACTCTTTTTACACAAGACCCTACGATCGACAATTCCTGCGAAGATAGTGATGCCAGCAACAATGAACGGAATTCTTTAATATTCTTCACCTTTCTGTACATGGTTCAAACAGTTTCGTTGGTAAACCATCGCCAAACTTAATTTCTCACCCAGTTAAAAACTCCAACACTTTTAAAATTTCCGGCTCTTTTCTGATTTCCTCGCCAAAAATATCAACTGGGGTTTCTAAAAAAACCGTTTTGTTGCAACAGTGACAAGTGTTGAGCCGTGAGTTAAACAATATGGCTCAAATCCTCCATGTCCTCCATTTTCAACACCGCTCAACACCGCTCAACACCGCTGGTCACAGCTGTTTCATATTTTCGCGCCAGCAATCGGCTTGAACATTCTGACTTCCGTTCAAGATTTCTTTGTTTTCAAACAGCCAATCAAAAAAGTTCGAATTAATTCGAAATCCTATGTCCTCAGAGCCCTTCGATTCTTGTGCGAAGGCCCTGCCGGCTAAGAGGAGCGAAAAGGGCTATGTGGACGAGAATGGAATTACTCTTGCTCCTGTTCTCGTATCACGGCAGGATGTAGATTGGGATCAGTTTTGTTTCTCAGCAAGTGTCCAGCTCACTGTTCATTTTCAACAAATAAAGAAGCCTCGACTATCCTATGTTCTGCTGTAAAGCAGGTAGGTAGCGGTAGAGCACGAAAGAAGTGTAGGAGAAATACTCGACTACGTCTCGTATTTCTCCCTACTTCTTGAGTGCTCTACCGCTTCCTAAGTGCTTTACAACTGAACAGAGCACAGTCGAGGCTTCTTTATTTCCTTTATGATAAATAATCCATTGATTTCCCCACACATTCGGCTTAATTTTCAAACCAAACTTTATTTTCCAAACGATCAAAAGTCGCCTAAGCGTGTCTGTTTTTTGATAAAGCACGCTAAAACAAGGCAATCACAATCCTTGTTAGAATTGTTCAAATAATTTGAGTGAGTGCCACTTAACCCTCCAATTTTTTATCTCCTGGTCACCACTGCAAAAACATTATCGTTGTAGCTATTTTCGTTAATTTTGTATGAATTTTCAGTTTGTAAAATTGCCCTTCTCCATCTTCACGACCGAGGAATAGCGGAGAATGTGACGAGTTGGCTTCTGACGTCATTTCGGGAATAACAGTATTTTGTTTCTTATAAGAACATATGCAAACATGCGATAGTGTGTGTCAAAATCGTTGTAGAATGCCAGGAAGATGTGTTGTTGGAGGCTGTAGCAGTATAGGATGCGTAGGATAGCGTATTCCTCTTCATTCATTACCTCTATCTCGATGAAACCCGACCACAACCGAGAAAATACCAAAGAAGTGGGCTGATCTGTGCAAAGCTAAAGTCGGAGAGCCATCGAGGATTTCTTCGATCTCGGGTTCGCCGCTACTGTAAAAACCTAGAGATTTTCATGGCCGGTATATTCTTGTCTATCTCTAGTGGAATGCTTGACATTGTCAAGGTACTGCATAAGCTAAAAGACACGAATTTGGGGTAAGCTGGAAGCCATCTGACTATTCCGAGCGCAAAAGATCCTCTGAAGCTCAGACGAAACTTACGGTGAGGAAATTACGCGGTAAATTAAACGTATCGCGTTTTTTGTACTCGAAATAGAGACTTTTCTAAACGAATAGTAAACGAAACCTACGTCCTACAACGAGGCGATTAAGATTGTTGAGGTTTCGAACTGGTGAACTAGCTATGTATTTGTGGATTTTAATAAAAACACACGCTCGCCGGAGGTCGTAATCCGGCAGTAGGGAGCTTAAGCAAACCACGACGACAACGGCAACGAGAACGTCACCAAACAAAAGATTTAATGAGCAAAACAATAGCTGTGCACGTGCGTTATAAGTCTTTGTACATTTCTTTGCCGTCCTCTGCAAAATAGGGACCTTAAACACCGACGACGAATGGGACGACGACAACGAGTAAAACTGTTGTAGGACTGGGTCGAGGACGTCGTTCACGGCGTGAAAACCAAGTCCGAGTACATGTAAACAGGGCGGAGTTCTTGTAAACATCGACCTAAAACTATCGAAAAATTTTGTCATGTCTTCCTTTCACGAGCTCCAAAACCTGTTTCTCTTGAGCTACGAAAACGGTACTATCGATGACAACAAATTTTTAGTCCTACATGAGGAATTGATGTCGAAAAATCCCGACTTCTCATATGAAGAACATAACTGGTTTTCACTCGAACAGATGAATGATGCCGAATTTTCGGCCCGATATAATCTAAAACGACCTCCACGGTATAAAATTCTATCTTAAAAACATAAGTGAAAGCCTACATGTAGATAGGAACTAGAAGAAAATGAAATACAGAGTCATTTTTCAATTTCTGAAATCATTTAATTTTATACTTTCGCTGACAAGCAAATTCAACGGACAAATCGACAAACCCAAAATAATGTTACCACCAACGATTTCTACACCAAACTCGCCGTAAAATCTAGTTAATACAAAGCTAAGAGGTTAAATAAATAACCAACTTTCATTTCAACAGTTTGATATACATTTTCTGCCTGAAACACTGCGTAAATAGATTAATACTTACTCACGTTCGCTCAGGACGGCAAACCTGGCGTTTTTACGTCCTAACCTTCACGTAGACGACGAGTCTATCATGCGCAGTAGCGCGGTAAGGGGAAATTTTACTTCCGGTCGTCGTCCTCTGGGTTCGTCGTCGTCGGTGCTTAAGGTCCCTAATAAAAACGTGAAAAGACCGAATTCTGTATCGTCTACTGAACGTGGATGACGACGGCTAATTTTTCGTATTTCCATTTGGAATTGAATGCTGTCATTACATATTTAGCCTGCACACGTCTAGACAATCGCGAATTTCGCTGGTAAAATATAAATTCATTTTTTACTAGGCCTCGTCCTCGGCGTCGTCGTCGTCTTTGCTTAAGCTCCCTAGTGTTTCTCAATTGTCGCTCCGAATAGAGAATTATTTTGTTCTTTGAGCTTCGTCTTTGAGGAACGAAATATATCTAAATTACAAACTTGGAATGGATCAAGCATTTATAAATATATGAGGAAGGTGAAACAAACGATTAAGATTCGACTTCATCGCTACCGACGGAGGTTGTGCTGAGAGAAGAATACGCTCGTCAGTCAACCGAAACGCAAACTAATAAGTCGAGGACTCCCAATTTTTAGCGCACGTAAAATGGACATTTCATTCAAAATAACAGTGAAGTAGAAACGTATTCATTTAAGCGATACTATACTGAACCTCTTTTCAAGATCTTGTAGAAGGATTTTTCATGATTTACTAGTACGAAATATGCAAATTTGTGTAGCTTGGCTTCGTACACAGTATTAGATTACGGTCGGTCGACAATTACAAAGCGAAAGGTTACCTCACCTTTGAATATTTTTTGCGACATCTCTGCTTATCTCTTATGTTAAAACTATTTTCAAGCATTGATCGGGAGAATTTGGCAGGAGTACACTACGACTGCATCGCACATTAACTTGTATTTCGGGGGAATTAATGTTTGAATCGAAAAATGTTTTGACACTCTGAAATCTGCGCGTTCCGTAAAGTCAAATTACCGACTCTTCGTATTCATTGACATCTTTATAACTCTTTAAGGGCTCTAAGTTAGCCGTTTTCAGCCATTATTTGTACCTTTACAACCCAAATGGACTGGCAAATTGTCGGTCCTGATCCTGGCCTAAAATACAACGTAACGTGGCGATCTCGACTGGCGACCCGGACTTCGAAATGGAAAAATATATATACATCGCAGCCGTCCAAATCGTAGCTAGACTCGAAATTGTAATGCTAGATGATACAGTTCTTTCGCTTAAATATCTTGTCCAGTTTTGATAAAATATGAATCACAAAATAAACCAAATATGTTTTGACAGCCCTCGAATCGCAGTCAAAAGTCTCTTGAGTTGAGTGTTTCAGCCCGGTTCCCGAAGTGACGTCACTAGTACCCCGACCCAGATCCCACTTTGCGCGGTCGTGAATATAGAATTATATGTTCAAACGCCTGTAGAAATGCAGGGATTTTATCGATCGAGATAATTTTTTAGCTGAAGTAATCAGAGAAACTGGTAAATTTTACTAAACGAATTCAAATTTTTGGGGTTAGTGGCACTTTAACGACTCTAACGCATTTTGCGAAACAGATGAACCATCTTATTTTCACAGTCCATTTTAGTTGACGCTAAATGTTATAATTTGTGTGTTATGCAGATGACTATCTCTCCTTTATTTAGAGATCTCTTTAGATGTCCGTCTTTTTTTAAAGCTTGATTTTGATATTGCCCATTTTGATGAGCAAATACCTTCTCAGCCGGCCCTTTTGTTGCATTTATTTAGAAACTTTTTCTTTAATTCTTCTGAATTTATGCAGTAGTGCGTGTTTGGCCTGTCGCTTTATGCTGCAGTTATTTTTTCTCAGACACAAATTAAAGCAACATTTAACAGTTTGAAAAATTAATGGAATATTTCCACCTCAAAAGTTTCTTAGTAGACTTGCCAAAGTCGGCTTAATTCTTCGTAGTCCAGAACAAAGTCTGGTCCCTTATAAAGAACTATAGATTCCTTCCGATAAAAAGTGGGTCTCTGCATTTGCTAAAGTGGTGTGTTATTTCCTATCTTTATTCATAAATTAATGAGTGGGAATACACAAAGCACACACACAGACACACGCGCAAAATATGAAAAATGCGCTGCAGTTCTGCATTTATAATTGGTACAGGTAAAAATACCTCAGCATTCCATTCTTTTTCCTTGAACCGTAAGTGTCTTGTTTCAGAAAGGCAAATCACCTCCTAAGCTATAAATTTTTACTATCTTAATCATGCTGTCTGTATCCATAAACCTCCGAATTGAGCTAAATCATAACTAAACAGTTCCTGCTAATATTAACAGTTAATATTCTATTAAGACTAACCCAAACTAATAACAAGCTCTCTACAAGTTTCGGCTACTTTGATTCACTCTCCTCGGCGGTTATGCGTGTTCCTTGCTTATTTCGCGTATGTTAACAATTACCTGCTTTGCTTGTACCACATACACCAATAGAACTATAGAAGCTAATCTGGCTGGGTGGCTGATCTCAGAAAAAGGGTTGATATATATTTAGAAATGAAGATAACACAAACATATGGGTACAGAGAAAAACAAATAGAAAAACGAAACAGGCAAAGAAACAAAAAAAAAAAAAACTGATGATGATCATCATCATCATTGCCATCGTCATCGTTGTAGTCATCGTCATCATCATGATCGTTGTTGTCCCTACATGCTTCTCTCAAAACTGTGCGACTCTCAAACTGCTCAAACTGTCGAATGGTAGCATATCGTCTCTTGAACGGGATTTCTTGAATCAGTCTGAAATTGTGCCAGGACCTTAAAAAGTAAGCGAACAAAACAAACAACAAAGGAAATTGGTAAAGCGTTGTAAAGTTACTTTTACTTGAATTGCTCTCTCCTCGTAGCGTAACGAGACTGTTTAACATAATATCATTCATTATATGGAAACTTGTCAGTTTTGTCAAAAATGAAGTTTTTGACTGTTTAAATATGTGATTTTCCCGACGTAATAACAACTTCCTCGCCGGTGAAGAACACAAATTTCTGGTGATAACAAACACTATCACTATTTTCACAGCTACGGGTACGAGACCTTGGAAATATATACGCTCTTTGCAATAGACTTCCACCAATCAACCTAGATTCTAGTCTGCAGGAACGGCTTCACACTCACGGCGAAAATGTCGGGAAAAGCAAAGATAGCTTTGAAAAGTGAATATCAATTTGGAGCAGTAGTCGGCCGACAGAACCCCGCCGAATTCCGGTGACCTTTGCCATGATATTAAATTTCATTTCACAACTTCCAGGGAGAAGTCGTGTTGTACACAAGACGGTAAGTGGAGAGAAAGCTGTGAACACGTCCCACTTCGTCAGTCTGCCGCGTCACTGGGCTTTAGAGCAGGTTAAAAGCTGATGTGTGAGCACGATTGTGCTTGAAAAATAGGTGTACGCAAATAGAAAATAAGCATCGGCAAGACGCCGAAATATTTCCCACCAAGAACTTTAATTCCGCCGACAACCACTACAGATTGGGCTCAAACAACAATAAATCATAGCTATCTTTGCTGCTCGCATTCAAACATACTGAAGAGTTTTCCATCGCTAATATTTTCGCCGTGAACATGAAGCCGCTTCGCTTCGGAAGATCATAAAAGATACCGCTGTTTGATTGATGGAAGTATATTGCAAAAAGCGTTTCGATTTCGAAGGTCGCGACTTGCGGTGAAAACCGTGGGAAGAAATGGAAAGGTGTGTTTTGTTCTTACCTGATTTCCGTGTTGTCTGCTGAGAATAACGTCCAGCTTCTCCATTATTTTTTTCATATCTTTATGAAGTATATCAACTTTTGCGTCAACTACGAATGCAAAAGATTTGGATATTTGGCTTATTTCGTAGTCATGGGGCATATATTGCTACTACGGGGTATGCTTCGGAAATTTGTCTCATAGCAACATAATATGTCTCTAATTAACAACAAACTATACCCCGTGACAACTAAATGTGCTCCATGACAACAGAATATGCCCATTATTGCAACATGGAGCCTATTTTATTGTTATGGGGCATGGTGTGTTGCCATGTGGTACATTTTTCTATTGTGATGAATATTTCGCTTAAACCAGAATTGGTTCGATTACCAGCCGCTGTTCAGGAAAGAAGCCCGCGTTGGTAGACCGAACTCGAGATACCGGCAGAAACTGAGCCTAAAAACGGAAACAAGAGCGTTTCTTTAATTATTATTTCTTCAGATACTTTGACAGCTAAAACTAGTAGCGTTTCGTCATGAACACCCTAAGTGAGACAAGAATCCTTGATTCAGTCTGTTTATTTGCCTTTTTACTTAATGTACAGTATTTGTAAATATTTTAATGTGAGGCGAGGTGACCTCTAGAAATCATCAGGCTTTTAGTTGAGGCCACCTCGTACGTAACAATACGGTTACATAAATACTGCAACAGTGTGCGGCTTTGCGAGTTCAGTAATTATTTTACTAAAAAACTCTTGCAGTTTTTTCTTAAAATTGGGAAAACTTGACAATGAAGTGATTGTAACAGGAAGGGAATTCCAGATCTTTGGACCTTGGCAAAGAAGTGTGAATTTTTTTTTAGATTAGTCCGGCAATGGTGCACGCGATAACTATTGGCTGTGCTGGTGCTATAGCCATGAATTTGACTGTTTGTAAAAAACAAGTTGAAAAACAATGGAGGCAACAGGTTGTTATGATAGTAGGACATAAATTTATACCCTTATGCGAGACGACGAGCATCGTCGACCTTTTCATATGGGACCCCCCCGGGCATTCTACCGGTAAAGAATTTTTGATCCAGTGTTAGACAAGGAAAATATTAAACTACTCACTTACTTGACATTGGAAACGAATCACCGTGTTTATCCAGGTAGCGTTTCGTGATTTTAGGAAAGAGCTCTTCCTTGTAAAACTTCTCATAATCATTCCGCCGGATTTGAGCTTTCTAAGGACAAAACCAAAATTATAAACAATTATTGGATGAAGTTTTTGTGACATCCAGAATAAGCCTTACCGGAAAAAAAAAAAAGTTTTTGCTTCCTCACTGAAACACAAAGCGCTCGAACTTGACATGATTACTCCTTAGAAATCATGCACCGCGGTCATGCACGACATGATTACCCGGCCGTGACCTTGAGTGTCCGTGACATGATTATTGTGTAATCTGCAGCTAGATGACGTCACAGGCGCTGATTTCGAAAATTCACTGTACGCTTTCGGCCAATCAGAAAAGAGATAGTGAGTTCAATGTATAATAACAATTATTATTTCGTTACACTGGAGCTAAAGGTTTCACAGATAACTATCTAGTTAAATAGAATAAATTGCAATATTAAGTCAAGGGTTTAATCAAATTATTTCAGATTAAACTGGACAATTTTGAATGGCGAATGGCGGATGGCGGATGGCGGATGGCGGATGGCGAATGGCGGATAGAAAAAAAAATGAGGATGACAGAATGCGGATGGAAAAATGCCAATGACAATACGCGGATGATAAAATCCTGATGCGGGAAAATTAACTACGATGTCTCTGGGCCGCAGTCGCTTTCTCCAGTGGACATTTTCTTAAGAGTAAACAGCGAAAGTCCTTCCATGTCGTAAAAGAAGAGCAGAGTCTGATGATAAAAGGAAAGTCTAGTCTTTCATTAGTCGATCAAGTCTTTTCCGTTTTTTTTTTTTTTTTTTTCTGAATTAGGCGTAAAAATTTTTTTATTTTTTTTTTTATTTATTAAAAATAATGGTCTTTTCCCGGCATTAATTT
>Ga0126339_10002487_pt1 | contig 13212 bp, 7 predicted proteins | sample OrbTmetagenome_2_FD_92532 | JGI IMG/M metagenome (GOLD analysis project Ga0126339, IMG submission 92532) | Coral microbial communities from Petempiche,Puerto Morelos, Mexico - Orbicella T R C metagenome | ecosystem: Host-associated > Invertebrates > Cnidaria > Coral | place: Petempiche,Puerto... | reverse complement strand
TGATAGATTTGTCGCTGTCGTTTTCCCAATAAAACTTGGTCTTATTTCGTCGAAGATTCGCACAACAGCCATCGTTTCTACTTGGATTTTTGCAGGCTTGTTTAATTCACCATCGCTGATAATTGCGGATGTCGCTGTACACGAAATTAAAAACGCGTTTTGCACTAACACACTGACAGGCGACAACCCGGATGTTTCGGCAGCAATTTCGTTTGCACAATTTGCTTTGCTTTTTATTGCTCCGTTAGTTGTAATAACCGTTTTGTACACTGCGATAGCAATCGCTTTAAAAAGGCAGAATAGAGCCCTCACAAACAACACACAAAATCTACAAAGGCATTCTGAAAAGAAACGAAGACAAGCTATTCGAATGGCTGTTATTATCGTGGCGCTGTTTTATCTTTGCGTTATTCCATCGACATTGTTATATTTCGCACCTTACTGGAATTTGTCTTGTGCCTCTCAAAGACTGTTTTTTAGTCTAAGAAGTTTTGTGTTTTCCTCGTCTTCCATGGTCAATCCAATCATTTGTCTGTCGTTTGTTGAAAGCTACCGCCGTGGATTACGAAACATCTTATGTCCTTGCACGAACATGCCGGACAACATGACTGCGAAACGCGAGCAAGTTACTCCACAAGAGGTGGAAAATCTTTCCGGAGAAAACAGTCGACGAGTCTTGAAGGACACAGAAAACTACAAAAACACATTGAATACAGCTATGTAGAGATATAGTTCTTAGACGAGCCTAAAAGATGCCGTCGCGATGGATAAAAATGTTGACATGTCTTCTTGAAGTAATACATCAGGAGATTGCTACTTTTATATGTGACGTGTTGCTGTGATTTTTGGGGTTGGATGATTTGGATTTATAAAGTGATCGTGGGTGTTACCATGGGTACCACATGTGCCAGAAATGAGTTGAGAAAGGACTTTGCTCGATAAAGTAAAAGCTGGAATGGACTGTGACTGGAGACTGGAATGCCCGGGGGTGGGGACACTTCTCAAAGTTTTTGATTTTCTTTCTGTTTTGCGCTCGCCCTAGCTCGCGTGCTTTAAAAGCCAGGAGACAACACCTATTGCTAAGCAACCAATTAGAGCGTGATCCCGGATATTGAAAACGTCACTTTTTTTTCTGCGTGAATAGTAGATGACTGCACACGGGCTACGTGAAAGCTCCCCCGAACAGGGGTGGGGGAGGGAGAAGAATTTCAATGAGAAAATAGCTGAACAGAGACAAATGAGCAGCTCGCAGCTTGGTTTATTGATTTTAATTCGCATAGCCTTTACTTTTGCGTTTCATTTCTCTGAACGCATTATAATTTATTTAAAAAACGGTTTTGCTCAGGCCAGCGAAGAACCACAAGCCTGCGTTTGCAACTGCCGAGTGATCAGTCCCGAATATAACATTTTTTTCTTCTCGATCTCGCTTTAAGTTTAGCAGAAAAGAGACTAGTGATGTAGCTTAAATTTAGATTAAATTAGTTGACAAAAAACTCTATTTTTGACAATCAGAGCGTTTCTTTCTCCTTTTCGTCCATTCAATTGAAGCAATCCGTTTCGTGGGTGCAGGGGCTGGTTCTTTGGTGATGGTTCTGAGGCTACATTCGCTTTTTTAAAAACCTGTTCGAACATTTTTTGACTGTCGTTATGAACCAGTTTGCGAGTTTTGCGCTCTGTTTGCTTTTGGAGAAATCGGAAGAAATAACAAACCAATGAGACATAGAAACACGGCTCCACTGACTGCCACGAAGATCACTGCTGGGCCTACTTCGGAGAGTGAGTCCTCCATGTTAGCAGCTGTAAAATATAAACAATAAGAAGGTAAATATGCAATTTCAATGTTTGTAGAATTTTAGTTATAGGTAAGCGCGCTGATTGGATGGTGCCTGGTTTGCATGACACTGTTCTTTTCATAATCAGTTCACCTATTTCCGCAGAAAATTTATGTTGTTCAAAATGAACTGATATTGCTAAACCGCTCAGTGTTAACTTATCTTCATACAAGTATAGCTCACAATTAGGGTAAATTCGGAGGAGACTTTAAAGAGTTGGTCGCAAATAGGGGCGAAATTTAAGGAAACTTTTTAGTATAACAGAACAAAAGACAGGGTTCATTTGACGTCCTGCCGAACGATGTGAGGGAACTTGGACGAAACCAGCTCCACTGATTACATTCTCAGAGTCCAAAACTAAGTAAGAAATTTGCATAAATTGAAGTTTTCTATGAAATCGTTGACTTTTTGGTGCTTGAAATGTGCTCTAAACCTATATTTTGCTCAAAAGTTGTTCTGAAAGGCAAAAATCGCTCGAGGTTGCTGGAACTGAAAAATGTTGCTCCAAACGCCAAAAGTTGCTCAAAAGTTGCCAAGCACAATGGGGACAGGCCTGTTTGCCGTCATACATAAACTATTAGGGAGCTTAAGAAACCACGACGGCGACGCCGAGGACAACGCCTATTAAAAAGTGATTTATATTTATATTTTACCTACGAATCTCGCGGTACTCTAAAGTGATTTACTTTGTTTATCACTGTCAAAATTATCGCGAAATTGCATCTAGGACACATTGATAAATTCGAAATAAAAGTTTAAAAATTAGCCATCATGGTTCACGTTCTTCAAACAACGCAGAATTTGGTCATTTCACATTGTTCTTTTGCAGAAGAAGGCAAAGAAATATACCAAGAATTATAACGCACGTGCACAGCCATTGTACTGCTCATTAAATATTTTGTCCAGTGAGTTCCCGTATATTTGCTCTAGATTTGTGCGTGGCCGCTGGAAATGACAAAAAGTCTATTTTATTAGCATCACGTGCATGAATTGTGAGTACATGGTTGTGGCTGAAACTGTACGCTTTACGGGCCTAGGATGCTTCATTTGTAATTTGCTGCGATACCGTCTGCACGCATTGCATGCCTACAATACAGCTGTTAGCTGCTCTCGCGCGAAATCTGGGGGCTAGAAGCGCGCTTCTCGGCCCCAGTTTTCGCGCAGTCATTCATTCTCGCACAGTGTATATTATACTATGTTGCTAAAGCAGGTTGAACCGATTCGGGAACAAGACCAAATAACGTTTACCACCCTACCTCTGTTAGGTTTCTTCTGGTGTGCCTGATCATGCATATGTGTAGCGTTCATCATTGCCGTGCCATTATCAATTTTAGCAGAATTTGTGCTTTCCATTTCACTCGAATGAGGGCTGTGTTTTGTATAATTTTCTGGTATAATGATGTTCTCCTGCTTAGGATGAATGTCATTTTCTGCCATCTTGCTGACTGGATGGCCTGGGATGTTTTGCCTTGGAAAATTCGACTGCTGTTCTAAATTTGCTTCGTCAATGACAACTTTGTTCGTTAACAGCTTTTGTACTGGTGCGGCAGTGGGCTTGAGTAGTGAGATACAGTGTCCCACTGGATTCCTACGGGACATACTTGTTAAGCTGCATTTTAATCCTTTTGCGCACCGGCCAATGATGTAGCCAGTACCACCACACGTCTGACCTAAAAAGGAGAAAATATAACGAATCAATAACCTCTTCTACGCGTTGAATTAGTTGGGGCATGCTGCGAAAAAACGGCGGAGCGAAATAAAGGAGAGAGAGTTCTCTGCTGCTTTGCTTGACTTTCCGCGCGGCGTTTTTCCCTATTTTTCCGTGTGCCATTTTTCGCGCTGCGCCCCAACTAACTAAACGCCTAAAAGAGGCAAACGAATCAGAAAAGTAGCCACAAATTCAGTACACATGCAGTCCAGAAATAAAGTAGAGTCACAATATATTTGCCAGGAGTCCGGTTCTTTTCGAAAAGCTGAGATCGCGACTTCCGAAAGAGATCTTGCTAAGCAACAAGCAATACAACACAGTATGATCCCTATGGAGACAATCAAATATGATGGCTTTCGGCATAGGTGTGCGAGAATTTAATTTTTTTGGTTTAGAACATAAACTGATTGGGTCCTGATCGAAAACGCTAGAGCTTCGAATACTCGTTAATTAAACTCCTGACTAAGGAACATTATCTGTTCCCCGATTGAGTAAGTTGCTGATTATCAGTGAATCCTCGTACGTTGACACAGCTAGTCTTGCCTTGAACTGCTGATCAAACACAAATCCAACAAGACTGACGAATCGTTAGATCTCGCGATGAAAACTGAATGTTACTTACCATTAACTCGTAGACACTTAGTACAGCAGTTGCACAGGTCCATGATGGAACCAAGTAAACAGTCTGTCTCATTCTTACAGTCATCTATTGCACATGGCTTGCATCCCAGAATTCCACCACTCGAGATTACCGCCTCGCACGTCAGGAAAGAGCCCACTAGAATCAGAATACGACCCCATACCAGGGCCCAGCTTATTTTCTGGAGTATAAAGAAAGTGTGAAGTTCTGTCAGACAATGTCATCTAATGAATGAATCACTTTATTCTCGTTTCTCAGTTGAAAGCGGTGTATGGAGAATGCAGAGAGAAATTTTCCAGTTGACCATGGTTCGTAGGCTACAAACGAATACAAACACACCTAGTCTCTCCACAGACCCTCTATTTTGTTTTGCGTTCGTCGCCGGAAATCGCAAGCAAAATATTAACCGTGGGAACGAGTCAAAGCGCAAGAGGGTGGGTTTAATTTTTTTTGCCCGCTTCGATCGAGGTCGCACTCGCTAGCTCGAAGAAAAATTAATCGGAAAAAAAAAAAAAACTTGCAACACCCGGCCGGAAACCAGACTATCGCCATTTTTTTCTCTCCCGTGTAAGGAGCATTGCCGTAGAATTTTTTGATGACTCTTGTCCCTTTTCGCCATTTCCCTCCCGGTTCCCTACGTAGCCATTAGCGGAAAAACTGCCTTTTAGCGATTTTGCAAGGGTAATTCCACTTGTATCGTAGTTACAGCCCGCCGTGTCTAAGATATTTTAAAAGTCAATTAATTAAACGTTACGGGTGGATTTCAAAGAAAAGTAAACAACAGTAAATAAAGACCACTGAAGGGTTAAACAAGACATTCTTCCTACCAAACGTTACGAACCCTAATCATTCTTTATCTCAGTTGGGGCTGAAATTACACTCGATTGAACTAATTGTTGGTTAGTTCAAAGTTTGTGTTAGCGCTTATGAAAATTTCTTATCGTTTACCTGATATGGTCTTACGAGCGGTACGACAGCAAACACAGAGAGCTAAAACTCTAAAACGCTCACTTTTAAAAGTCGCAATCGAGATATAAAGCAAGTAAATTCCACTGACGTTATAAAAGAAAATCAGATTTTGTTTTATTCTTACCTTAAACTCCACCGTTGGAATGTTGTCTCCCACACACCATAAACTGATTGCTGGTTACAAAAGTTCTTTAGTTATTTTCCACGCTGTATTGTATTTAGTTCCCAGCCTGACATCCCTTAAGTAACAGTAAGCTACGAAACGTTTATCCGGGCAAACTGCAACAAGCAATCCACAGATCGGTTATGCTACTAGAAGACCATTTGATGATCTCTCTTGATAAGGTGTGATATTTTCCTGCCCAAGATTCTGGAGTGACCGCCGACAGGTTATTATGGAGAAAGACAATACATACTCAATAGGCGTGACAGTTTGTCAAGCTTAAAAGTTTTTTTGACGGGTGCCTTGGAGATGAGATCATTGGAGAAGGTAACAACAAGCGATCGACCTAGATAGAGGTAGCATGAGACACTGTTATTTAATTTAACAAATAGATTCCATGTTGCCGTGCGTCTGTTCAGTAATAGATCATAGATGACGCCAAAATATTGCAAGAACAAACAAGCGTTACACGAGCCGTTAGGCGACTGTGTCACTTATTTTCTTATTACATTTTCTGTGATCAGTTACTGAAAAGACGCACAGCAACATGGAATCTATCTGTTTTGTTTAACAAAGAAACAAAAAATGTCAACGACGTGTAAGAGGGACTACCCGTGCCTTTAGTCTTCTGGCACGCTCGTTCGTCCCCTTTAAATCATATTTCAGACAGGTAGAAATCGAGCTTAAAAACGGAAATAAGAGCGTTTCTTTTATTATTATTATTATTATTATTATTATTATCATTATTGTTATTAATATTATCATTATTATTATTATTATTATTATTATTATTATTATTATTATTATTATCGTTGTTATTTCTTCGGGTGCACCCTAAAAGATACTTTGATAGCTAAAAATAGTGGCGTTTCGTGATCAACACCCTAGATGAGACCCGAATCCTTTTATTGGGGAGTCCCCCATGGGAGGCCGCGATGCGTGAGGGTGTCCTTGAGAATTTCACACTCATCGGTGAAAGCTTTCCATGTTGACTATGGTCGATACATTTTTTGCATAACATGGTTTTTACAGGCCGGTGTTGTAGCGCTGATAGACGTGGCTGTCATAATGACCCTTTGTGTCACCAAGATATTTTCACTTTTGTCTAGAACATGATTTTCGTGATGTTCGAAAAGTCGCACAACTGTTATTTCAAATAATTCACAAACTCATTTTATTTCAGACTCATTTTTTTTTTACTTTGGAAAAGGAGACCTCATACAGCTCACAAAAATTATAAAATAATTAAATGATTTTTCTACAACTGACTAACTTGCTTTTGTTTGGCTGTTAACTGACTAGAGCTCCGGGGGGACTCCCATATAACAAGGACCGGGGGGGGGGCCGAAATACGAAAAACCACAAAAAACCGCTCTTTATATGTGGCCAAAAAATATGTGGAAACGCATTCCTCATCTAATGCAGCAGTAGGAGACCCGAAGGAAAGGTGTGTTCTACAATTATTTACACAAGTTGATCAAATCGAAACATAATCCTAAAAAATAAAGTGGGCGAACACTACGACCGACCGACCTAGAATGACTTAAATCTGCCGCCAAAACCTTAAATGGTCCCTAAGCATCCCGTGATGCACCGCGACTCCCTCCAACGTGCCGTCAGAATAACAACTCCCGACAAATTCGTCCCTCAGTCGTCAGAAATCACAATTTTTAAACCCCGGAAAGGCACGACGAACACCCCCGCCCTTTTTATCTGGGAGACTCCTCCCCCGGGCTAGAGCTATCCCCATTGACACCCTGTTCTTGTGCTAGTGCTGTGGTGGGCTCGACTTGAAAAATACATCGTCGAATAGGATCCCTGCGGTACGGACCGGTCATGTTGCATCTTAATCCTTCCGCACAACGACCAAGCCTATAAGATTGACCGCCACTCATCTCACCTAACAAAGAGCAATTAAAAAAAAAAAAGTAATAATAATAATAATAATAACAATAATAATAACAATAATAATAATAACAATAATAATAATAATAAAAATAATAAAAAGAAAAATAATAATAATAATAATAATAATAATAATAATAATAATAACAATAATAAAAAACTAGCCAAAATCATTCAAGTCCAGCGCTCTGTCCAGAAATCACACAACGTCTGGTAGGCCGATTCGTTTTTACCAGGTGAAGACTCCATGTCTTCACCAAAATACTAAGCTTGCCGATTTAAATAGATAAAGACCACTGACGGGTTAAACAAGATATTAGGGAGCTTAAGCAAACCACGACGACGGCAAAGAAAACGTCACCAAACAAATTAAGCTTGAGTCAATCTTATTCGCAGATAACAACCGCGTTCCCAGGAAACCCTGGGAACGAGGTTGGGTAGATGACACGTATTTGTTTATTTCCCATACGAATCCTGATTTCTTGATCAACACTTTAAACTGTGAAATGAAATAATAAATACAACGCAGAGAGGTAAAACTCTAAACCGTTACATGTAATTTTTAGCAGGTAAATTCCACTGACATTGTCATAGAAAATTTGATCTTGGTTTGATCATATCTTACCTTTAACTCCACAATACTGAAATGTTGTCTCCCACACACCATAAACTGATTGCTGGTTACAAAAGTTCTTTAAGATTATGTTCCACGCTGTATTTGACATCCCAATTTGACATCGGTTCAGTGGCCGAAGTAACAGTAAGCTGAGAAACGTTTGTCGTAAAGTGCAACAAGCAATTCACAGATGTTAGACTCTTGATTAGGTGTGATATTTCTCTTGATTAGGTGTGATATTCTCCCAGCCAAAGATTCTGGAGCTGAGTGACCACCGACAGGTGTCAAGGGGCGTGGCAGTTCTTCAGCTTGAAAGTTTTTTGGTTCTGGACAGGTACCTTGGGGTTGAAGAAGGGTGAACTATCAGCAATCTTAGAGGCAGCATGGAACACTGCTATTTTAAAGTAGCGGAATTCTTTGCTTTTTGCGATGGTGGCAGATTTTTGTCTATGCCCGTAAACACCGGCCTAACAGATTCAGTAGGGAGCTTAAGAAAACCACGACGGCAACGGCAACGGGAATACACTGGACAAAAGATTTAATGAGCAGTACAATGGCTGTGCAAGTGCGTTATAATTCTTGGTACATTTCTTTGCCGTCCTGAGCAAAACAGCAACGTGAAATGACCAAATTCTGCGTTGTCCAAAGAACGTGAACCACAACGGCTAACTTTTTAAATTTTTTTTTCAAATTTATCTCTAGCTGTGTTCCAGGTTTAGTTTCGTGATAGTTTTGAAAGTGATAAGCAATGTAAATGACTTTAGGATATCGCGAGATTCGTAGGTAAAATGAAAATTCACTTTTTAATCGACATTTTCCTCGGCGTCGTCGTCATGGTTTCTTAAACTCTCGAGTGATTGAGCTTGCCAGGGCCCTGCCTTTTTCGCGAAAAAGTGTTTCATTCACGAAAGAACGTGCGTTATCTTGAGCTAGCGCATGCTCAGATATGCATGAATTATCTGAATTACTACTTATTTGCATATCTATCAGTTTTTCGCAATCAACTTCGTTTCTAGTAACGATTACCGTAGATTTTGAGTCGTAGTTTAGTTTTGTTGTAACTCTCTTGAGCCACCGGGTAAGTGTTAGCCATTAGGCATCGAACTTTGCTTGTTTTTCTCTCGTTTAGTTTGGGTTTTTGTTCACGTCTTTGTTAAAATTTCTTTGTTTCGAAGTAATTACTGACGAATGGAAGTAAATTGTTGTACTAAAGCGTTGACTAAGGCGTTGATAACGGTGAATTGTACAGCGAGCGAAACAAAAAGTGAAACATAAGGGCCAAAAAACAAAAACAAAAAAAAAATAATAGAAATTCTCACCTATATTTTCAAAGAACCTTTCACCTTGATGCAAGTCTGACGCCAGCACTATTATTCAGGTAGCGGCAAACAGCTGTACATTGTCGTAAACGAAAGAAATTAATATGTTTATTGTTCTCTTTGTAATCGTAGAAACTAAGATCGACTTCTTAAAAATATTGAAAACCAATCACTTTAAAGAGGGAAGAGGAACGGGCATTAAAATATCTTACCTATTTCAGCTTCTGTCAGTGTTATAATTGATTAGTTACTTATCCGGCTTAAACTTAAAACTTAGTTGTTACTTCTAGTTTCAACGGTCACTTATGGAGATGTATGTCGAAACATACGAAACGTCAAGTCAGAAAGATATAGTTTTCGTTTTTCAACAAGGCGTTTTATTGTCATGTTTATCACCGCAGTTTTCCTGTTATTTCTTGTTAAGCTACGATAGCCAAAGAAAAAGAGTATTTACGATATCTTATCTCCCTTATATTTAGTCGTGGATACGCGAAGCGTAGAAGCAACTATTGTTATGGGGCAAAATATGCAAACGTGTCACTTACTCAGATGTAAACTTTTGGCCGATAACAAGGAAAGCCTGGGTACGAGTTTCTCAAAGGCCTTCAAAGTTGAGAGCGGCCATTTTGGTTCACTTGCAACCTCGTCCCTAGGGCCTTCTTCTCGACGATTTTACATTCCTCTTTCTGGCCCCCAGGATTTCGGGCGGCCATGTTCATGTTTTCTCGATTTTCTTTCGCGTCACGCACGACGGACTGGACTACTGGTAGTCTGACATTTTGCATTACCAACGAGTGAGTTCTTGAAAAGCGCGGCACGTGACCAACTGTTGCAAAAGGCTTACTGAGCCACACCTCTTGATTGAACCACTTGCGGTAAGTTCTCGAAGGAAGAAGAGAGAGGACCCTGGAAACGTGGTTGAACCTTGCCTAGTTCCAGTCTCTTCATAAGGGAACCGGTCGTTTAGCCTAAGCGCAAGCCCCTACCATTAGCTCCCTGATAAAACTTGTCTTTTAACCCACAAAATTATTTTTCTGTCGCTCGCCCAGCCATAAACGTTTGAAAGCCCATTTTAGCAATACAACATGGTAACTTTTATCAGGCAAAAAGAAAAGTAATTGCCACAATCGTGACGGTATCTGGTCGTTTAGCCCTTAATCGTTAGGCCCCTACCCAGAAGTTGATTAGCCCCCAACCAGAAGTCCAAAACACTGTCCGGCTAGATTAAAAATATCACACAAACAGCGGTGATAACCATTTTAAAAACATGCTATTTATCGTCCTCAAAGCGTGAATGGGGGCCAACCACTTCTGATCACTTCTGGTTAGGGACTAACTGGCAAGGGACTAATCGACAAGGGGTAAACGACTTACAGACCATAGCCTGCGTTGGGAACGAGGTTGCGTCGTAGTCTGACAAGAAAACAGACATACAGACTCGTTCCCAGGGTCCTCTCTCTTCATCCCTCGATAATAATAGCTATTTGGTGACTAGCCGCGGACTTGTTTCGGCTGTAGTTTTTCTCCGAAGACTTCTGGTAACAGACAGACTCGGGGCTCGACTTGGGGCTGAAACACTGACATTCCTTCATAGTGGTGACGTCACCATATCTATTGCAAGGTCAGGAGCTTCCTTAAGGCTGTACAGGAATGACGGTTTAGACCTTTTGACCCTTATAATCAACCGCCAGTATTAACAGCACGTTTTCCCGGGCAGAGGGTTAAATCCCTTCCCCTCCCTACTCGGGTGAAAATGTCAGGATATCATGTGATCTTCTAAGCAGGAGTATTTTCAGTCATGGCCGGACCATTTCCGGAAAACACAAGGAACGAGAAGTTGAGGATTGAGTATAAAGTCTTTTCCTTTATTATTCTTTTGTACAAACCTTAACGACGCGGTCCAAAGACGGACTAGCAAACATACGAACAGGCTTGAGAGCGCGCGCGCGGTGCATGTAATCTACATGTTGTAGTATTTCATAAAATATATACTCTTATCGAACATCTTCGCACTTCTGTACACGGTTTCATGAAAAACTGGGCTTGGCTTGAAATTGTTAAGAAATTTACACGTGAAACTCTACCCAGCCCAGAGAAAAACACTCGAACTACTTCGTCGTACGAAGCAGGCAAAACAAACGGCTAACAATATTCCATGATCCCATTCAGTAACATGTGATCGCCCGCCACGATCATTTTAGTGTATCGCATTAATTACAAATTTATATAGTGAAAGCGATGACTGAACGAGAACTAGATATTGCTGTTATTACGATCGGTGATGTATCATAAAATACAGAACCACTAACTACGGTTTAAAATTGATGGCCTTAGTCTTTGGTTGAGTTCGAACTCGATTCGAACGTCGCATAGTGTGTTTTGCGTCCCGACATTTCTGGCAGATGAAGACGTCCGGAACGTTCGATTTCCTGATCTTGGCGCAGGATAAGTGAATCCATGTTAGACACTCGGAACATTCGATCATGGGTCGTCCTGAGAAAGAAAGCAGACGAATAACATTAATAAGAAGTCGATTTAGCAGCGGCAATAAGTTTATAATGGACAGAAATTTGCATTGAAAGAACCGACACGACGTTTCACGAACGCAACAAGCTCTTCCAACGACGTCATCGTCTGTGGCTAAAGGATTATAAACTCGACTAAAATATCTTGTGTTTTGCAAAGAGAAATAAAAACACCCTTGACTAGACGGAGAGACGAACCAAGAAATAACTACTGGAAATATTCAAGAGGCATTGGTTTTGAGCGAGGGTCGCGAATCGACCACCACCGAAGAAAATGACCGCCCGTCATCAAAAGCCGTATAAATGGAAATAAAACCAAACAAAGATTCTCGATTGATCAAGTAACAACGCATTCGAGACGGAAAGCAATAGTTGTGTATAAGCGATGTAGGCCACCTTGAGGTGTAAAAATCACCAAACAGAAGGCATTTTCTAAACTACGATCATTGCTGCGCTGGCTTAGCCGGAAGATTTTCACAGGGTACAAGAACAAAACGCGAGGGACTATGACATTGTATTTTTCATGGAAAGAGACTTTTTGTTGGGATTTTCACATGGAAAATCTGCTTTATCGTCTAACAGATCCAAAGAGAACTCGGGAAATTGAAACCCGACAACCATCAACAGGTAATCTCCAAGTTTCACATACAAGTACAGAAATTGTCGTCTTGTTCGTTTTGTAAACAATTAAGATTTTTGTCGTCCACCACTCGTTCACATTTTGCAGTAATCACACTTTGATTAGCCTCGTAAATTTAAGATATTAAGTTATCCAGAAGCCCAAACAACCGACAAACGAGTGTAAAGCTATACGTTGAGTGGTTGTATGAAAAACATCTCTGAACATACAACATAAATGAATTCCTAGTGTAACTGGGCAGCGTTTCAAATATTGAAAAGTTCCGTTCCGGCGATGTCACGTATGGTACAGCGTAAAATGAAAATAACGCAGGAAAACTGAAATAAAGCTCGTAGCTTTTTAAAGGAACTAAAGCACAGTACTCACCAGCGAAAGGTTTTTGGCAGTAGCACGTTATCTTGTTCCATGATTCATCATCTGCGAATAATAAACACACTCTTAGTTCGCAAGGCAAAGAAAACATCCAAAGATTCAAAGCAAGAATAGCACTGTAAAGAGAATAAGCTTTAGTAATTCTAGCCTATGAGGCAATTGAGCCAGGAATGGTGTGGTGAAGAACGCCAAATAAGTGAATGTGTTCTTCGTTCTCTTACCAGAGCTGTATTCTTCGTCGACGTCGTCGAGTAATCTCTCGTCGCCACTCGTACTAGCCGGCGAAGAAGCCGTTTCGCTGTATGCTGAATCCGTACTCGATGAGACACTTTCCAGCGAGTTTGGACTTCTGTTGCGCTGGCGAACATCCTACAAACACAAGACCAAGAAATCAGGCCCCAAATTTATTCAAAGAAACACACGTTGAACAACGTAAGCGTAGGTGTCAAGAACTCGAGGTTGGTTAGTCTTAATGGAGAGCGCGAACTACAGAGCGCGAGCTCCCAACGGAAAGCACAAAATG
>Ga0126339_10002486_pt1 | contig 13212 bp, 4 predicted proteins | sample OrbTmetagenome_2_FD_92532 | JGI IMG/M metagenome (GOLD analysis project Ga0126339, IMG submission 92532) | Coral microbial communities from Petempiche,Puerto Morelos, Mexico - Orbicella T R C metagenome | ecosystem: Host-associated > Invertebrates > Cnidaria > Coral | place: Petempiche,Puerto... | reverse complement strand
ATCCCCCATGCTTGTGTTATCAAGTTTGCTGTAAAGTCAAGTATTTTCGTGTCCACTGAAACAAAATACGTTTCTCAAATACATCTGGATGTTTCTCAAATATATTGTGGATCCTGTCACCGTTGAGCTTTCCAAGCCTTTGCAATTCCTCTTCTTTTCGATGGCAAATGACCGGATTGCATGTGTTGTCTCACACTTCCAGGTAAAATTGTCACGTGCCAAAGTTCAGTCGAGTGGAACGAATTTCGTCGCGTCCCAAGCTAAACTGAGTGCAATTCCTTGATCTTTTTTTACCATGAAACATTTCGTTTTATTCAGTCTCCATTTCTGTTGGTTAAAATCCCACAACAACTAGCTTTGCAAAGTGAATTCTTAATGCTCAGAACGTTTTTCTTTTCGCTCCGCATGATAGTCTGCTCAAGCTCCTGACGCATAGGTCACGTTAATTTTAGTTGCCGAGCTGGCGACTTGCATTCTAATTTAGTCGCCATGGCGACTAAAATGGTCGCAACTTGGAGGGTTGTCTAGGCCTCACTATCAAGCTGAATTTTAATATATCAAAAGTAGTCTATTGGGTCTGATTCTCCTCCTGATTCTCAAGAAACAAAGTGAACGATATTTTATGTAGTTTCAATTTTTAAATCATCTGAGGTCCAATTAAGATACATGTATGTGTCAATAGATCTCTCTCTCAAATTTAACTGCTACAGACTTAACTTTTTTGTCTGACTAAACAGGCTTCTTGTCTGGTAAAATTTAGTTCTGGCCTGACAAATGAACTGCCTATAGACAAAAATTATTTGCAGCCTTGTAATTGAATTAATGCAGTAATGCTTTGAACTCGTCTGACAAGTCGGTGCTAAAATTTTAATTATAATGATGTCAGTCTAACACACTATGTTGCTAATCGTGGTGCTCTCTTCTATTTGGAATTTACAGACAGACAGATCTTTTGACATCACCATCTGAGATTTGGATTTTCCATCATATTAATAAAAATCTAGTAAGAGGATGACAGTATACAACAACAAGGCCTTTTTGAGCAAACCTACACACTTTACTTTAATTAACTCCTTGGGTTACATTTGAATATGGACTTGCTGCTAATGTTGTAAAAACATTTTCCTTTCAGGTCAGGAACTGGAAAAAAAGATACTTCAGGCTGGACAGTTTAAGACTTGCATATTATGAAAATGATACTGTAAGTTTTAAGATTTTATGAAATGTGTCATTAATAACCTTTTAGCCTAATTATTTAGATTGCTTATACCTTCAATACATTCACTTACTATCGTGCATTAATTACTTGGAAGTGATTAATTTTGAGTGGCCTACAGTCATCTTTACCACAATTAGGCAGAAACTTTTTATTTTGATAACAACATAATGATGACAAAATAACATTACTGACAAATTTTAAGATGAAAGACTTCAGATAAAATGTTAGAAAACCTGTTGCAATTTTAATGTCAAATTATCTGGCCATGGAGTAATGTCTACTAGGTGACTCACATTTAGGCAGTGCAAGCTAAAAGGATCGAGCCTATAATTATATTGTAAGATTAATTTTTTAAACAGGATAAGGAACCTATCAAAGCGATTCTTACATCAGAAATTACAGCTGTGAAACCAAATTGTAGGTAAGAATACATAGTGATTACCATATATCCCCAAGTTAAGTATCAGGACTTGCTAATATTATTGTGTAATATAGCTATCAAGTTATTCAGCACTGAATACCTTGATGACGTGTTTGTTAATATACAACCTTGTCGTCACTGACAAAATTTAGAGACACAAGTTACCTATGACTGTCACTGTAACAAAGCAATTCATAACTATTAGTGAGACTATTTTTTTTTTGGGAGAGATGCAATCTGAAGACATCCAGTTACTTTAAACATGTAGAATTAAACATAGAAAGTCTGCAAACAAGCCAAGTAGCATCTCAGGTCAGAGCTTATCCCAGTTTCTGTAGCACAAAGTGACTAGGAGAATTTGTACTCCCGTCCTGGATGGGATGCTAGTCAATCGCAAGGTTACCCCCAGCATAAAGTTCACTGGTACCCATTTGTACACATGGGTAGAGAGAGGCACTGCAAGAGTTAAGTGTCTTGCCCAAGAACACAACACAATTTGTCCCCAGCCAGTGCTCAAACCCGAACTGCTCAACCTGGAGACGAGTACACTAACGATGAGACCACCACGCCTCCCACTAGAAGTATATGCAGAAAGTTACTTTGTTAACAATTACAAACATGAAAAAATTGTATTCATTTCAGTGTGGATAGCACTAGGAAACATCTGTTTGAGGTGGTAACGCAGTCTCGAACATTTTTTATTCAGGTAAATCACCGTTTTGTTTTATTAATATTGATTTCAACAGAGCCTGGGTTGGAGATTCTGGCCCATCACCTTTCTCCCTCTCCACGCACATCTTCACGCATTCAGTGATGTGACACAGTCATGTTTTCGGTCCCAATATCTTTGAGACGTGTAAGAGCTGATTTGCGCTTTTCTGGGATCTAGCATTCCCAGCCGCATTTCACAAGTATTTCAACTTCATTAACAGCAGGAAGCCTCCTTTTAAATTTTTATCGTTATTTTTCTTTTGAAGGAGTTCAGCTGCTCTGAATAGGAATGGAGTATAAGAAAAGAATATGATGGTGCTAGGGTTTTTCCAACTAAAATGTTGTGACAAAAATAATACATGATGTAATGTAATAAGTGTAAAGTGGTGTCATTCCAGATAACTAACACAAGACTGGTTTTGCTTCTGAAAAAATTCTCCCCTGCCTCTAACCTGTTGTAGGCTCTCGGTTGTTGGGGACAAGTGAAAAAAGAGGCGAGTGAGGGAAAAATGAGGGGGCACTGAGGCAAGGAAGGAAACAGCCCCTCCTTGCCCCAGTTCTCCCCCATTTTTTTCTCTTGCTCCTGCTCTTTGCTCCTGAACTACCCAGAGCCTGGAACAGGCTACCTAATGCTTCATGCTCTCCTTTCAAAACTTTGCTTTTCAAAATCCCTCTCCCCTGCAGAATCTGAAATGGCCTTGACCCTTGCAGTGGAATGGATATTTCTAGAACTGCACCTAACATCTCTGCTATTAGTTTAAATTCTTGTGTCATTATCCAGGGAGAAACAGAAGAAGAAATGCAATCTTGGATTCGTGCTATTGCCAGTGTATCTCCCAGAGGAAGATCTTCAAGTGAACCGGTTTGTTGACATACTAATATTACGACTAACTTTACAGTACTTACACTATGGACAATTCACCGAACTCCTTGTGCCAGCTGAGTGGCCAGCACATATAAATAAGACCTCCACATTCATTCTCCATTGACTCTTGTCTTGTACTGCAGCACACACCTCACTCCAGGACTGCCACCCTACTCTGGACCTCTCCTTTTCGCTGTACGCTGCCACATAGTTCCTGGCTGACCTCTCTTTCTCTTACCCTCTGTGGCATTGGCAATTACTACATGTGTTAATTGAAGGTTTTCGTACAAAAAGAGCATATATAGCTTTTTGGGCCGATTTTTATTTTTTGCAGGATCAAGCTAATTTTTCGCAGACTGACTTGTTTTGACATGAAAAGCATCATTACGTAATTGTTTTTGTTGATTTGCACTTCATTTTCGAGAAATAACGTATGCAAAAAAACTCAGTTTTCCAAGATAAGATAGATCATAGATAAGACTTTATTTAAGTGTCAAATGTATTTAGCACTATTAAATGTGCTAATTGGGGACACTGTAAATAAATAAACAAATATTTCAAATATAACATAAACTATTAAGAATCCCAACTGGATGGAGGCTGACCAGTTGACTATTTACACAACAAGGTCAAGGAGTTGAACTCAGGGTTACCGAGAACAAATCCAGATAGCGGTAGGGTGGAGGATTTGAACCAGGGACCTCCAGATTTCAAATCCAGCGCCCTAAACCACTCAGCCACGCCGCCTCCACAGAACAAATCCAGATAGCGGTAAGAGCCGCATCTTTTGGAGTGAATCCTTTGAAGGTGGATTTTGATGCAACGTGAACTTAAACAGTTACTTTTAGCAGCTTCGACAGCATGTTTCTTTTTTTAAATATGTTTTTATTTTTGAAAGAAGTAGAGAAATAGACCAGAAAAAAAAATCGACCGACCTCATATTGAACCAGTGTCATGACAAAACAAACTCAAACCCAGCCCATTCAGCGCCTTATTTGCTTGGGCTAATGAAGCAACAGTAAGAGAATAGCGTAGTTACATGAATAATAAAACTTGCATCGGTTCGAACAACTAGCAGCAAATGCCACGTTTTGGTGACTTCATTGTTTAGCAAAACAAAAGGTTTCTTTTGTTTTTCGTTTAACAAAAGATTTCCAAAAGATACCCTTGGAAAACTGAGTTTTTTGCACACATTATTTCTTGAAAATGAAGCGCAAATCAACAAAAACAATTTCGGAACAATGCTTTTCATGTCAAAACAAGTCAGTCTGCCAAAAATTAGCTTGATCCTGCAAAAAAATTGAAATCAGCCCAAAAAGATATATACACCCTTTTTGCACGAAAGCCTTCAATTAATAGTTAATAAATTTTTCGAAATCATTATATTTTTTTGGTTGCCTCCTGTAGGATTCTAAAAGAAGTCAAGAATTGCTAAAGGCAAACTTCCAGTATGCAGAAACCACCACTCTTTAATAGCAGATTTAAGTTAGTGTAGCCAGGTCACACTTTTTTATGTGTTTATGTTCAACAAAAGTAGTGTGACCTAGTCTAAAATCACGCTTTTAGTAATCTTTCAGGACCAACAGGATGCCACCAGGTTACTATCAGCTGGATTTTGTCCGAGTTGTTCACTATCACAAAACCCCAAACATATAAGGATTGGGCAATATATTGGTGCTCATACTTGAAGTAGAAGACCATCAGTTTCCTCATCATTTTGTGCACAAACACACTGAAATAAATCACACATGTAAACCAACAAAATCAAATTATCAACTTGGCATTTTTATGGTGCAAATCAAAAGCCGGAGCACTAATGAATTATTTGTACATGTATCACCATTGAAAAGGAAGGACAATAGACTCAAAAGAAGGATAAGGAAGGTGATTGAAATTCAGTGCTCCCCAACCCTCAATCGAGACTGAGGTTTTGAATTTCCAGTCCTGGCATTTTTCATGTGACTTCAGTCATCAAAGACCATGTGACACTTTTCATTATTTACTTGAGAAAGACAAGTGCTGTGACAGCTCCAAAAGTTTTTCAGTGGTGATTTTGGTTCTACAATAAGCAACTCTATCTTAGTATGATTTCAACAGAATTGGGAAGCAACAGTTTAGCTCATTTAGAACATTGTGTCAAGGAAACCAAACAGATGTGAGGTAAATAAACCACAAGCCCTAAATGGTAATAATTTATGCCAGTGGTTTGATCTATCATCTGATTGGCCGTGACTCAATAAACATGTTAAAGTCACATACAAGGATTCAAGCATTTTGGATTTGCACAGGAGCAAATAAAATTGTTTCCTAAGATAGGTGCATTAAGAGGTTCAGTTGTACATGTAACTACATAAGTTATAATAAAAATGCTCAGGAAAAATATTTTAGTTTTGTAGAAATTTCTATTTTTAATAAGGGATTACTGTGTAAAAAAAATACAAATTTCAGTTGCAAAAACTGCATTCTACTAGTATGCAAACAAGGCATAGGTATATCCATTGCCATTTCAAACCTATGTTTACTTAGTGAGATGGAAACAAACTTTTTGGAGGTTTCCAAGATGTTTTATGCAAAAATGTGAAAAAAATTACAAATTGTAAGCTCTTTCTAAAAATGGCAAACTTGCAAAATTCCAGAGAATTGCTGGAGTTTATGTATTTAATTGTTTCCAACACTTAGATTTTGATGGGTTGTTATAACCACTGTTTATCACTTGATGCTACAGTCATGGTTTCCAAAATCTGCCCAATCATTGGTGATTGGTTTTGAATCACCTTAACATATTGACCAGCTTCACAGACAGATAAAGCATCTTAGAAAACCACAAAAATTACTAATTTCTAGTATGTGAACATCTTAGCCCTTAATACATGTAAAGTGATGGCAGCTCTTACAGGTTGTGTTGACATGTATATCTACATGTATTTATACCGTGCCATAGAAAATACAGCCAATCAGAATGCAGGAAAGCTGTTAAATATTTAAAGGTATTACGACCAACTTTCCCATCATGTGCCGCGCATATGTTGCATTGACTGTGTTGGCCATTGTATTTTCTAGGGCATGGTATAAAATAGTTATGCAATGCTCACTTGTTGGTATACCATGGAATAGGCCACAAGTCACTTGTATTTTCTTGACCGTATAACACTCGCCTAGAGTTGTGTGTACACTGAGAAAATGCAAGTGACTCGTGTGATATACCATTCGAAAGTGTTGCATAACTAGTATATATATATGTACTTAAGGGTCTTTACAAGAATTATCAGTCATAAGAATATTGTGACAGAAGTGAAAATTCGCCATCGTTCCTGTTCTCTAAACTGGCATAGTTCCCCAATAGATGGCGAAGTATTATAAATGTGAAATGTTTGTAGGGGCCGACCAGAACATTATTTTTTAACGAGATGTAACGTTTTTTGCAAAGTGCTGTAAATAAATTATTTTGCATACTTTTAATACCAAGGTCCAAATTTAGGTAGCGGGTCATCAAACATTTACAGGAATGCTGAGCTGCCTTTGTCATGTGATTAGTTTGTACAAATGTTTTATGCAAATTAAGTTAGTAATGGTAATGGTAATGGACTAAGTGGAATCCAATTCGGTCTGTAATCATACCAGTGATTAACAAAATTGGATGACTGCAAAGCAGGAGTCTGATTTGTTAATCACGAGTATGACTACAGACTGAATTCGATGAAACGATGTCCTGTTACCAATTAATCAAAACTATGACAAAACTCAAGAAACAAACAAACCATCGATTGAGTGGTGAACGATTTTTAAACATCATTATGAATGCTGAAAAACCCAGCAGGTTACTCCACTAAGTGCACAGCAACAGCATGTGAAAAATGACGCGTACTGTCCAATTACAAGCATAACACGTACACCCGTCCAATTAATGCCCAAATCGGGCTGCTGATAGCCAATCACACTCAAGAATTTTGTTATAGTTTTGATTAAAAAAATAATTGTTTTGGTACTGTTATCCACTAGATTATATCAAAGACCTGCAAACAAAACCATAATACTGGAGTGCTCTGTCTAGCAAAACTAATTCTGATAGCTTGTTAAATTTGGTGAGAAAAATACTTACGTGTATAAGTAAAGGTTTTTAAAAACAATTTGAAGTAAAAACCATGGGTAAAAGAGCGTGACGTTTCAACCGAACTTCAGTCATTACTGAGCTTAAAAGTAGAGGTAAAAATTTTTGCATAAGTATAAATATAAAGCAAAGAAGTAAAAGTATGTAAAGTATGAAAATGTAAAAAAGGGGTGTTCAGAACAATAAAATGCATGCAAGAATAACAATTAACAATGATTAAAAACTTTTGCACAAATTGAGTCTGACTGTATATTGAGACTTGGTCTCAGCTCATTAATAAATAACATTTGATTAATGAGACAGTCAAACTTGTTCTTGCACTTTTTTGAGAGACCAAGTTTCAATGAAAGTTTTACTCTGAAAGTTTTGCCACAAAGCAGTCTTCTTATCTACGGCTGAAAATCTCGTCAGATGAAAACTCTCTTTGAAACGGGTTGAGATTACACTAATTTATAGCTTGTAGAGGAGTTTTAATCAGACTGAGAGGATTTTCAGCTGCAGACAAGACTACTAGTGCATTGCATTGTCATTTCAAATATGTGAAGAAAACACATATATTCATTTGGGAAAGGGTTAAATCTGTTTAATTTATGATTGAGACTTAGTGAACTCGTTCTCTGAAATGAGAGAGGCTCATTCTTGAAGTTAATGGCACTGCTTTCAAATTACATATTATATGATTTGGAGGTAGCTCCCGCTGCTTTGGGGGCATCACCCACCATCCCTACAGGAGGCCCTCTAAAGGACAATGTTTGAAAACATGTTCACATTTGAACTGGATAGGCACAACAGAATACCTGCTCCCTGAGCTCTGGTAGGTACTAGGACTTACCAAAAGTACTAATTATGGTATCACAAAAATGAGAGAATAAGGCCCTTTTTTTGGTACAGAAGCATAATTACATGCTTCTGCCGGTTACCGTAGTAAATTGTATTCTCAAGATAAGGAAAGTCCACTAAATTATATAATTAAAGTCCTTTCATAGACTGAGAGAATTATCACATATATTTTGTGATTGACAGCATTAGAGATGAAAAGGAGAATTAAAAATAAAACTGCACTTTTCCCTTGACATGTTTCCTTGCATAGAGCAGTTGACAAAAGCAATGCAGTGAGATGAAGTCTCTCTTGAAGTAACTATAAAAAATAGTTTATTCTCAAAACTAGACATGACTTCATTTACCTTTTACATTCAACATGTAACTTGCTATTTTGAATTGTTAAATTATTTGTTCAATCTAAAGCTTGTCGTTCATAGTGGCTTTTAACATTTGTTAAATCCAGTGGTAGCTTTATGTGTTTATTTACTAGCATGCTGCACAATTGTCATTTGTCTAGATACAATAAAAATTCTTTATTCACAATATTGCACAGCAATACCACAAGCAACATCACAAAATTCAGGCACATCAAAACTCCATTATTATTTTGATCCTTTACCATGACACCATGTCTTAACATGGCTACTGCATTATGCTGTGCTGGTCCAACAATTGTGTTAAACAAACCTTGTAGGGAAGCACCCACTTCAGTGCATTAGCCACTCTACTGCACTAACAGTAACTTTTGGTGAGATAATGGGTGCTTCCATGGGTGGGGTCGAGGACTCCACAAATACACTCAAGCCTGCTAGGGTGTTGGGCATGAGATGCCATAGCCTGTTCCTCTCCTCACAGAAGAAATGGGTGCTGTCACCCAACCTAGTTTGTTTGTGCCTAGGGTTATGGAACAGAATTTAATCACAGAGCTTCATCACACTTGGTGTTACTGTGATCGACAAGTGTTTCTATATGATCTACATCTTTCCAATAGCCTTTAGTCGTCTGTGCAAGAAGAGTGACATTACAAGGTTTTTTGGAAGCATCTTGAGTTGCTTTTGAAGAGTTGAATAACACTTCACAACTGTATCAGCACACAACCTGACAGGGAAAGAAAAAGGTAGTCACTGACTCACTTTGACAATAGTCACCAAAATTAATTGATTGACTGTGCTTTAGATCTTCTCACTGAGGAACTGGACTGTACCTTTTCAAAAAAATGTAGACGAGAAAAGGGTGTACACATCTACATCAAAACCTCAAGCATTACACAGTGCAGTTCTAATGCATGTTATACACTGTCAGGGAATGCGTATTTATACCACATGAATTTGCAGTTCTGAATATACAACTTTGAGAGATAGTAGCACAACTAAAGCCTGGAAAAAGTCAGGTTTGAACAGAATTCAAAACCATGAGCTATAATAATACCGATGCATATTGCTCTACTAACTGAGCTAGGACCAGGTCAATTTATGAGTTTGTGATATACACCATCTACAGATGGTCATATCCTTCTATTCATAACTATGACCTTTTATGTTGTATACCTCTCTTTGCCCAATGTTCAAATATCTGAATAGATGTGTATTGTGTGCATGACCAGCCCATAAAGTTTGCTTATCTACTCCAACAAATTTAACCTCGCTATTATTAAACATTAAAAATTTGTGCATTATTGTTCTTTTTGTCAATGTGCAGTTCCAGAAAATATCCATACTCCCCTGACAGAAGGGATTGGAATTTCCTAGAAGGTTGGGGGGGGGGGGGAAGGGGGGGGGTCTCTAAGACCAAAAATTTTAAAAATGTATGATGAAGCTTAATTGGAATTTCAAAAGGGGGTGGGGGTCTTGGAAAAAAATCCCTTTCGTGGGGGAAGTATGGATATTTTAGAAATTGGAAATACAATGAAGAAATCACTCTAAAGCAACGAAATGTTACAAAATAATACATTTCTTACCAGTACAGAGGCTGGGGTGTAAACCTAAAGATCAGGATACTGTCAAGATGTTCCTGAAAAAAAAAGTAAAACACCAAAGGTAACCTCTACGAACCGTACCTCTTTGTAGACTTGCGCTATTTTTGCAAAAAAAAAATCAGGCCAGCTGAGCTATTGTTATTGACAAGTGATGCTGAGATTTCTGACAGACCTAAAGACTACATTTAGCTAGAGTCTAATCATTTTCTTGTCACAAAATTTAAACAACAGGCAATACTTTTTACGGGAATAGGAGGAAACCAGCACTTGCCATGTGATGATAGCAGATTCCCAAATACAAGCCAAGAAATTCATATAATAGTTTTTACTCACTAATCATGAAATGTACTCTTGGCTGCAGTGAGTTAACATTTTCCTGTTGTGATTGTCAGTGGTGTAAAACGAAATTAAAAAAGCCTTGTCAAGGCAGCAAGGCGTAGCATTTAGGATGATGAATTTGTAATTCGGAGGTCCATTGTTCAAATCCTTCTCCCTGCTGCTAGCTGGCTTTGTGTTGGGTGGTTCCGAATCAACTTCGTGACATCTTGTAAATAAAACTGGTCAGCCACCAACTGGCTGGGGCTGACTTTCAACAAGTGCTTGGTGCTATTTACATTTTTTTTCTTCATTTACAGTGTCCTCACTAATTATTATCACAGAAGAACAAAATACCATGGACACTTAATTAAGAGCGATTGATTGATTGATTGATTGATTGATTGATTGATTGATTGACTGATTGCTTGCCTGATTGATTGATTGATTGATTGACTGAATCAAACAATAGTCAAGACTTTTCTTACCACTCTTCTTCTTCAAGACGTTGCAGCATGATTTGCACTTTCTTGTACGAAACCCTAAAGGAGTCTCCACATATTGAGCTAGATTTCTATACAGGTGCAGGATAACATGTTTTATAAGCAAATTAACTTAAGATAATTAAATGATTACCGGTTCAAGGCTTAATACTGATGTAGCACAACCACCAAAAAGAACAACTTCTCCAGGTGAAGAGGAACTACAAGCTGTATGCCACATACGACTCACTGGTGAACTGACAAGAAAAAAGTCACAAATTAATGTTAACCTCGAAATGGGGTTTTGAACATTATATTTGCCAAATGAATATGATGTAAGTGCATGTAATTGATGTGTAAATGGCAAAAGTTTCCAAATTACAGGTACCAGTTTTATTAATTGGACAACTTCCTGACACCCACATGTTTGCATGCCAATTACATGCGGACAAACAGGTGCATGAACACCCAATCAGAACATTATAAGTGGAGTTTCATTGTGATACAATTCATCATCATCCTCTATCCTATTGGTGCCCATAGTTGGCACACTGTTTATCAGCAATTCCTCGCCACTTGGTCCGGTGGACAGCCACTTGGAAGGGCCTCCTGCCAAATCTTCCATCACAGCTAAATAGCTGACTAGTTGATAATCTTTGAGTACCATTATCGCTTACTAATGAAGAGTCATTTGCTTGCATTACCCTTGAATTGAAGGAACACTCAATTGAAACCAGATCATTGTTAAAGTGTCCAGAACATAAGCGTCACCTGACAAAAGGGAGCATAGTCATTGTTAACATACAGTAACTACAACAGTTCCACCTACATTGTAATCATTTGGCAATACATACAATATTCATGTAGGCTACTGAATACAGTAAACTTAAATTTAGCTTGACACTGAGGCCTAGAGGACATAAACAGACAAAAAATTATCAACATTGCTCATTCAATTTCCTTGTTTGCATGTTGCTATATGAAGGCACAATTTCACTTGTGATCCAAGCCTTTCCAAGTTGACCAAGTGCTTGGTAGCCTGCATGTAGACATTAAATATATAGAATACAGTAGAAACACAAGACGTCTGGACAAAGGCTAGCACTTGGAGATTGGTGTCTACTGTACTTAATTAGCACACAAACAGGTTCATTTCCAAGTGGAATGACAAAAAAATATGTCTTGAATCATGTTCTACAAAATACTTAGAAACTGGTCATTTCATGTTGTGCTCAGTTTGCAGAGGACAGGAGGAAAAATGTACATGTATAAAGATACATTACTGTTCTGTTCAACATTTGAGTCGCCACTGTTGTCATGGTTTGCATAAGGATCAGTGAAATGTTTTAAATATACATTTTTGGGACAAAATAAGAGTGAGCAGATGTGCAAACTCCTGCACTGAAAACATGGGCCATTGCAGAGAGGTGGACATTACCAGGGGTTTCACTGTCAATAATTATTCAGTTTTTCTTGCAGCATTTTATTCAAGGTATCAAAACAACTCTATTTCAGTTTCACACAAGAGACTTCTATTCAGCTGTTTAATTTGACTGTAAAAGATTTTAAATATCACCTAATGCTTCTTCCACATTGTTGAAACCTCCATAAAGAAACAAATGTTTGTCACTAGCAGCAGAGAGAGAATGCCATGTTCTTCCTTCAGGAACATTGCCTGTTGTTGGAATACTAGAATTCAAAACATCATTCTTTTGTAATTACAACATAATTAAAAAAAGGCATTAAGTCTTCCTGTAATTTGTAAACAAGAAGCCTGTTTCGTTTTGGGGTATGGGATGACAATACTCCAAAATATTTTAAGTGAGGTAAGTGTTATATGCACCCACCCCCCACCACCACCACCATTGCTCCCAATGCTGGAAGCAGGAAGTGCTCCCTTACAGCAACCCCACCTCTGCCAACTACCTCCATCCCCCACTACCACCACCATTGCTCCCAATGCTGGAAGCAGGAAGTGCTCCCTTACAGCAACCCCACCTCTGCCAACTACCCCCATCCCCCACTACCACCACCATTGCTCCCAATGCAGGAAGCAGGAAGTGTTCCCTAACAGCAACCCCACCTTTGCCAACTGCCCCCGCACCCCACTACCACCACCATTGCTCCCAATGCAGGAAGCAGGAAGTGTTCCCTAACAGCAACCCCACCTTTGCCAACTGCCCCCACCCCCCACTACCACCACCATTACTCCCAATGAAGGAAGCAGGAAGTGTTCCCTAACAGCAACCCCACCTTTGCCAACTGCCCCCGCACCCCACTACCACCACCATTGT
>Ga0126339_10002485_pt1 | contig 13216 bp, 12 predicted proteins | sample OrbTmetagenome_2_FD_92532 | JGI IMG/M metagenome (GOLD analysis project Ga0126339, IMG submission 92532) | Coral microbial communities from Petempiche,Puerto Morelos, Mexico - Orbicella T R C metagenome | ecosystem: Host-associated > Invertebrates > Cnidaria > Coral | place: Petempiche,Puerto... | reverse complement strand
GTCATTGCAATTTCATTAATACCCATTCTTTCATTCCAAGTAGATTTATTTTTATCAAATTGATCTTTTTCAATACCATCTTCCATTGGTTGAGTATCTTTATTATACATTGGTTTTTCGGCTTCAAATTCCATGCGATCTCCTCTTTTTTTAAATTCTTCTTCACCCATATCACGTTTCATTCTTTCCATATATCTTTCATCTGGTTCATTGTCAAAATTAACATCACCAAGACCTTTACGATATAAATCAACTTCATTTGTTTCTTCATCAGTTAAATTACGTTTTGGTATTTCATCACCTTTATTATTTGCTGAATTACCAACATTTTTCAATGAAGTACCTTTATCAGTATTTTTCAATGCTTGTTTTTCTAAATCTTTACCCAATTTTTGTGGGTCTTTAGGAACATCTGTTTGTTGATCTTTCCATTCAAGCTCTTTAGTAGTATCAATAATTTCTTTAGTACCACTATGTTTTAAATCTGCTTTAAAATTTTTATCATTTTCATTCCCAAGGCGATCTTTCATTACAAGTGTTGAAGGTTTTCTATCTTCATTAATATCTTGTAATTTTTTATGGTAATTTTCTATTTTATCTAAATATTCATTTACTTTATTTAAGAAATTTTCATTTTCACTCATAATATCTTTGTTTTTATTTTCATTCATTGGACCTGATGTTTGCATACCAATTGGTAAATCTCCACTTTGAACATTCACGGGTGGTTGCATTTTCATTGAATCTTCTTGATTATCAATCATTGTTTCATCAACTTTTTCAGGTAATTTATCATATTTAGTTGATGCAAAATCTTCAGCTTCTTTGTCTGTCATAGATTTAGCTGCTTTTTTTACAGTATCACTCACTTCTGAATCTTTTAATTCACCCTTTTGATAAGCATGAACCATTCCCATAAATCTTTGTTGTGCTTTTGATTTTGCTTTTTCATTTAATTGTAATTCTTTATTAAATTTTAAATTTTCAAGATTTGTATACATATCATCTATAGCACTATCGTCTAATGAATTTAACCAATCTACAGGTGCAACAGGATATCCACTACCATCTGCAAAGTCAATATTTTGTAATAAGAAATGTATTTTATCTTCTCTTGTTTCAGCATGATGTTCGTTAACATTATTTTCACTTAATTCTCTCCCATTATCATAACTCACAATTGTAGTATCTGCATCAAACCAATCAGAAACTTGATAATTATCATCAGCAATTTGATTAACATGTTGTGCAACACCCTCTTTATGACTAATTTGTTGTGCCATATTTTTAGCTGCTTCAAAATTATCAAAATTTTCATTTAACATCGCAGCATATTGTTCAAATACCTCTGGATCAGTTAAATAATTAGATTCTTGAATAACTTTACCACCTTTCCAAAATGATTCTTTATCTTTTTCTCCTTTTTTACCTGTTTTCATCAAATCACCACTTCCCCATGCGGATGGTCCTGCATAACCCACGTAACTTGTACTTGCCCCTGCAGCACTCCCTGCTGATGTTGTTTCTTCAATTTGATCTTCAGGTTTTTCGATATCAGTTTGTTTATCTTTCTCCATTTGTTCTAAATTTTCATTAAGATTATCTTGTGGTTGCAATTCCTTTTGAGATGGTGATTGCAATTCATTAATATCTAAACCATTTAAAATTGGTGCAGTAACTTCACCCCCCGGATAAAATGGTTTTTTTATTTCTTTATTTTCTTCTGGTGATGCCACTGCACTACTAACATCTTTTCCGGCAGGAGAATATTTTCCATATGCTCTTTTTTCCTTTCCCGGTAATGCAGTTTCTACTTTTTCAAGATCGTTAAATTCTTTTTCAGTATCAATTTCTTTTGATACATTTTCTACATCATCTTTAAAACCTGCAGGAGTTTCATATCCATATGCACCTGCAGAAAAAGTATTAGTTTCATTAACTGCCTGTTTTTGTTTTCTTAATTCTTCTCTTCTTTTTTCAATTTCTTCAGCATCCTTTCTTAACTGGTTGATTCCAGATTTATCTCTTCTTTTCTTTTCCTTTGGGACAGCTTGTTTATACTTTTGTAAATATTTAGGACTATTAAGTATATAATCATTAAATATTATATTCATAATAGTTTCATTATAATGGTAACCATACTTTTCTTCACCATTTTCAGCCATTTCATCATAAACTGCTGAAAGTTTAGGATCACTATGTACTAAGGCTTCCATTTTAGATAAATTAAAAATCTTTTTCTTTAAAGATTGTTCTTTTTCATTTAATAATTTATCTACTTCATTTAAATTGATATGATGTTTAGTCATAGTCTTATCAAATTTATCTTGAAACTCAATTGCATGATCAGATGTCGGTTCATCTAATGTTGGTTCAAATTTTTTTTCGTTTATTTTTCCCATTATTTAATATCAGTTTTCCAGAAATCTCTTTTAATCCAAAATACTTTAAATGCTGCCTCAAGAGAGTTTTTTATTGTATTTATTAATTCTTTTCTTGACTGACTTGATGATTTTTTTAATATATCTTTCATTTCTTTGTCTAAAGAATCCTTTACAAAACTTTTTATTTCACTTTGTACAATATCAATAATTTCATTTCTGTCAGTTCTTTCCATAAGAATATGATTTTTTTATAAATACTTTGATAACTCAAAAAATTGATAATAAAGAAAAAGAACACGCACCAAGGATACGTGTTCTAAAAGAATATAAATTGTCCCCGTTACAACGAGTATATTAAAATGTTGTTGCCCCAACGTATATTCCAATGCTTGTAGCAATTAAACCAACTATGACCTCGGTTTTACGATCTTTGAAAAATGTACCAACTTTTTGCATTCCAGTTGGTTTTAAAGCATTTTTATTAACTTCTGGAATCATATAACTATCAATATCCGTAGTTGTAATTAAAGGATTCGAATTTGTTATACTAAATGATACTGGTTTTTGTTTATAATCTTTATCATTTTCCCAATGAAATTGAACAAATTGTTTATTGGGTATTGTAAGACTATTGATCGTAATTGTAGGTTGAATAAATTTTAATGCTGGAATTGCTTTGTTAATTCTTATATCAAAATTAATACTATCATTTTTTTCTATGAATGTTATTGAACTATCATTTTCATTAACATCTACTTCAGCATCTGCAAATAATGCTGAATCTAATTTTGCTTCTGTTTTTACAAGTGCTGCTGAGATTAATGTATTTTCTTTTTGAACGTCATCTATTCTTTCCAATAATTCTTCTTGATTTTGCGATAAATTCAAATTCTGTCTCGATAAAGCATCTAATCCTGCTTGTAACGTTTTTTTAGATGCAGTTTCCTCATTTAATTTATTTGTTGTATAATGTATATCGTCTTGTAATGCTAATGTTAGATTTTTTTGTTCTTCTAATTGATAAGTAGTTTTATTTAGCTTATTACCTAACCAACCAAATCCACCACCAAACAAAATAATAAAACCGACAACAATAAATAAAATAGTTTTTAAATCAATATTTAATTTTGTTTCCATATTTTAATTTGTTTGAAAAATGTTATCTCTCCAATATTTATAGAATTGATCATAATATGATTGAATTCTTTCAACAATTTCTTCATTATCTGGATTATCTACAGAAAAATCTTCAAGATAATTAAATTCAATACCACTTGTTTTTTCATCCGGTGTCACTTTATAAGTAAATTGAATAATTCCATCTATTGTTCCACCCCAAAAAATAAAATCATCATAAACTTCTAAATCTTCAAATTCAACAACAACATTTAAATCTTCTAAATTTTTTCTAAAATTTTCTTCTTCTCGTTGTTGATCTTGCGCTGTTTTTCGATTAATTCTATCTTCTTCATTTACTTTACGCATTTTTCTTATCAAATCTTGCGTTGAAATGTTTTTTTCTTTTTGTTTATTATCTTTTTTTACAGAATTAACCCTATTATTTATTTCAGTAATTCTTTTTATCATATTTTCAGACATAACATTTTTATTATAAATACTATAATTATTCATTTAACTGTAATAAATCATTGAATTTAGTTAAATTAAAACAAGGGTTAACACTGCTACTATCTTCAAAATAATTACTTTTTAATACAATTCCATTATAATTCATTATTTGATCATGTTGATAATGAAATTCAATCATTTTTAAATTAATATCAAAATCTATACACAATTTTTTACATAAATTGAGGGTTGATTCGATTTGTTCTGGATAAATATCTTCCCAATATTGATGTCCTAACCATTTTTTTTCAACCACTTTTTCTATAGGACATATTTCATGTAACCAATTAACATATTTATTTTCTGGTGTTTTTAATAAACTTCCCATATTTTCAATTACTATTGAAATAGAACGTTTATCAGCATCCTTTAACCCTAAAAAATCTGTATAATGTTTTGGGTGATAATGTTCATAAATTGTACCATCTCTTCCAATTGTAAATGTATTCCATTTTTTTGTATTACCATATTCTTTATGTTTTAAATGAGTAACATGATAATCTTCCTTTCTTAAACTAAATGCAATTACAATTTGTGTTTTTTCTGGTGTTGATTTATACCTATTTTTAATGTCAATTTTATATGTATCTCGATCTATTTTCATTTTTAATTAATAATTTATAAATCCCACCATCTATTTTTTCTTAAATTTCGTGCACGAACAATTAATTCTTGTAATTGTCCAACATCAAAATCGTTACCATCAATATCTGCTAAATCACTTTTAGCAAGTTCATTAACGATTTTTAAAGCATCTTTAATTAGATTACCTTTTTCTTTTAATATTGCTCTTTCAATATTTGGGTCTTTCATTTTAATTTATTTTAAATTTTCTAACAATCTAACAGCATCATCAAAATTTTCAATCATATTTAATGCTTCATTATATGTTGCATTTATTAATCTTCTTTTTCCTTGTACAACAAATATATCAAGATTTTCCATATCATCTAAAAATTCTTCAATGAACTTTTTCGGTTCTCTTATAGTAGTGTTTTCCGTTACAATTTCAATTAATTTATTAGCAGCCATAATTCTTTCACCATGACCTACTTTACCCTCCTGATAAATGTAATTTAACATTGCTTTATATCTATCTCTTTTCTTATAAACTATTTCAAGTCGATCTTGATTTGCAACATATAAATTATATTCATAGAATTCTCTAAAATAAACACCAACAATAATTAAAATTTCAATTGAAGTAGAAATTAAAATAAAGAGTAAGATGTTTTTAAAATCTTCTTTTTCATTGCTTGTAGTAGCATTGAGATATGAACTATTTAATTCAGTGATTGCATTATTTAATTTTAAATCAATTTCATCAATTTTACTTTGATTTGAATTAATAATTTCAAGATTTTTATCAATACTATTTTGATAATCATTTCTAACTGTTCGATAATTTAATGGTGTTTCAGCTAATTTTTCTCTTAGTTCAACATTTATGCTTCTTAAATTTTGATTATCAACAACATAAATCGATTTTTCATTATTATATACATTATTTAAACTATCAATTTGAGTTTGTAAATCAATTTTAGCTTCATTATTTTTTTGTAAACTCGTAGATGCAAAATTACGTGCCCCATTTAATGATAAGTAAAAACTCATACAAATAATAAAACATGAAAATATAAACCAACCAATTATTGTTGGTTTCATAAACTGAAACTTATTTTTTACAAGATCAAATGATAAATTTTTAATTAATATTCTTTTAATTGCTTCAAAAGATATCAATATTAATATAGTAATAATTACCGATAAGATTAAACCACCTTTTCCATTAATTAAATTTAATGATATTGCTTTGTTTAATGCAGGTGATACTAAAAAATATGCAAAAAATATCGAACCAATGTTACCAAGAAATGATAATTTATATAACCAATTATCTAAAAGTTTATTTCTTCCCTCAAAATCCTTGGTGTGTATTTTTTGCCTTAATTCATCATATTTTTTTAAATCCATATTTTATTTGTTTATTATCAAACATGCTTTATTATATTTTCTTTTTAATTTTAATTCCGCATTAGTATACATCCAATCAAGGATTTTTTTCACCTTAATATTACCATAAACATTTAATCTATAAATACCAATAATTTCTGTTTTTGAAATAATACATTTTATATCTATTGTAGTTTCAATAATATTTTTTAAATCAACAACAAAATTATAATTAGATGTTATTTGAACTCTATCATTATTTTTATAATTAATTGAAGTATAAATATATCCATCTCCATCACAATAACCTCTAATAAAATCTTTATAAAATTTTTCATTAATTTTAGGGAATCTAATTGTAAATGTTTTTTTATATGTTAAACCATATTTTTTTAAATCATCAACAATTTTTTTTCTTGTTACAATAAGTGCTTTTTGAGGTTTTGAATAATATTCACCATTTTTCCATTTTTTTATTCTTCCTTTAATATTTTTTATTTGATAATTTTCATCATAGTAAATTTTACTGGCAATATCATATAAAATTTGTGAATCATTTTCATTTAAATTAATTTTAAATGAATTTTTAGTTATTGTTCCATCTGAATATATCAAACCTAAAATGTATGCTTTATTAGAATGATCAATTTTTTGAAAATAATTCTCATTGACATTATATTTTTTCGCTACTTCTGCCCCACTTCTTAATTTAATGTTATGTCTTATTAAGACTTTTTGAACATAGCTTCTTGATTTATTATACTTCTCACATAATTGTTTATTATTAATACCATTAATATAATCTTTAGCTATATTTTTTTCTAATTCTAAATTTCTTTTCACAAATATAAATACACATAACATTCAAAAAGAATCAATCCAGATTACTTTATTTCTACAGATGAAATTCCTTTAATGGTTTTATCAACTTCAAGAATATAATCAGGAGCAATATTTGCATGATGTTCAATAATTAATAATTTTTTACATTTTTCTTTAATTATTTGTAATATTTCTACAAATTCTTCCACACTTTCATCAGTTAATTTCCCCATTACTTCATCCAATAAAAATAATGTTGGTTTAGATTTAATATTAATTTCATTTAATGCAATCTTTAAAACAACACTTGCAAATGTTCTTTCTTTACCTGACGAACTAATTGCATCAATAATAGCATCTGGTGTATTATAATATGCTAATTTAGGTCGTAAATCTTCCGTATCTAACCATACTTTAAATGGTGTAATTGATAATACATTCTTTAAAACATCATTAATTTTTGGTATTACATAATTAACTAATAATTGTCGTGGGATACCCTCTCTATGTACACATTTTTTATATAATTCAAACACTTTATCTTGATATTCCTGTTCTTTATAATCACTAATTAATTTAATATTTTCATTAATCTTAACATCAATTTGAGTAATTTCATTATTTTTATTGATGATATTTTCATTATGTTGAGTTTCTTCTTCTCTTAAAATGATTAATTTATCTTTAGATGCCTTAATACCCTTTTCAATTTTCTTATTTTCTTCTATCTGTAGAAGACTATTTTCATGATTTTGTAAATTTTGCTCTAAAATAGATTTTTTCAAATCTTCATTTTGAATTTTTGTTGGTATTTGATCTAATTCATTTTGTAATTCTCTACGTTTTTCAACATCATTTTTATCATTTGTTAAATCACCTATTTCCACTAAAATCTTTTCCATTTTAAGACTATTAGCTTTAATTTCTTCATTAATGGTTTCAATATTCATATAATATGCTTCTCCAGCAATATTTAACGCTCCGGTGATACTTGTATTATGTTGTTTTATTTTATCTGCAATTTCAAACATTTCTTTCTCAATACCCTTAATTTTCTCATCAATATGTGTTTGATGTTCTGCGGTTACTAATTGACCACAAGTTGGGCAAGTTTTACTTTCTCTTAATTCTTTAATTTCTTCTTTTTTCTTACCACCCTCTTGTTTTAAAACATGTATTTTACCATTAATTATTTCTATTTGATGATCATTTTCTGCAATTTTAGCTTCTTCTGCCTTAATCTCTAATTTCTTATTATATTCTGTTTGTTTATGAGATTCTTTTTGTTCTAATAAAAAATTATATCTTTCTTCATCATATGTTTCTTTTAGTGGTTGAATACCATTAAATAAGACTGTTTTTCGCTCATTTAATTGATTTATTTCACTTTCATGTTCTTTTATACTACTTTTAGTATTATCAACATTTAAATTAGCTATTTCAGGATCAATTTTAAATAATTTTTTATTTAATTGATCAATATAAGTTTCACCAATTTTAATCCTTTTTTGAACATCCGGTAATTTTACTTCCTTAATTTCATTGATTTCATTATTTAATTGTTGTTTTTTCTCTTCTAAATTTTTATTCGTTTCTTCAGTAAACTCAACATTACAAGTAATTCTTTGTTTTTTATTTTCTTCTTTTTGATGTTCTTTTAAACCAGTTAATTTTTTATCGAAGATATCTAACCCACTATCATATAAAATTGAATCAATAAAAGTTGCCATATCATTTGATAATATTCTATTAAGAGTATCAGATGTTGTCATTACTACTCTCATATAATTATCATAAGTACCAATAATTTCATTAATTTTCTTTTGTGTTTTATTCTTATCATCTTCTGTCAAAGAATCAATTGAATTGGTATCAGTCATTTCATCATCTGGTGAAGAAAGTAAATAATAACTAACTTTAGTTGGAGCACCATTTATTTCACCCTTTTTATTATGAGTAATATCTGTTCTTCTTTTAATACCGTAATATTCTCCATTTGCTTCAATAACTAAATATACATCACAAAAATCACTATTATTTTTATTATTCACAAAACGAGAATCTCCATGTTTTTTTCTATTTTCAGTCTCTAATGTTTTAGCAAATAGAGCATATGATATTAATTTAAGAATCGTGGTTTTTCCAGCAGTATTTATCCCAGTAATTTGATATAAACCATCCATATCTCTCCAGTCAATATCAATATCTTCATAAGACATAAAATTAGTACCACCAAATTTAACAACACTCCATTCAATATTAGATGTTAATTCAATTTCGATCTTTTTAGTAATTTCATCATCTAAAGCAATAATATCATTTATCATTTTTTCCTCAACACCAATTTTATCTAAAAAGTTTTTAAATATTTCATGTTGAACTGTTTGATCCATAATATCATTAATGGTTAAATCTTCTTCAACTTCAATAACATCTTCTTCAACAAATTCATTCTTATGTGAAATAATAACATCAGGATATTTAGAATTAATATAACTAATTATTTTTCTTTCATTTTCCTTATTTCTTGTACTTGGTAATGTTGCCCAAACAATACGAACTTTCATATGTTTAGTTGGATTTTCAATCTCATAATCTAAATCATCAAAATCAGCAAAAGGTGTTAATTTGATATTTTTAAAAGAATATTCATTAAAAATTGGTATTTCTTCTACATTATTTTTTTCAATATCCCATAATAAATATCCATGAAATTGCTCATCTCCTTCTGAAAAATCTTGTGCGATCAATGATCCGGAATATGCTTTAGTTCTATCTTTAAAATATTGTTTTAAATGAATATCACCTAAAAATGAATAATCACCTTTAAAATCACTTATTTTATAATAAGTTTTTTTCTTCATTTCAAACCCTGTTGTTGATTTACAACCATTAATTGGGTCGTGGAACAAATCAATGGAAGTGCTATTTTCAAAATCAAACGCATCTGAATGTTTAGCTTGTTTTGTTTTCCATGGATTATTTTTATCATCTCCATGATGCCACACTGCCCAAATCACATTATTATCTTGATATAAACCAGTTTTTTTATAATATGTAATTTGGGGGTTATCAATTGTTTTTACAATTGCATTTACAGAATCAACTCTTTTTTTATTTTTTCTTCTAAAATCATGATTACCTCTTGTAATTATGACTGGTGCAATTTTAGCCAGACCATTTAAAAATTTACTTGCTAAAATTAATTGCTCACCTTGTAAATCAAGGTAATTATGAACTAAATCACCAACCACTACAATTCGATCTGGTTGATTTTCAGTTAATGAGTTAAATAAGTTATCAAATACTTTTTCATATTCATCATTACGAGTTGGTACTTTTCTGATATGAATATCAGAAAGATGTGCAATTTTTTTAATCATGTTTGTATTGTTTATTATAATCATACAAATATATTCAAAGTGTTTAAAAAAGACAAGGATTTATATAAAATTGACATAATGTCATATCTAATCCTATTATTATGTCAATTTGTCAATATTTTTGTTATGGTATGATATTCGTAATATAGGTTTCAAAATTAATTTATGTACTTAAAAATTTATAAAAAATGATGTTAATTAACTTTAAAAACGACCCTTTTGAATTATTAGATAAAATATTTAATGATGATTTTCTATTTGAAAACTCAAGTAATAATCCGTCTCATGATATAGTAGAAGAAGAGGAAGATTATATACTTGAAATTATGTTACCGGGATTTGAAAAAGATAATATTTCTATTAGTGTGGAAAAAGATGCACTTATCATTGAAGGTGAACGTAACGTTCCCGAAGATAAACAATTTAATCGTAAAGGCAGTTTCTTTGGTAAGTTCAAAAAAACTTTCACATTACCAGATAATATTATAATAGATAATATAGATGCTTCTTTGAAAAATGGAATACTTTCGGTAAAAATTCCCAAAGATGTTGAAAAGAAGTTAAGTAAAACAATCAAAATTAAATAAAAAAAAGGTCACAATTCGTGACCTTTTTTATTAATAAATAATTTCTTTATCTATATTTTTTTTCAGTTTTGATTTAACATAACTTATTCTATTACTGACTGTAGAACTTGTAATATTAAATTCATCACCGATTTCACAATAGGTATATCCTTGATTATAATGCATATCTAAAAAAGTAAAATCATTTGTAGTCATTTGATTTGAAACAAAATTAATTGTATTACAATTTTCAAAATCATTTACACAATTATTAGAAGTAAAATGTGCATTCACATTATCAGCATTAATATATGCTGTTCCAGTAGAATTTATATTTAAATCATGAATCCAATCACCTAACTCTGAAGTATCAATTGTTACACTACCATTTAATAAATCCACACTTCTGGATTTATCAATCATATAATTTTTTGTTATTGATAAAATCCAAGTTTTTAAGGATGCTTTTTCTTCATCATATTTGTATAAATTAGTAAAAACTTTTATTAGGATTTCAGATATATCATCATCAACATTAATGGAATTAGGGTATTTACAATTAATAAAATCACTAATAATTAATTTATATTTATCATAAAATTGTTTTTGTGCTTCATAATCACCAACTAAAATATTCTTGATAAGAATCATATCTTGAGGATCGTTTCTCATATGGTTTATGCAATTTACTAATAAAATAATCATCAACAACTAAACCCCTTGCTCCATATAAAACTTTTAAAACTGTATCTATACCTTTTTTATTTTTTAATTCGTCTAAATCATCTTTAGTCGGGAGTTTAATTAATTTGACTCTATTTTCTTCACCAACATAAATAGAGTGAAGTTTATAAAATAAATCAATACTTGATTTATAGGCATCCGGGTCTAATAAAATAACAACATTAGGTTTAATTTTTTTCAATTTAAAAAACAATGCATCTAATAAATCTTTACCTAACATTGGAATAGTGTTTACTGGAAACGCTAACATTTCAAAAGCACCCTCCACTAAATATACTGTTGAATCCCAATTGATAAAACCCTCATTAAAAATAAATCTTCTTTTATCAATATCTGGATTCATATATTTTTGTTTGATAATTGTCTTATATGCCCTTGAAACAAAATAATTCGCTTCACTATTCTCATCATATGATGGTACAATAATTCTACCACCATATTTACCCTCAGTACAAAAACCAAGCCTATATTTTAATATGATATCTCTAGTAATTTTTCTTTCTGCAACAAGATAATTATATGCTTCAAAATGATCTGGATTTGATACATCCATTTGAGAAAAACTAATAAATTCTTCGGGTAAAGTAACATATGTAAATTCTTTATCATCTTCGTTTTCAGTATAATCATTAAATATACTGGCATAAGATTTATAAACTTCATAATCAGTAAACGCCCCAAACGTTTTAATTAATCTTCCAAGTGACCCACTAAATTTAGGTTCATCACATTTCCAACATCTAAAAACTCTTTTTGCAGTATTAATTTCTAAATTATATTTTCCATCAGGATATGTTAAACCATCCCTTTCTTGACATTTAGGACAATTTACCTGAACTTGTTCAGAATCATGTAATCCTTTAACATCTTGAAAAACATTTTGAATTATATCGTGAAATTCTCTACCACGTATCATACTGACAAAAATATAAAAAAAAATGCTTCGAAACAACTATTTCGAAGCATTACATAATAAATATGAATTTTTACCTTATTCTATGTTCTTTCAAGAAAGGAAACATTTTCTCCATCTTCATTAAAAACTTAGAGGGAACAATGTTCTGATATCTTGTTTTTTCAGGATTTAATCCATAAAAATTTCTTTGAATGTCATTAAATAAATCAATAACACTTCTTTTTAACATTGAATCTGGTACTAATTCTGGTTCATTATTTGAAAAACCTTGACCGTTTTTATATGTTTGCAATTCTTCAAATATTTTTTTATAATCATTTTTTGCAGTAGCTGCTTCAGAACGTAATTTTTCATTATCCGAAGATAATTTACCAACTTGTTCTTGAAGCCATTCCAAATTATTACTATCACCTGAATCAGTATCTAATTCTATTAGTCCATCATTCTGTGGTCCATGAGTATTTAGGTCAACTTCATCCAAAAGTTCTTGCACTTTTTCTTCTGCTTTAGCTTTTACCTCATCTTTATTTTCATTTGTTTGAGGTTCTTCTTTTTTTGAAGTAGCTAAATTAACTAATTTATTTCTCTTTGCCATAATTATATTATATTAATCTTCTTCTACCAAATTAGAATTTAAATGAGCAATTAATCCACTAATGTCATTCCATACAAAGGCATCTGCTGCTTTAATTTGTCCTACATATCCTTTTCTATGATGCCATTCTTCAGTTCCTGTTAAAGATGATAAATATCTTACAGTCACTCCTAAATCTTCATCAACAATTTTATTTTTATCTAAAACAGTATATTTTGTAGTTT
>Ga0126339_10002484_pt1 | contig 13216 bp, 8 predicted proteins | sample OrbTmetagenome_2_FD_92532 | JGI IMG/M metagenome (GOLD analysis project Ga0126339, IMG submission 92532) | Coral microbial communities from Petempiche,Puerto Morelos, Mexico - Orbicella T R C metagenome | ecosystem: Host-associated > Invertebrates > Cnidaria > Coral | place: Petempiche,Puerto... | reverse complement strand
CTTCATCAAGGTAATGTGTTTGCTTGGCTTAAACTATTATATCAAAGCAAGATCTAGTACACTGGTATTTTCGTCACGTTCTAATGTAGTTCTTGTAGTAAGTTGCAAAACTAGATTACTAAAATGGCGTACTATTTTGATTAAGCTACAGAACTGCTTATTAAATAATACCTTTGGCTTTGCACAATTCTCAAGGAAGGAGCAGTCCATGTCACATGATAACCCTTGTAGATTTCCCAAGCCGTCTTAATTTTTTACCGGTATAGGTATTAAAGAGTCGATAGATTTTATAATTATTGATTCTTACTTCTAATTGAATATGTCATAGTTGGCATTAATAACCAATTTTCGTTTCTTTTAGTGTGTCCACATCAAGTTCTGTGTCGACGTCATCGTCAATATCAACATCATTAAGTGTGTCCACTTCATCAAGGTAATGAGTGATGATTATTTAAATTTAGATTAACTCGTTATCTCAACTAACACAAACAAAATTGTAGTTTTTTGAGGGTTACTCGCTTATTTTTTTGATATTTTCAATTGTTGGTTAAAGCCTAAATGCAATTCAGATATAACCTTTTTCAACAGTGTGTCTACTTCAAGTTCTATCTCAACATCATCGTCACTTTCAACATCGTCCTCGATATCGACTTCATCGAGTGTGTCAACTTCATCAAGGTAAGTGTTTAAAACTTTTTTTAAGGTAACAGCCATCGTATTTTTAAAATGTTTCCTGTCGTTTTTTGAGGTTGAAAACGTGTATTAAGTACAACATATTCCGTGGCTAACTTCATTAAGTTTAAACAAAGGAAACGCCAGTTTAGTAAAACGGTGAAAAAATAACGACATTTTTAGATGTGAAAACCTGTCTGACGTAAATAACTGTTAGGATAAAGCTAGCTACTCACGAATATTGCATATAACATAAAACAGCGTTAGCTCTATTCAGATACGTCCTTCAATTTATTTGAAAGCACGAAATTCTTTTGGGATCAGGAATCAGGTTAAGAGGGTCCTGGCAAAAGGTTCCAGATGAAAGGTTTTCAAAACATAATTTCGACATATGCTAACTTTACCCAAAATTATTTCAATCACGGCATTTTGACCACGTTTAAAATTACCTTTAAACTGAGGAAAACCTAAAAATGTTAGTTTACTAAGATAGAAAAATACCAAAGAGATAATAATAAATCATAAAGGGACAGTTAAGGATGGTTAAGGATGTAGAAGATTAACACGGATTACAAACGACAAACTTGATAAATTTAAGCTAAACTTTCCAAAATGCGCAAACTGTGGCATAGCTCCTATAAATGTATGGAAACAGAAAGATAAAACCCTTCACAAGAGGAAACGTATTACAAAAAGAGGAAAGATAAATTATGTTTTTCTGTATTTAACTTGATTTCTTCCAAATATACCGAATATCCATGCTTCAGATATCCAGTTTGAAACCCCCTTGTATACAAAAACTCGTCAACTGACCATTCCGTTGGTAGGGCATCCGGCTTTTCAAAAGAAATAGCTTTTAAATAGTATGTTCTATGAAAATAAGCATTCTTGTTCCCTTTCAGTATCTCCACTTCAAGTTCCGTGTCTTCTTCATCCAGCGTGTCAACTTCATCAAGGTAACTAATCACTTGATTTGTAGAGACGCTTAGTTGTAACCGAACCCAAATTCACGTTAACAATGCGCTAAAGAACGCGTGTCTTTTTTTTTTTTTAAACACGGGCGTGTTAGCTTGACCCGCTGAATGTATTTCTCGTAACCTGAGTCGGACGCCAACGGCTCCTGGTTCTATTAATCGACCGCTTCTCAGCCGTGTTTTACCGCTGGTTAGATAATAGGCATATTTCCATTTTTGATAGCTGCCCAGCTTGCTGCAGGGTCTCGTTCATAGGCTCTCTGTTCCGATATCCGCTTGGTGCTAATTCCCCTCTCTTGTATTGCCTCTTTCGCAGAGAACCTGTCGTATCTTTTCTTAAGGGATATAGCTTTTATTTTAAGATCAAGCTTACGATATTTTTACTAATTTTACAAAGTATGCGACTAATGAATGTTGCCTGTTGTGAAAACTGAAAGAGGAGATAGCTTTGTAGGTAAAGCTTTCGATCTGTTGTAAAGGTAATCGCTTGTTTCGCTTTTAGCATATCCACATCAAGTTCTGTTTCAACATCATCGAGTGTCTCAACCTCTTCAACGTAATTAAGAATTGCTTTGTTTCAAAAACCGTTTGTGTCATTGATCGACATTGCCCAGTTTTAGTTTTTTTTTATGTTGGGTGAACTTGCTAAAACCACTATCATTTGTGCACAGCTAACAATTGATGTTCTTTGTTTTAGCTTGTCGACTTCGTCAAGTGCATCAACCACGTCAAGGTAATGAAAAGCATGGTTGATTAAGTAACGTAACGTTGCATTGCTTTAAAGTAGTACATAGTCTTTCAATTTCGTTTTGTACTGTCATTTATTTACTGAAATGTCGAATTTTGGCTTTCATTATGGTTGGGAGTCGGAGTTTTAAGGTCCACGAAGAAGTCTTAAAAACATCCGACAGTTTTTATTTTAATTCGACGTTGCAAGACGTTTTATATTTGTGCTGTTATTGAAAATTAGTGCGAGTCAGTTTTTGTAATACTGATGATTTTAACTTCACCGATTAATATATATTTTTTTTTGGCTTAGTGCGTCGTCATATTCAACAGCCACCACGTCACTTTCCACTTCATCAAGGTAAGTTTTGAAGAAACACATCTCTTTTAAACCGTATTGTAACCGATCATAATTCCAGTGGGTTAGACATTAGCGAAGCGATGTAGGATTAACATCTACAGACCTCTCGTATCACAGTTGTTATTTCGAGCTTTTTAAGTCTTGTACTTCAGCAGAGGTTTAACGCTCAATTTTGATCCTAAAGGGCAGTTAAGCCTTCCTTGTGGCCACCGCGTTGATACAGCCATCTCGTTATTACGGCTATTTTATTTTGGCCCGAACAAAAGCTCAGCCAGTCATTTTCTAATTTAAAGAACCCATTTAATACGGCCACCCCGTTAATACGGCCAGATTTTTGTGCCCCATTAGTGACCGGATTAACGGGGTTCCGTAGCTGTTCCATTGCCATAATTCCCTTTTTATTGTGTAAAGGTCGGCACACACGAGAGGTTAGTCCTTGCGACTAGTCCCTGCATATAGTCCCCTGAAGAGTTTACACGAAGGGACTGGTCGCAGGGACTTGTACCACGAACAGTTCACACGAAGTGTTTTGAGGAACAAGTCGCAGGGACTTGTCCCAAATATTCAAACTACCAAACTTTGGTCCTTGCGACTAGATTTTAAGTAAAAGTGGCTAGTTAACACGATGGGACTGACCCGACCATAAAGTGTATGCGAAAGACTTCTCCCGCGTCAATTGACGAGCATCTCACGCATGCGTGCAACAACATTTTTTGACGTTAGGACTGACTAGTTATTTTGTTGTTGTCGTTTGTTTTTGTTTTGTTTTGTTTTGTTTTGTTTTTTAAATGATGGTCCTTTATTTGCCTCCGATATCGGAATTTTTCGAAAATTTTCGGATTATGCACGAATAGAAAATCCCCTAAAAAAGGTTTTTTCATTGCCGTAGTATGATCTCACATATTGAGCTAGACCCTTGAACAGTCATTTTTCATTTCCGCACCCAGACGTTCAGGTCAAACGTTTGGCTCACGTAGAACCTTCAAGACATTTATGGTCAATAACTAACTTTTGTTCTTGTTTGTTTTCTAGTCTCACCACAAGCTATAGTACTTCAATTAGTACTACTATTACTCCTACATCCGCCTCGTCGTCGACGCCAGTATCAAGCAGTAAGTTGTTTTAAACCTTTCAGAAAAGTTCTTTGAAATTTAGTTCTTAGATGAGCTCCTGGATTAAGTTCTAGCATGTACTTATAGGTCTCAAGAGAAGACATATCAGGATATCGTAGGTTACTAGAAATTGAGCACCGGACTAAAGGAAATAAGATATATTTACTGTACAACAAAATGTTCAACACTCCAACACATCAAGCGTCTTTCAATACCCTCCCCACCCCCTTCTGCCCCTTTTGGCCTGCGATATAGGGGCTCTCTCGTCCTGGGTTCAAAGTGTTTTCCGCTGAACGATATGAATGCAATCGCAGGGTGGCGCCTGCACTCACTTCGCATAACGGCTTTCTATAACGAACGTTTCGACTCTTTCGAACCTCTGCGGAAGACAGGGATATAGGGGACAGATATTAAAAAACCTAGTCTGAAATAAGGCACCGATCTTTGAGCGCTGTTACATTTCTTTTCCTAATGCTGCGCAATTTATTTCATTGTGGTATGTTTTCAAGTAAACTTCAGATAAAATGCTAACGTTATTCTGGACTCTTTTACAGGCTCGGTTTGTCCGATTTGCAAATACACAAACACATTGAACGAGACTGAGTACTACCACGTGAGTCGAGATTGAAACTTTGATTCTCTTTACTTAATACCGTACATTTATTACAGTGGCAGTTGTGAGAATCTTGTTATGCACGAAAGAATGTTTTTCCATATACCGCAAAGTTTTGCTTATAAGCCCTGGGCTTATAAAATTTTGTAAGGGGTTTTGGATGGGCTTGTCAACAGAGGAACTTATATCTGGGGGGGGGGGGGGGGGTTAAAGGGGGAATTTAAAGAAAAAAATTGTTTCGAAGTGAGCCACAGCAGTGTTAATGGCAATGCGTTGTTCATAGAATGGTTTTTAATTTAGCCTTAAAACATCATAATAAATCAATTTCATTCCATTTTTTACTAGAGCAGGGCTTATATCCGAGGGGCTTATAATCAGAAGCATTAGTTTGTTTACAAATAGATGAGCCTGTAACCAGGCCGGTTTATAAGCGAGGAGGGGGAGGGGGCTTATAAGCGGCAGTCTACGGTATAGGATAATGCGAGGTGATTCAATGATTTTCATCCAAACTTTTCATCTTTTAGGAGGGTGATGTTTGGACGGACGGGCCATGTATTACAGCTTATTGTAAAGTGGTTTATAATGACTGCTTCAATAACAATAAAACCGCTCAAATAGAGAAGGACAAGATAGTCTGCTCTGAATGTCCACCGGTAAGCATGTCTGCCACTCCACTATGTATTGCTGATTTACAGACAAATTGTTACAACCGGTACACTGGAAAAAAAATTCCTGGGAATCTTCGTGGAATAGTAAGCGGGATGCCAGTGCGAAGGCCTTTCCGGGTTTAAAATTTGGATTTTAGGATTTTGGGAGGTGGGATGCGAATTTTGTCGTGACTTGTTTGGGTTAAAGGTCAAGAAAGACTTAAAACCCAGGGGAACTCCCATGTAAAAAGGACGGGGGTGCTCGTCGGAAATTTGAAAAGAACTCCTAAGAGGTACCGAGATCCTGTCTTGTGGGCGTGGCTTGGAACTTTTTTCGCCACGAAGAGGTACCAATTCTAAAACAACACATTATCTCCTGTCATATTATTTCGGCTCAATACGCTAAAAGGTACTGCAAAAAGCCCCGCTGAGGGCCTTTTGAGGCTGAGCACCCTAAGAAGTACGAAAACCGGTTTTTTAACCCCTGAAAGGTACGAAGAGCACCCCCGTCCTTTTTATATTTCCCCCGGGCTTAAAAGTCGATACTAATGTTAAGCTGTAAAAACATAAATTGCCTTCTGTGTTCAAGTTGCATTTAGCAGATCCTCGAGTCCCAACAACAACAGCACTTCATTTATCTAACCGTCATAACAACCCGAATATAATTAACCATTAATTAATCATGACCCTTGAAAACGTTAATTATGAACTGGTATCGCAAAAAAAGGGGGAGTTTTAATCTCGCAAATTTTCCCAGCTGTGACATAAAAGTATAACAAGCGCGTATATTTTCCTCCAAGGGATTTATTCGACCTCCTCCACAACCGGACGTCTGCTGCCCAATGTGTGGTATGTAATTTTCATGTGCTTCTATTAATTAAAGGAGCGGTTTCACGTCTCTGCGCATGTGCAAGCTGTAACATTCACCCATTCTATTCCATTGTTTACGAAGCGATCAACAACAAGCTGATGATTTTTGCAGAAATGTTTCTTTGATAGTTTCGCGTCAGTCGCGAAAACGCTACAATAGAGGCGATTGGAATTCTCTTTGTATTTTTTTATTCCAAGATGGTGGATGATGCACTACTCAATTCCCTTGTTTATGAACCAATCGGATACGAGAAGATCACTCGTCCGTGAAAACATAGGAACACAATAGTTAATAGAGGGGACTGGTTATGAAGCCCGGCAAACATCAAAGGAGCAAACAAAGATGCCAAGATTTTTGTTGGAAGGTCCTCGACCGTGCACAATCTTTTGTTTTGCGCTCATACAGTATGCATGAATTACGTAACCAACACGTTTCTATTGGTTAGTTCCTCAGTACGGAGTAAACAACTATTGTGTTTTGTGCACGGTCAAGGCCAAAAAAGCGAACAAAAACATACAACAAAGACCTTTGTCGGGTTTCATAACCATTCCCCTCTATTAACTATGGGAACACATAGGAACACCTTCCTTTATTTGGTTTAAAATATTGCATGAAAAAGCGAAATTATTCACATCTGAGAAGGGACGAAGGAAACGTTTTAATCAATCAATCTTTTTTTAAGACACGAAATCTTATCATAAAAATGGTCTTCCTAGGAGTGGCGTCGAAAATTGCAAAGAATAAATTAACTATGTGAACAGGAATGCATTAACTAACATTACTTTACATTACGTAAACCAACGAACTAATTAACTACCCTTTAATAAAAATCTGTGTAATAAAACTTTATCTAATTTATAGTGCACTAGGAATAATCTTTCCCATTCAGTGAGGTTTTAAACAGTTTTCAACTGGGCAGGTGTCTGATTTTCGAGGGAATCTTGTTCCACAGAACAGATTTTCTGTAATGCAGGCTACCTTTTGCATATTCCGTTCTTGGTCTGGAGACATAGCAATTTATCTCAGATCTCGTAACAACGTAGTCTGCAATAGGTCCAGTTCTTCTTGCCCAAAGATAACTCTGTCATCGCTTTTATGATTCAATGCAGTGTACCGTATCCGACGTATGTTCAGACAACACCACTACTTTGTTTTTTAGAGCCAATAGAATCAGAGATAGCGAAGCCACCAAAAGAAGGAGAGGTCTGCAAGCTGCACACAAACGACGCACCGGAGTTTGTGAAGACTGGGGACAAATGCATTTCGAAACACAAGTACAGAGTCACCTCCTGCCGTGGCAATTGCGATTCCAGGTCGGTTGCTGTGACTGGTGAAAGCCTGTATGATGCCGATTGCACATGCTGTCAACCCGCTGTCTATCAGACAATAGACATTCCTGTGGTCTGCGACGGCCAAGAAAGAATTGCCAAGTTCACTAACATCACTATGTGCAAATGCGAGAAGTTCGAATGCCAGGCAGGTCCGTCACATGACAAACAGGTCCAAATTAACGGAGAGGGTATTGTCGTGGATAACTCCATGAAGAAAAAGCGGCGTCGGCGTGCACTTTCGCGCTTGTTTGCGCTTCCTCCGTAGCGGATTAAAAAAAGAGAGAGAGGTGTACAAGTATATGGATAGTTTAGAAAAGAAATTATAAGTCTTGGACGGGAAAGAAGAATATATTATTACAGAAATATACCTGGAACATGACTTCGGGAATGGGGGAAAGTTTACGATATTGAGTGTAAACAGTAAAAGGGATTGCACGAATTGAAATAAACTTTATTGAAGGGGACTAAAATGTTGTTATTTATTGTGTCTTGCAGTCGGTAAGCCCTTGCTGGGAAAGTAATATATCAAACAGACACTAGAGATCGTGTCTTATGACATTTTTAAACACCGTTGAGAGAGAAGATATGATCCGAACACTCACGATTATGATTTGTTTGTTGTTGTTGTTGTTGTTGTTGTTGTTTATTTCTTTGTTTTTTTAACGAGTTTAAGAATATTCAATCAATAAATAATAATTGGTCCCTGTAGTAGAAAACTATGATCATAATGGCAGTCTTGAAATACGCTTGCCTCGTCTTAAATCTTTGTGCTCTAGCTTTAAAACAACGAGAAGATTTGGAAGCGAGTGTAAGTGCTCTCGTTGCTGTGACAGTAATGCTGCTGGCCAAAATGAAACTTTTTGCCCTGAATAACAGTCAAATATGAAATAAGACTTCCTTGTCACTTGACTATAGATCACTCCGTCATGGATCCGCTAAGATCTTCAATCAGGCAGTCATAAGTAATATATCAAACACAAAAGACCGTGTTTCATCACATTTCCAAACATCCAGAAGAGAGTTGAAAATACGACGCGCAACGGAGTATTACAAACGAACTTCGAGGTGCTCGGAAATGTGGTCAAACATGGGTTTGATATATCTTCTCAATCTGAATCGAAACTAACGATAAGGAGAAAACGAAGAAATAAAATCATTAAAATCAATGCTAATCAGATATCTAAATACTGTCAAGAAAACAGGAGCGCAAAAGTACAAGTCATCTCTAGTTAGTAATTTCCATGGATGCCAAGAAAAGAATCCACCGCAAAAAATCATTGATCTGCCTTACCGACCAAACCTCCTGCCGTCTGTCCTCTCTGAAGGAATTTCAAAAAGACATAACTTAAGCAAGGTCTTTCATTTTATCATTGCATATTTTCCAAAGCAAGAAAAGGCTGTCAATAAAAACTACATTTCATTTGCTTATAGGTAGCGTTAAATTTGCTACCTAATTCAAGAAGTCCCTCTGTAGCCCAGTGGTTACATTTCCGAGCTTTGGTTTGGAAGGGCATGCCGTTCAGCCCCCCGCAGCGGGACTGCTTTTTTTCATCTTCTTATCATTTCCATCCAAGTTAGGGATGAAAAGACCTTTTAAGAAAGTACAATAAATTTGGCTGACCGTAAAATATACTCAAGTTATTGTCTTTTTTTTATTTAAGCTCTCATTATTAGCTTGTATCCAATATGAGAAGACCTGCATAAGAACAGATCTTAAGCTTGATAGAAATTTCACTATTTTTGGTTGGGAAAGATTAAACACGGGATTTCAAAAATACTCTGTAACTTAAGCAATGTTTTTGTTTTCATTGCAAATTTTCCAAAGCAAGATAAGGCTGTTAATAAAAACTGCATTTGATTTGCTTATAGGTACCGTTTAATTTGCTACCCAATTCAAGGAGTCCGTCTGTAGCCCAGTGGTTACATTTCCGAGTTTCAGTTCGGAAGGGCATGGCGTTCAGCCCCCGCAGCGGGACTCCTTTTTTCATATTTGTGTTAGACTCAATTTTGTTTTCCGTACAATCTTCTTTTTTTGTTTCAACCAAGTTAGGGATAAAAAGACCTTCTAACAAAGGACTACAGACCTAGCTGACCGTAAAATATATACAACTTATTTTGCCTTTTTTTAATTTAAGCTTCCTTTATTAGCTTGTATCTAATAGGCGAGGACCTGAAAAAGAACGGATCTTGATTGAAATGTTATTTTTTCTTGCTTGGGAAAAATTTAAAAAGGGATTTCAAAAAGACTCTACAACATAAGCAAGGTCTTTCATTTATTTTATTGCATATTTTCCAAAAAAAACTGTAAAAAAAAGTTTAAATATTTGAAAAACGACCTTTTGTGTTTATCAGCGTATAAGCGGGTTCACGTGGGCTTAATATAAACAAAGGGAATGCAAATTTGTAGCAGGAGAAAGCGTGCAAAGAGTTTTGTCGTTAAAAATTCCTGACGTGTGTGTTAGCTGATTGGTCTAATCTTGTTTTGCATATTTATGATGACTATTGCTGACCTGAGGCGCTTGTTTGTCATTTTGATATGTTTGCCGTCGGAGTAAGATGTGTAGGGCTCCCTTCTTTGCTAGACGCGAATTCTTACTTTGAAGAACAAATGGTCTCGACGTTTAGGGAAGTGAATACGGTTGACACCCATTTCTGCCAATGGTTAGTATCAATTTCTTTGCATTCTGTCTTTTGTAAGTAAAATTTCAATCAAAAATTTCGACTCCAAGTCCTACCACGTGCGCTTGCCGGACTCGGCTTACATTTCGTGTTGAACTTAACAACGCACCGTAAGAAGCTAGTTCAGGAACCATACGAGACGCTAGGTTCTTAGCGGTTTTTTCGATGAAATTTTGACCTTGTACATGAAAATGGCGTTTCTTTGCGAAACTTCGTCTTGTACTTGACAACGCGCACTCTTGTTTAAAAAATATTCAGTGAATTCTTTAACTCCTCATTAAGTCGTTGTTTCACACCTGGGTTTGTTCCTTATGCAATTTTTATATATTTTATTTTTAGGGTTGCCAACAAGACCGTGAGGAAATCAAAAGGATTCAAGCAGGGAGGATGAAGACAAAGTTGAGAATAGATTTCGAAAATTCGGTTGAATTGGAATCTCTCCGATAAGAAATGGCAGTCTTGAAACTAGACAGGATACTGTCGAGTTCAAAACTTTGTAGTTCAGTGAAAATCGTTTTTTTTTCTCGACTGAAATATTTGCATTCGAGTCGGAAATTCGGGCGCGGCAAAAAAATAAAATGAAATCGGCAGTGATTGTTAATTTAGAACGAAGCGCGCGAAGTCAAAACATAGAATGCAAATTACTGGAACCCCGAGAGAGTCAGACAACATAAGCGTGCTCTGAGAGAAATAGGAAGAAACTGAACGCCAAATTTTCGTTTCAAAAATTGTTTTAGGAACACTTGCTCACGCGCTTGAAAAAAGCTTCAAATCTTTCACCATTCCATTTTGTTTGTCTGAGTTTGTTTGAGTTATGAAGTCACCCGCGCGCTTCGCTATTCTGCCATTTTTGACGGAGAGGTTTTAACTGCTTTCCAGTTATCATTTAGTGCATGTTTTCAATTGGTGGGGAGTTCCATTCTTTGCTCGAGCGATCAACTTGATTGAACTATGTTTTATCGGTCGGCATTTGCATGCTTTACTACGTGCACTTTGTCAAGTCGAGTATGGTTTGATTCTCTTTTTGAAAATTCCAAATTCGTGTATAATCGCTCAACTCTCCAAGTTTGAAAACCTGTTACTAGGCGATAACATTTGTAGAGTATTTTAAGGTGGTGCTGCATGTGAAAACCAAACCGTGATAGTAACTATTGGTTACGTGATCATGTCAATCATAACAAATTCTGTTTTGATATAAAATTGGACAAACGGTACAACGCTGAACATTTAATTTGTCGTGTTCTCCTAAATCGCATTTCAGCACTAAGTTCACCTGAAGGTCTAGTTTCAATTTATGATGTGAATTGTCTATTGAAGGAAAATGCCGTTGCTAAAAAACAATAATGACTGGTCGTGGACAATTGCTTCAGTTTAGCCATCAAACTTTATGTTCTCGGACAATCATTTCTTCTTTTCAAATCTCAGGATTTTCAGAGACGAAATTAAAGAAGTTTCTTGATTGATTCTTCGAAAAACGTTCGGTTGATATTTTGTGTTTTGTTTTTTTGGAAGGGAAATAAGAGCAAAAAAGTCAACCAGAAACCAAATATATCATCTTGTTTAACTTCCAGCGAGGCTGTAATGAATTATGTCTGGTATCAAGCAACTCTTTCCATTATCGCTTTTCAAAAATGTAAGTCTAATTGTCTGATTTTTCGAATTGTTTTGGCTTTCATTTGTATTATCCGATATATTGAGTCAGTTTAGAAATGTAGCATCAATTGTCTGAATATTCTAAAATGTTAAAGCTACTATTTGCACTGATAAACATTTTTACCGAAAATGCTCGCGAATAGATCTGTTGTTTACAAAAATATGTGGTCCCAATTGTTTGATTGTTCTAAAATGGTATTGCTTTCGTCTGCACCCGACAGACAGATAGAATTCCCCTTTACATCTCTGATTTTCAAAACTTAGCTCAACTGTCCAATTCTTTGAAAATTTTATCGCTTTCATTTTTTCTAATTCACTTCGCATTTCTTATGAAAGAACGTAGCTCCATTTGTCCGCTTCTTCTAAAATATTTTTGTTATCGTTTGCTACTATACAGACAAACTTTTTCCAAAGATGTTATTCCAGTTGTCTGATTCTTTTAAAATGTTACTTATTTCAGGCCAATAGTTTTGCTAAAAGTGTTTTACAGAAGCCATATGATATATAGTGGTACAATTTGAAGCTTGATAACCAGATATTAATCTTTATCACCTCGCTGGAAGTAATTTCTAGTAGATAACGAAGCAAGCCATGAACAGTTTTTTTTTAATTGACCTTTAATTTGTCGGGTTTTGCTTTTTCATCTCGGCTGGAGGTGACGGAAGTTCTAAAATTATTGAAACGTGATTTATTATGATTTGGTGGGAATTATCGGGTTCATGGCTTGCCTTTGCTATCTTCTTGAAATATATTGGATGATGATATCATGTTAAATAGTTAAGCTGTGAATTACGGGCAGCTAGAAATCTATTTCCAGAAATGAGACGAGCCAGTTAAAATATCTACTACTGCAACGTTTCTGCACAAAATTGAGATGATGGCTACATTTTAGAATCGCTATAGCCAAGAGAGTTTATGTAGTTGGGGCTCAAGTCACCCGGCTATATAAACCTTCTATATAATATTTCGATTTAGAAATGTTTTCACCCTCTCCAAGTTTAGGTTGCTCTTCTCATTTTTGTAAATAGGTTTCTAGCTGGTCGTCGTTTTACGGCTGACTATTTAACAAGATATTATCATGAAATATACCATCTTGAACACAAACAAATATTCACTGAATTCAAAATCGTTTTTTTTCGTTAGTCTGTGTTCAAGATAGTATATGTTTAAACTTTTTTGGCGGGACAAATTCCGGGGGGTAACACAGCGGTCAAACGTCTGCGCATGTGCGAGCAATGGAGCGACTAAAAGGCGGTCAAAATATTTTCATGACATTGTTCTTTTCGTGGGTCATCGGCATCATATAAATGACATTTTCCTCGTTATTTATATATTTGCTTATGTTTTAGCCTGTACAACGAGTGCTAACAGAAATAAGAGTTAAAAATTGTGCTACCTTCTGCTTGTTGCAGTTTCTTTTCCGCGGTATGTATTTTCCGTGCTCCTTAAATTTCTTGTCCGCCTACACTTTGCATTTAGTGCACCAGTTTTTTCCAGGTTTGTAGTTTAGAAAAGATTTTCCCACTTGGTCAAAGACCTGGTACAGGCGGTTTGGGATCGGTATTTTGGCCAGCTAT
>Ga0126339_10002483_pt1 | contig 13219 bp, 8 predicted proteins | sample OrbTmetagenome_2_FD_92532 | JGI IMG/M metagenome (GOLD analysis project Ga0126339, IMG submission 92532) | Coral microbial communities from Petempiche,Puerto Morelos, Mexico - Orbicella T R C metagenome | ecosystem: Host-associated > Invertebrates > Cnidaria > Coral | place: Petempiche,Puerto... | reverse complement strand
GTTTGTTTTAAAAAATTGTGGTGGTTTGTTTTTTGGGGGTGGTGTGTGTGGGGGGGGGGGGGGGGGGGGGGGGGGGGGGGGGTGTTAGAGGGGGAGGGGAGAAAAACTTTAGGACTAGATCGAGTCGAACGCAGACCGACGAGTAAAGTCTGGCTCAGTCTTCCATTCACCCCTCTCTCCATTCCGTAGCCAGTCTCTTTCGTGTGGCCTTGACCGTGTAGGAGAGGAAATGAGGAAAGCGTGCAAGGAACTGGAAAGGAAAAAAAAAAACCAGATGACTGGGGACTAGAGAGCTGACTATCCCGAGCTACTGCGCAGGAGACTAGAACCCGCTTAATACCTATAATGACTCACCGCAACAGCTAATGTCTCTATGCCACATCCTACACCTGTGAAGATTCTGCCAGTATACAGCATCGCGCGGTTCTTAGCAAGGAAAATCAAAAGCCATCCCAACGCGAAAGGTATGGAGCCAACGATGATGGCAAATTTTCGACCAATCAGGTCGACTGCCTTTCCTCCAATGACTCCTCCAAATAAGGCGCCTATGGCTACCAAAGACTACAATAAGAAGAAGGGGCTGTATAAGCATTACGGAAGTTATCGTTTCTGACGATATAAACAGCTGGGTCACAAGGGATCCGAAGTCATATGTCTTATACGTTCCCTTACACTTAATACGGTCACATGCTTCATTGATTTCTCCTTCCTTGTTTTCCTTTCAATTTCCCGCTGCAAGAGACTAGATCATAGTCTTACCTGCTGCCAATATGTATGGGTTATTGACCAAGTGTGAGGTCAAGATGGCTGGATATTGGCCAAGGTCTTTCTTTGCTTGTCTATGGACCGAGACGGAGTCGAGGTCCATAAACTCGCAAAAAGAGAACGAGGCCAATATCCAGCCATCTTGACCTAACAAGCTTGGTCAATAAAGGATTTATTATATGGCTTTCGGGGAAATTTTTCTTGCGGGACACGGCGGTAGTCCCGAGCGGGCAAGATAGCTCCATCTTGCCCTCTCGGGTAGCCAATGACTAGTACTTTAAAGACTGTATGGGGAGCTAACAAGAAAACCAACTGGTTAATTAAGTTCTTCTGCTCGAACTTTAATTTCAATATAGCCCGGCATGGTCAATCCGGGGAACGTTCAGAAATCGAACTCAATCGAACTCGATCCGTAGATTGAGTTCGATTGAGTTCGGAAATCGAACACTGAACTTTGCGAGAGTTCGATTTCCGAACTAATCGAACAAAATCGAGTCGAATCGAACTCAATCCATTAGATTGCCTTCCATTGACTGCGATTGAAATTTAGTTCGATTGGGTTCGATTGACCATGCCGGGGTACTGAGATAAACAACCTCGTTCCCAGGGTCTTTTCCCTGGCTTGAGGGCGGGGGGGAAAGACCCTGGGAACGAGGTTGTGAGCTAAAATCATATTTATATGCCTATTCAAGGTGTAATTATCTAATAATTACAAAAATGAGCTCAAAATAGAAATTATTGTTGCCTGTGGCAAGGAGCAAAAAATCTATTACTGTCCTCCAAACCAAACCAATAGACGCGAAGTTTGCGCGCACTCGTTCCACTTCGCGCGTTACTCTCAATAGCATTGACCTCGTGACCCGGGATTAGTCCATCAAAGGGCATCTTCTTTCTTCACTCCTCAATACAGTAAAATCTCGCCTTGAGCACACCCCACAATTACGGATATCGCGCTATTAAGAGCCAAGTACTATGAAAATTATGGAATCTACTTTCCGATATATCGGAACGGACTCCCGTTATTGCGGAATTGCGGACACTTCATGTGGTCCCAAACTAATATTTTATTGTTCCTCTCTCGTTACAACTGAGTATGTGGACGTATTGAGTGACATAATTCATCATGCAGTAGTAAAAGTAAGTAAGTACTTTATTTAGACACATTTGACTAGTGAGCCTGGGGTTCGTTTAAATTAATGTGAACGTGTGTATGCTAAATTAAAATTTAAAATTTAAATATGTTATCTATTCAATAAAAGACAAAAACTAGACTATAAAATTTAAAATTGAAAAACTAGGCTACAAAAGACTATGCAGTCTTCGAATTCTCATTAGTCTGTGCACTATTTTGATTTATAACGCCGCAATCATTAAGCACGAAGGTAACTGTGTACTGACAAAGAAGGCCTCCGTAACACTACGGCGGAGGAATTTAAAAACGCAACAATCACCTGTCATTTTGGATATTGAGTAACCTCGGGCAGCGAATCATATGATTATCGTGACCCATTGTTTTCGAAAAGCTCCGTTTTCAAAATGTTAACAGTCCACACTAAAACGAAAAGCCGGCATTTTCAAATTCCTCCAGTTTGAAGAGCTTTTTTGGAAAAGCTCCGTTTTCGCGACGGATTAGTGTGGACGGTAGACCATAGCTGTAGCGTGACGTAACTGTGGAAAACCGACTGCCGGCCGGGGAAGCTCCATACCGCTAACGGCGTAAGAGAAAATAGTAATTATAATAGAATAAAATGACAAAAAATCCTTACCCTGTTCTAATGTTCACAATCCCTCTGAACGTATTCACAGTGACACTTACCGAAAACCACGATTGCTGGGAGCTGTCTAAACGGACATCCACGCTGGCGCTCGAATTTGACTGCAAATCGTACGAAGCCGGCGAGGAATACCCCAAGGAATAGCCAAAGCTAAACGTGCCCCAAATAGAGATCAGCGTAGCGCATATCACTCTTCTAGAACTGATTTTTGGAATGAGCGTGGTTCGTTCATCGAGCGATGTCGGTAACTCCCCATCTACACCTGTATCCATTTAGAATGAAACTGATGAAAAATGTGTTTTTCGATTTGACAGATCAGAGGCTCCAGGGGTTTTACCAAAAGAAACAAATGGGAATTGTTGATTAAGATATGCTTTCGGATCGGCACACTCCAAGACTTCAAAGGAACAGAAATTTCATTCGTCCTAGTTTTGCAGGTACCTCTCGCGAGTTTGCTGAATCACGCTTCAATCATAAGACTGGCATATGATCGGCAGGACTATCATGAAGTCACGCAATCCCGGCTCATGGAACATCTTGAACGAAAGTAGAGAAGTGCGGTTTGATAAGAGACTTTGTTCGTATTTCACGAATACTCTGTTGAAACAGACTTTCAGCTAATCAGGAATATGAGGAGAATGAGTGGAGGTTTAATTTCGCTCAGGTGGAAAATTTTCTTAGTCAAAAAAATCTTATGTTTGGCTGGATTTGAGGGGGGGAAAGCCGTCCACAAAACGTGTCAGCTGACGTGCTATTTTTTAAATTTCTTTTTATGGATCTTGCACCAACTATGGTAAGGAAATCAATGAATTCGAAAGACATGAAAGCTTCTTGGACGCGTTTTCCCTTCTGATTAGCGATCAGCCGGTTTCATCACTATTTGGTAGTAGGTTTCGTTACAAGTTAATTTGAAAGAGTTTTACAGTATAATATGTATACTGTCTAAATGCGTCAGCTAGCTTATTAAAGTAATTGAAAACAAAGTAAACAAGAGTGAACATGCCATGTTTTTAAACATCTTTTGGCCAGTAAGGACGAGTTGTATCGTAACATAATCGAGTCAAGCCGACCTCGGTCAAGTTCGAGTCACGAGTCAAGCTTGAGTCTAAACAAACCAAAGAGAGCACAAGTAATTGCTCGGTTATTTTATAAATTAAAAACTTGGTTTAATCTGAAAATTTTAAAATAACTATACTAATAACTATACGGAAATGCAATAATATAATATATAATAAATAATCAACTTTAAATACATGTTTGTCCTTAAAAACGAGATGAAGATGGTAAAAAATATATAGTAATGTCCTCCCGTCGTTTCCATAACATAAACATTAAATAATCTTTAAAACGTTGTTAAAACCCAGAAAATGGGATTAAACAGTATCAAATATTTGTAAAATCCTCATCAAAGGAAATGCAGCTATGAGAGGTCCCCCCCCCCCCCCCCCCCCCCCCCCCCCAAACCCCACAAAGACACACGCGTAAGAAAAAAAAAACAAAAAAAGGAATAAAAAGAAACAAAAATTTGTAAAAACCCCCACCAAAGAAAATCACCCTAGAAAGGGCCCCCCCCCCCCCCGCCCCGTCCCTACGGTAAAACCAGAGGAACTGTCCGTGAAGAAAAATATGTAAGCCAGGATACTTTCTGTTGTAAAATGGCGGCCACTAAACTACTGGAAACTATAAAGATTCCTCCACGTTTTGTAATGGACTAGCACCCGTTGGCCAAAACTGACCCCTAAAATGTCCATACATAAGTTATTTTCTGATTCTCGATGACCTACTAGAAAAAGCAAGAACTACGAAATTCATATCCTCCATTTGTAGCCTTCAGATTAAATCATGTTGCTTAGCAACACCTCCTGTCTTAAAAATCGCGGGCTCAGTCTTTCGGTAACTAACTGCTGACCGAAGACTCGGAGGATCCTGGGCTGGACATTGGGAACGAGGTAGAGGGTATTCCATATATGAACTTGGTTTTCTTCAGTGGAGCGAGTTTAACGGAGCTTTTACTGAGAATTATGAAAGCTCGCTTCTATCTCTTCTAGCGTTTTCCCCTTTGTTTCAGGTACAAAAAGGACAACGATAACAAAGGCAACACAACACCATGCGGCATAAAACCAACAAGCGCCTTGATTTCCGAACGCAGACTCCAGTGTCACGTATGTCTTGGTAACGAGGAAAAACATCCAGCATATTATAGTGGCAAGGCTGGTACCCACTCCACGCGCTCTAAGGGGGATTATCTCTGCCATGACGACCCAGGGAACTGGGCCCCAAGCCAGGGAGAAAAAGAAACTGAACAGAACCGAAGTCAAAATGGAAAGCCAAGAAATTGCAATTGTAGTTTGGTAGATTTTGAAATAAATACCAAGGCCTATTAGAGAGATTGCCATGCCAAGGGCATTTGTCCATAGAAGGAGGCGCCTTCCGATTTTGTCCACAAGAAAACAGGCAATCAATGTACCAACGAGTTGTACTATGCTGATAGGAAAGGAAACAAGCTTCGGATCACTGAGACCTGCTTTAGAAAAAATGTTCGCGGCGTTAAACAACACTGCATTGATTCCAGTGACTTGCTGTAGGCATAACAGACCAACACTGATCAAGACAGGCTTGACAACTGGAGCAGTGAAGAATTCTTGATATTGAATTTGTCCGTGGAGTTCTGTAGGGATAAAAACAAACGAAACCGCGTTATGACAACATACGAAGGCTGAGTGAAAGGGTTATTAAATCAGTCATGATGAAATCAAACCCATTCGAATCTTTGTTTACACGTATTTAATTTGTGTTCTCGTGGGCAGGTGCGACCAACTCGTGACGTCAAGGTGTTTTACCGCGGCAGTAGGCACCGGATACATTTTTCCCGCGCTGTCCACGAGTTGAGCACCTTTTAGTCGACTTCACATTAGTTTGTTGTGTTGTTTGTCTGTGTGATGTGTTTGGCAAAACACTACATACTGACATCTTTTTACGACACTCTTTAGAATTTCACCTTCCTCAAATCTCATTCAAACACGAACAGGTCTGACCCGCACAGACTTCACTCGCAACTAGGGGTGTAGCCAGGAGTTTTCAAAGGGGGGGTCACCCAGTTTCAAAGTCAGGGTACTCACCAGATTGTCCTGTCGTTTTCGCCACCTGTTGTAGGTTGTTTGCTTAGAAAAAGGCTTACAAAAGGGGGGGTCACGGGCACCCCAGGACCCCCCCTTAGCTACGCCCCTGTCAATCAAAAATGACCTTACCTAGTGTAGCCTCAGTCTCGCGACATTCATCCTCGATACCAGTCTGAGATCCACGTAACCACAGCAACGATTTCAACGCATCGCTTTTCCGGTTTTTCTCGAGGTACCATCGAGGGCTCTCTGGCATCCAGAACATCATTATGAACAGTAGCGCTGATGGAATGCACCCAAGCAATGCCAACCAGTCCCAGTAGAAGAAATATCCTGCTAAATAAGCTAGTATAATTCCTAATGTCACAGCTAGTTGATTCATTGCGCCAAGCATTCCACGTAGGCGAGCTGGGGAGATCTCAGCTATATAGACCTGCAAAAGTAACATTGTTTTTTTTTTACAAATTATGCTTATTGCTACATGTTTTGCAAATTGAACAGTCGTAACTCGGCCTTATAAAGAAATTATGGCCTGGGCGGGTTTTGAAGTCATGCCTTCCTAGCCGATTTTCGGACAGGGAGGAGAAGGGGTTGGGGGTCGGAAAAAAAGCTAGCTAATCGAGCGGAGTCTAGGAAGGACCACCTCGCGAAGACGTCAGTCCTCTCAGAAGCTTAGAAGCTCAGAACCTCTAACTCAGAACGCTCCTTGGGCACGTCACGCGTTTTTGGGAGGGATAGATTGCGTCACAAACCCAAACAGCGTCTGTTTTGGCCATGTGAGACTATATGCCTATTTACGACTCGCCTTCTTTCGTTATGCCCTATTCTTCCGGGTTATACATCGGCTAAAGAACCTGTTGGCAGGTCAGACAGTAATTATAACTCACCGAAACAGCTAATGTCTCTATCCCACATCCTACACCTGTGAAGATCCTCCCAGCGTACAGCATCAGATGATTCTTTGCATAGAAAATCAAAAGCCACCCCAGCTCGAAAGGTATGGCGCCAAGGATGATGGTGAATTTTCTACCAATCAGGCTGACTGCCTTTCCTGCGATGATTCCTCCAAATAAAGCGCCGACTGCTATCAAAGACTGCAACGAGAATAAAGACCTCGGTAAGCACTATGGAAAATATCGATCCGGACCATGTAGAGAAGAGCAAAAAGGGAAGTCATATGTTTTAAGATGTTTCGGTTAGCCGTGATAGAGTCAAAAATCGCATCGCCGGTCGCGAGAGATGGGCTTGTTATTTTCTAGCCGCCGTTATTTCGCTCAACAAAAGAAAAATGCTCCCGAGTTCCATTTTCGCACTGTGGCCATGAAATGCCTTGTACGAACGCTTCCTTGCAACTTGCGCTGGTCTTAATTCGTGTGTGAAACCGGAGATCATATCCCCTCCGCCTCCCCCTCCACCTCCCCCTTCCCCGCCCCCGTTCGCTACCCTAAGGGTACGAAGTTGAAAGTCGGTTACTTCGTCATAAACCATCACTACAACCTGCTAATATGGCGTATTAAAGAGAAAATCCCTTATAATCTCGTATACAATTATAACGTTAATAATCACAAACCTTTTGAATGTTTACTATCACTGACACTTACCGAAAACCAGGATTGCTGTGAGCTACTCAAACGGATATCTTGACTCGCGACTGACTCCAAATCATACGAGGCCGGAGAGGAATAACCTACACAGAATCCAAAGCTAAGCGTCCCCCAAACAGAAATTAATGTAGCGCATAAGACTCTTCGAGAACTGCTTTTCGGAATAAGTCTTGTTCGTTCATTGTTTGATGTCGAAATTTCCACATCTACAGTTGTATCCATGTTGAATGAAATAAATTACTTAGTGACTCAATTACGGATTTTGATCGCGAAACGAAACGAAAATGACTGTTATTACGAAATGACGCCGGATTCACGTCACGGAACGTCACGGAACGGAAGTTTCTTTGTTGTCACGAGATTGGCCAATCATTGAGAGATCGTGCGTTATGTCACGCCGGACTCACTCGCGCGAGACTTCCTGCACGAAAAATTGGCTAAAAGAAATACGTCTAAATAATTAATAATGTGCTTATACTTGGGCAAAAACTCCATCGATTCTGGAAGGAAGTCTTTAAAATTAGTAGAAGAATTAAATGTTAAGTGACATCTCAGTATACAGGGTCACAGACACAAACATCGAGAACTACTCGCGCGAGTTTCTCGCGCACTCATTTTACACGAAAATCGAACTTTTAATCAACAGCGTTCTTCCACTTGGATAGAACCACTTGGATAGGACCCGCTAAAATTGGTAGAATTGTTAACTTTCACTGTTCACCATGTTTACAGACATGGTTTCTTTTAGAGGCCACTGAGCATATAATTATTATATGTTAGCCTTATGTTTGTCTGCCGGGCCTAGCCTCCCTAGCAAACTGAATCAAATAGCCGTTTTGTACTTTGCTTTTACTGATCACCAAATTAAATGAATTAGGCTTCCGGATATCATATGCAATATGCAATGTTGTTAGTCTTATTCTCAATCGTTTTAATGTCGTTCGCTCTCAGTTTCTCACGGCTTTCTCATCGTATAAAAAATAACTCAGAGGTGCTCTGTTGCTTTTCAGGGCGTAATAGTGACAGAAGTTGTTTGGACTATCCGAAAAGGGAACGCTTTTTTTTTAGGTTCGAACTATTAAAAACGGTAAATAAGAATTTCGCTAGCCTAAGTTACTGGAGCGGAGAAACTTAGCTAAGGTCAGTTATAATATATCTTGAATCATCTGCCTTTGTTTCTCAGTCATATGAAAGGGGTACCATTTTCTATGGAAGGTATATATCTGAAAGGGTTACCTTTCTGTGAAAATGGTTGATTTACAACGAAAAGGCTTTGCACGCGCCCCCTTAGAGCGGAAAATTCCCCGTATAAACCCCACGGGGCTAGTCACGGCTGCCGATACCTCTGTTTGTTTGTTTGTTTGTTTCAGTTTGTAAGGAAGTAAGTAAAGTAGTAAGTACTTTATTTAGACACATTTCACCAGTGAGCCTGCTCGTTTAAATGTGAACGTGTATGCTAAAATTAAAATGCAAAATTTTAGTCTGTTATCTATTCGATAACATATTGTTTGTTTTTTGATTCTCTTCTTTTGTCTCCCTCAGTCTTTGAATCTTTCAGTGACGCCCACCGCTTCATAAAGATTATCTCTTGTGATGATCATTTTCAACTCTCTCTACGCCCTTTTTCCGGGTGCAGAAAACCGGTAACCGAAGGTGTAAAAACAGCAACATCGCCGATCCTCTAGTATAGCCTTCTATAAATAATTTTGTAGCCGTTATTAGGGTCGTAACACAACGCTTCTCCCCAACAGTACTACAAGGCGTCTGCGTGGGGGGCTAATCCTCCGCAGGCCACTGATAGAATTAAAAATATCCTGCCTTCCGGCATTTAAGCCCTCCACGGTGTAGTCTTTTTCTTGTAGACTCGCCACGCCCTCGACAGCGCCAAGAGAGCTAAAAGAATATACCACAGCCAGACCGAAAAGGAACCCACCAATGAATTATGTTCTAAACACTGCATTTCCTAGTTCACACGTTGTACAAAACACTACTTAGAACGATTTCTCATTCGCTCGGTACTTGAGCATGAGGTACTTAACGGTAATTTGAAACTAACCGCGGTAGCACAAAGGACGTACAGAGGGGATCCCTGCTAAGTAGGAAATGCGTCACGCGTTGAAAAAGCCTTATATGAGCAAAATGGCGGACGAGGAGCTATGCCGGTCGGACAACTCACGTTGTGGTTTGGGCGTTAAAGTGCAAGATGTCACTTGGTTTCCTGAAGACATTGTTCCCATAGAAAGAGAATTACCAAAACGCTTATTTTTAACTACGAGACAGAAAGAACTAAGGAAGTTTGGCGAAGCTTTGTTGAAATTCCGAAATGGGTTGGAACTTTCTTGCCTCGCTTGTCAAATACTGGAACATCTTTTCTGTAGTTTTTGTGGCAGTTCACGGATCATCACCGAAAGTTTTAAGTGTAACACGTTCAAGGGACAAAGGAGATTCTTTCGAGGTGAACGTGGAGTCTTTTAGTTGCGCGACATCATGTGAACAGTATGGCGCCGTTTCTCGTGGAGTAAATGGCGGCGCGGGTAGTGGTTGTTCTTGCCATTGCGCCAACAAAACAAAACCTACTTTTTACAGAACGCACTCCGGACAGCATGGCTGTGTCAAAGACAGAGATGTTTTGACGGATACACGGGGTAAGACAATATAGGTTTTGTTTCTAAGTGGTTTAAACAATGAAGGCTGAAATTTAAATTTATTACAGTTCAAAAACTAGTGAAGCGTCCATCCTTAGTTCCTGTGCAGTTAACCGAGTGAAATCATTATTCGTGAAAATCAAACTGAGGTCATACTCAAACAATTGAATTATAACTTGTTTTGATTTGAATGACCCAGCCATCTAATGCAGACAAAAACCAACAGCAACAAATGTTTTGCTGTACTTTGTTACTGCACAAACGTAGAGTTTCTGCTCACTTGATGAAGCCATGGTGAAACTCATGCAACTTCCATTACAAGGGGCTGGGCCAGGTACATGTAGCAACTCTGCTATTGAGCTGGAAAATTGACTAAAAAAATTACTCAAAAACTAGAAAATCAGAGAATTGCAAATCATTGGCAAATTTGTCAGAAATGTGCAGACTGACTCCGAACCAAAAATGCTTATTGTAATTTATCACACCTCACTCCTCCAACCCCAGTGATACATTAAGAATATTGTTTTAGAATACATGCTGTAAGAAAAATAACCCTGGAAGACTACCATAACTTTTCATGCACTGGGATTTAATTAAGGGCTGGGCACCGAGCAATTTGACTGGCCATGAGGTCAATTTTGCCCAGCTGGTTTGATGTCCAACTAGTGAAAAGTTTTTCTTATAATGAAGTGTGGTTCAATAGTTTTGCCTGCCTGTGAAACACGTGTGTCAGTTGTAGATGAATTATGACTGCTTCTCTAACTCATTAATAATTCTTTAAGTTGAAAGAAAGAAAATCACAACTGTGAAGAAAGTTTGGATACCCGGTCTTAATTAGCATAGAGTTTGACATTTTTACTTCTCTGTTTACTCCTTAGTTTTTGTTTTGATTGACAAGATGTATCAAACCCTCGAGACAGTGTTTCATCAGCTATCCAAACGCCTCGAATTTCGTCAAATATACTCTGCTGCGCATCGTATTTTCAACTCTCTTCTTGGTGTTTGAATATCCCGAGGAAACACTGTCTCTTGTGTTTGATTTGTTATATGAAAGAGAATATATACATTGTTATTTCTTTTTTCCCTTTGGTGAAATATCTAGAAATATCTGTACACCTATTTGAGCTTCTTTATCAGGCGGCAGTTGGAACACACTGTATGACCCAGGCTAACACCCCAACTCAAACTACTCAGTCCACATTCGAGCCTGCTAGACTGGCGTAAGACAAGTGATAGAGAGAGGGGAGGGGGGGTCCTCTACCTCTTCACTGTTTATGCCTCAATGTTAGTGATTACTTGTAGGCTAGCAACCCCTGACTTTTCAAAAATTATGAATTTAGACAACTTCAAGAAACGGCACGCTGTCTGCACGCCATACTTTAATCCTTTTAGCAACGCAGCTTTCCCCTTTGTGATGTGTGTGAGCTATTGATGTTTTGATGGCATGAGCAAGATACAATCAAGTAATAATAATTTATTATTGATTATTAGTCTGCAGAACAGGTGGATTAGTGGGCTAGCATGATACATGAGCGTGGGTGTAAAGTGAAGGAACAGGCACGAAGCGCCACTGTGCGAATCAAAAATAAATCTGTCTGTAGTCACACCATTGTAAAGGCTCTTCCAACCGTTGCCTGGCAAACAGTTTTTGTTGATTGGTTGCTTTTAAGCTATGTGATGTCAGATGTGAGAAAAAAACAGAAACAAAATGGCAGCCTCGAGTAGAGAAGATGCATTTGCTTCTGCTCTGAATTTTTTTCCACTTTTTGATTTTTTAAAGGACAAACAGAAGGATTGAATCAAAATGTTATTAGAGAAGAAAGTCTGCTGCTGACAGGTTTGATTTATCAGCTTTTTCTGAAGATTCATGTGTTGGTGATTGTTGGCAAAAGTTGCCATGTTTTGCCATCAGTGCATTAAGAGCAATCACAAAAGAACAGGTTCTTGAACTTAACTAGTTGGGGATTGCAACTGTAACAATTAGCAAGAGTCCAGAGATTGATTATGAGCTTCTAGAAGGGAAACACATGGTAGTGTTTGTGATACATAGTCATAGCTCATTTCACGGCACTCACTATTGGTTGAGACATTTTTTTTTCACGTCAATGAATTGAATCGTTTTGTGATTAGTTCCTCTCAATCTTTCCATGTCAATCACTTCAAGGGGGCAGCAGAACACAAACAGTGGTGTGACTACAGGTGGAATTTTATTGCCTTGCGCTTGTTTTTGCATTTCGCGCATGCTCGGGTGTTGCGCATTCCCGCTAATCCACGTGTTGTGCCAGCTATCATGTAATTTATGGTTTATTATTCAAATAAACACTTCCTTTCTTTTTCCCACAGTACATTTATTATCTAACAGAAATAGAGTTATAACGTGTTCTCCATGTTTATGAAATTATACAAACTATAAAAACTTTGGAAGAGCTCCAAAAAACTGTGAAAACACTCTCCTGTGGGTTAATTTATTGTTCCCATAGCATTTTTAATTTTTTTAGTCTTGCACTCATGTTGGATCTATTTACTACGCCTTTTAATAACATGCGGTCTCTAAAAATAATTCAAAGCTCAACAGACAAAAAGTGTCTGAGACGAGGATTTAGCTTCTAAATTGAGATTTACATGTATACTAAAACAATTGAATTTCTTGCTCTCAATTTCAATACATGATGGTAGACTCATGCTGTGCCCTCACCAACTATCAGCCAATAGAAATTGAGAGCGAATAATCTAAATTCAAAGCTCAACCAAAAATTTTAATTTTTCGCTACCATCAATCAAATGTTCGGCGGCGGCTCCCAGCTTCCAACTACTGCTGAGCACTGTTTGGTTGTCTGAACTATGCTCAACAATTTGATTACTACGCGCTCAACAGTAGGTCGGCTGTGATTGGTACATTTCGATCCTCCTATTGTTCCATTGTTCTGGCGAGTAGCTGTTCCCTCAGCGGTCTGCTGTTGTACCATTCTCCTGTTGTTGTGTTTCTTGATTGTGGGTATCCATGCTTCAGGAATTTCAATTCCACTATCCCTGTTGATGTTATTAGGGTGAAGTCTTATGTGAATAGCTTCCTTGACCTTACGTGTGTACCAGTGAGGATCTCGATCGATAAACTTGACATCATTCCAGATAGGATAGTGGCCAGTCTCGTGGGTGTGTTCAGAAACAGCAGAGGTCTGGGTACGGGCGAGTCGTATATCCCTGTCATGTTCTTTGATCCTCTCCTGCATAGATCTCCCTGTTTCCCCGATGTAGACTTTGCCGCACTCACAGGGAATCCTGTAGACAACACCATCTTGTTTAGCCGGGTT
>Ga0126339_10002479_pt1 | contig 13220 bp, 6 predicted proteins | sample OrbTmetagenome_2_FD_92532 | JGI IMG/M metagenome (GOLD analysis project Ga0126339, IMG submission 92532) | Coral microbial communities from Petempiche,Puerto Morelos, Mexico - Orbicella T R C metagenome | ecosystem: Host-associated > Invertebrates > Cnidaria > Coral | place: Petempiche,Puerto... | reverse complement strand
TAAAGCTATATAAATGTAAGCAAGCAAGTTAGGAAATACATCGAATGAATACTTGTCAGTCTGCCAACAGGAAGTTTCCCAAGCTAATTAATATCTCTAATATATCATCACTCCCAAATACTGATATGAAGTTGATGGTCCCTACCCTGTAGATGCTCCGGTGGAGGAGGAAAAGGGATACCCTCCGAAGATTTTGGTTGGGTGTGCGAAACCTGTACCCTATTACAGACCAAAATCTGTGATTTTCCATACTCTATTTCTGAGCTGAGCGAAAATCAATACCCCATTTCAGAACTTCAAAATCAGTACACGGCTCTTATATATATGATTTCAGCTAACCAGAAATGGCTTCCATTTAGGTAAACATTAGAGAAGGGCTAAAAATTTGCCAATGTCAATGCGGCTAGAAAATTCAAAATACCCATGCCAAGGCTGAGTGAAAAACATGCCCTATTTCAGAGCAGAATGGTTAAAATTTATACCCTTATTTAGGCCAAAACCGCTCAAAAACTATGCCCTATGCAGTAGTACATAGCACACATACTTAACTAGCTCATTTAAGGTAGTCCCCCCTCCCCAAACGATCAGATGCTATACCATGACAGCGCAACCTTTAAAACGGAGAGATCGAAAGAAAGCGAAGGAGAAGACTGCCGGGGAAGTCAGTGCTCCTGCTAGCCGGTTGCTGATCGGCATAGGTGTAAAGGGAGCGTGATCGGATACAATCGACCTTCTTTGACGCAGTCATGTCGACCAAACCTCCATACTGAAGCAGGACGTGATGTGTTAACAGGTATTTGAGGAGAGCGGAAGCTATTTCACTCTACAACAGAGAGCGAAAAGACACAAAGCGTGAGCGATTCCTTCTTAAATTGGCCTCCTTTCGGAAAACGATTTTTAATTAAGTGCGGAATACTTGGCGAGACTTCAAACATGTTAAATCATCCAAAATGACCTTGACTGTTAGATCTGTGACCTTCTGGGTTGCGATGCAAGGATTTTAGAGCTTGACTCAGTACTTTCATATAGTGATCAACTTCACTCAGCTTGTGAAAGACGTTCTATCTCTGAATCTTGTTAGTTTCTCTTCAGTGACAGTTAGATAGAGCTTCCAGGGTTTACATAAAACCTCTCTGCTTTTGTCCGATTAAGGCGGCTTTTTAATGGCGTGATACTGTGAAAGTGATGAGTTGCATTAAGCGCGTGCTTGGAAAACTATTACCCACGTTCAGGAATTTACCCGATATAATATTAGATGACGAAAGATCAATTTTTTTCATTTTTTTTTTTTTTTTCATGTTCGTTGCTAGTTGCTTTAGTAATTTGTTCATCGTTGGCCGCACGAATGTTTTAAAAAAAATCTTCATATCTTACGTAATCTAGACTAACTCAAGTGCCCTTTTAGCAGGCTGTAAATTGATTTTTATTTTAAGTTGAAGTTTACGTGAGCGCGCTGATCTTTGTCAGCTTGCAAAATTAATGATAATAGTAATGGTAGTAAAATTTGTCATTTCACATTGTTTCTTCTTCTCCTGTATGACATATAATAGCCGTAGTATGGATCACGTTCGAGATCATTCTCTCCTCTCCATCTGTCTGTCTCTTTGCTAGTAAAACAGTGAGAAGGCGTAGACAAACATAGCTTCAATTTTCAGTGTGACACCAAGGCGCCTTTCAATTGACCCAAACGCACATTGCTCTGTATGGATTTTGTTTCATAAATGTTTACAAGACCTCGAGTGATAAATTACAATGTTTTTTTTTCAGTTTTCTTTTTGGATAAAAATCTTAATCTCTCCTAATTGCAGACATGTTGCTTATTGTTCATAGTAAAGAACCTTCCATTGAGTAATGACCTAAATCTGCTAATCTGTTCCTAGGCTTAGTCAAGGAAATTATGTTGTGTATCGGGCCATATTATGCCAAGTTTTTTGGGCTTTATTTACCGTTACAAGGATTATTCAGCAAAACATTGACCTCGCTATCCAAACTGCACACGTACTTGAAATTTCACAAACCGTAGCAAAAATACTCACCACAAAGACAAGCAACAACACTGTAAAGAGTCTGTAAACTCATATTTTGTGCCGAATTTTACCTAGGCCTTGACGTATTTGCCTGGTTTGCCTGGTTCATTGGTATTTTTTCTGGGGTGGTGATTTCATGTTATATAATGTATCTACACACCAGCCTTTCAGTTATAAAAATATGTTTGATTGGCATTGCTTCCTCGGTTCGTTACAATCTTACAAATGACGTGAATTGATAAATTGGATACGAGAAGAAATTAAAGAATAACAAAAAAACAAGACAGCAAAGTGACATAAATATTATCGCCCGGTCAATATTGATTTCAAACATTTCATACTTGCGTGTTTATAATTGGAGACCTCAGTGCTTTGTCAACAGTGCAAAAGATGTTCCTCTCTTGTACTCACTCTATCGCGCGACTTGTGATCACAAGTTTTGACGTGACGTCTCTAAATCAGTTGGAATCGGAAGTGGTCATCATTTCCGAATTCCCGGTAATTTCCTGTCTGCTTGTCAGATCAAGCGGACCTGGACAGCTATATAAATTCTAAATCCCTGTAAGCGGTTCATTTTTATACTCGTCCTACGCTCGATCTCAAATCTGCTCGGTGACTTGTGGACTTTTTTTTTTTAAGTGGCCAGCGATGGAAACGAAATCTATACAGGTGGTTACCTGTTTTGCGGGCCTCGTGCTGTTCGCTTGTGTCCGTGTATCAAAAGGTATGCTTTTTCACGTTGTTTCTTGTCAGTATAGGTGTATAAATGTGTACGTATGTGGACTCCAAATATTTGCTTTATTTTGCACCATTGCTTCGTTCTACATCATGGTTTTATCCTCTGCTACGCGTCTTCTTTTTCAAATTGTTCGCTCACATCACAACAAATGAAAAAACGCTCTTCCTTTTGATAGCACAGATGATGAAGAGAAGAAGTTGTTAATCGATTTGATCCTCTTTAGTTCGTCTTGTTTTCAAAGTGTTGAGCAGAATTTGCGTGTTAACATCGCAACAAATGAAAGAAAATCTCTTTTTCTTTCAAAAGCATTGACGATGACAAAAAAAAACCTGTTAATGGACTTTCTGGGTGAAGACAGAGATTAATTTTAGGTCATAAGTCCTATTGTTATTATTCAGTGGTGCCGGCCGACAGCCGCTTTCTTAACTTTCCCTAGAACGGCTAGAATGATAACTCAGTTTTGACAAAGATAATTCTTATGTCTGCTCTGAGGATCAATAAGAGACATGAGATTTGAAACTAGACTAGGATTGTAAGCTAAGGCTTCAGTTTACTTGAGTGACTGTGTCGAGCAAAAGCTTGGCTACCAGGGACTTTCCTTGTTTCCCGGCTCGTTTATGGACAGGAGTGAAGAGGTAGAAGAACACTAACACTGATTGACACGTGTCTGTACACGTGATAGCGGTAAGATCAAAGTGCGGTAAATCACAGAAACATTTCTAGGCCTAAATTACACTAGGACAGCCAAAATAGCGATATATATTACGAGTCCTCGACCTATATCTATGTCTTTTAGAGAAAAGACCTCCCAAGATCTATATATTCGCATTCGCGAGGGATAAATGATTCATCTTTTGCAGACGTGACCCTTACGCGTTTACGAAGGCATGGTCATTTGTCCGCGGTTCATTTGTAATGCTACTGTGATTTCTTTTGCTCCCTACAGCAACCCAATTTTTCACGTTAACCACATTTCAAAGCGTTTAGAAGACACAGGATAGCTATGCCTCTTATTTCGGTTTTAGGCCTTTAAGCCATCGAAAAAGAAATAGGGGACAAGTATTTCTTTTTTCCCATTACCGTTAACAAATTAAGAAAACTTTGTTATAGACTTGCCAGACCACTGTGTCAAGAAAAAGGTCAAATGCTGATTTCACGGGTTTGAGAAAACTCATTGTAAATCGACTTGTTTCGCCTTTACAAAGGTTCCCTGTGGTGGCAGCAAAGAAACATCTTTGTGTCTATGTTATTGTTAAGGTATCCCCGACGATTTCGTGTACATGCCGTGAGGTTCAAGAACGAAGACTATACACTGTCTATAAAATCGTGATGTCTTTCTTGGGCCAATGGGCGTGGCTTCGTGAAATCGTGGGATTTTTCACGACCCGTTAAGCACAGGTCAGCGCAGCTTAGGCGACTTGTACGCAGCAAATGGGCATTTCTTAGCCTGTCTCTTTTCAACTTAAGAGCACGTATGAGAAAGAACCCCGAACAAAGCGTGAAGGTGACAATACCGCCGCAAGCGTCTGGGCGGGGCGGGCGAAAATGTCGATAGACGGATTAACGGAGCTTGGTCGTGGGGTTACGAAATCCCTGCAGAGAATCGCGACTCAGCAACAGAAAGCCACTTCGCTCTTTTATATATTTAGAAAAATCCTGTTAGACGCCTACCTGGTATTAGTTACAATAACAAGTTAAACAAATAGCATTATTTTTCTGCTCTTTCGCTCTTAAGAAGCTCAATCATGTAACTAGCTAAAGCACAGAACAATGGGTTTGTAATTACAGAGAATGACAGTAATGTGTTTGCTCTTATTAACAGGCCCTGGCGCTTCCCAGTTATTTATTGCCTGTATCTCACTCACTTCTTTCGCGTTACGTTTGGCAGCGCAGGGTATTTAATGATCATCAAGCTGTACTAAATATTAAAAAAAGTATCGAATATATGAAAAATGACAGAAATAATGAAACAGAAATCCTTACCCATCGAGCGGTTCTAAGCCACAGTTCTGCATTTATATAAAATTTAACAGAAAAAAAAAAGACGAAAGGCAATCGACTGTTGGTTGTTTCCCTTAGGAAAGAGTCATAAGCGAAGTGTTTAAAAATAACAAGTTATGTTATGTCTAGCAAAACAAGTGGCGGATACAGCTGGGTGGCAAAGCCGTACAAGGTTAACAGAAACTGCCCTTTCTCACTCAAAACACTAAACGGCAAAACAAAATTTGATGCCGCATATCTATCATTATTCTTGGGTTAAGTGCAGTCTCTATTGCAAGGTCTCTTGTTTGTTAACTCGCTTCTCGCTCGTGACGTTGTACCTCGAACTTCTTCTTTTTAACGTGTTAAGAGGGCTCGATACCTCTTTTGCGTTGGAAACTTAATGAATCATTGTTGGGCAATAAATTCAAAGAAGATTAAGAAGCTTAGTTCATCATGTGCGATTGTGATCAAGTTAGCAAATGCACGTCGCGCACTGAAGAGATTCACGGAAAAAGAAATTAAACACATATACAAATCTTCACTGGGAGAGAGAAGAAAAAGTTCGAATGTGGCCAGTGAATAACGCGCTCGATTTTGTCCTCACCAATTTGGTGGCATAAAGCAACGAACAAGCGCGAGCTGAGCGAATAGTTTCTCCGCGCGAGTTGAAGTCCTACAAATCCTGACGATGTGATATGTTTACCCATCCGGTACTATTTTTAGCGTGATGAAATCAACAAACGGAAGTGAGGGGAGCCGTGATTTACTTTTTTATCGAAAAATGATTAATTACCTTGAACTTTAAGAAGATAAAAAATAAAAAAAGTGTAGGTATCCATTGGTTCTTATGGCCACCCTTGGTGCCATCTGAGATGGTAAATGGAGTAGATGTAAACACTACTCATTACATGGTTATTAACGGAATTCGTTCGGTTTTGCGTTTATCAGCTGGCGACCCGGCCAGGAAACTGGGCTACATGGGCTTCGGTATCTTAACCCTATAACGTCGGCCTACCCGCTGACAAGAGGAATAAAGATAGACATGTCTTTTCAGTAATGCAAAGCGAAATGATTGCTTCTGTCAATGAAACAGTTCGTTCGTAGTTATCTCGTCGCTAATGCTTGGCATTTAAATTAAATTTTAGGTGGCAAGACCTGTTTCCTGAACCACGAGTGTAAAAGAACGGACCGGGTCTATCATGTGAGCCCCATTAACGATTGCTGTCAGTCTCCACAAAACGCAGGCGGAAACTTGTACTACCGCAGTTCCAACACCTCAATCCCTTTCTTCTTGCAATTTTTTCAAGCCTGTTTACCGTGTGGCCCGCGAACAGTTAACACAAACGGTAGGTTCATGTCAAAGCAGTAACACTTTAACCTTAAATTACTCGTAATAGCAGTAAATGGTGTCATAAATAGAGGGTGGGTTTTCAAAGAAAGCATCGCTGGTAATATGGACCCCACAAATAAAAATTATACAAAACTTCGACACTTAAGGAAATTTTTTAATCAAAAAAATTTTTAAACAAAACGTGGAAGTGAAATCAAATGTTGTCCTCAAATATTAAATTCAAAATGATCCAAAACAACTGGAAGAATAGGATCACAATCTAACAAAATACCAGACTATGAACATTTGTAACCGGCAAGGGTGCTAATAAGGATAATGACCTTTACAATATTCTGTTTCGAGTTGTGTAATTGAGAAATCTGATTGTCTGAAACTTTTCGTTGTGACGATAGACTGAACACTTCTCCAATCATATTAGTATCATTTGTGTGAAAGCCAGCCAGATGATTGGTGTCATAATGAGGCTGAGGAATTTAGAAGGCAAAGCTACTACTCTATTCTTCCCTATCTAACATACTGCCACTTAGTCTGGCAAATTTGTAACCAAAATTTGACCCAGTGATACTAGGAAGCTGGAAGGTTACAAGAGAGGGCACTCAGAGCGGTTAACATTCAAGCTATGCACAGTTATTGATACGTGCCAGCCTACCTACTCGCATAGAAGACTTCAGGGTATATGTATTTTAATGTACAAAGTCAAGAACAATTTATGCCCCGAGAGAATTTCCCAATTACAATTTACGCAATTCTGACTGGCAAACACTTACTTACATATCTGTGTCCAAAATTATGGAACAGGCTCCCCCGGCCAGCAAATTAAGGTTGGCTAACAGTATTAATGTTTTCAAAACGAACATACGTAAGATGAACCTGGAAACTCTACTGGATGAGGGATACGTAATTTGATTGAGATCACGTGGGTGTCCAATTAAAGGTATCCAATTACCACTTTTTTTGTAAGTCGATACCTACGCCATTCGCGCGTCAGCTACACGCGTTATAATGGCGTGCTTCTTAATGTTTCCTACAGTTTTTTAACTTATGGGAAGCGCTACTGACTTTTTCGCTCAAAAGAAGCTCCCAAAAGACTTTTGTTATAAAAACGATTGATCAGTAATTGGACCTCGTGCCGTACAATTCAGGAAGTAATCGTGGTCATAATTTCAAATCGGCTTCGCGCCGGTCCGGTTTAGTTAATTACTTAATTAATTAGTTTATGAATTGATATAAATCAGTTATAAAACAAACATTAAAGCGTATACTCTACTCTACCGCTTTAGCGAACAGCAGCCCCCTAAGCCTCCCTCCCCCCCTCCCCCCCCCCCTCTATAGCGCACTCTGCGCTAACTTAGTGTTTAGAAACATCAGTTCTAACCTCTTGTACAATTTGCTTTGTGCAGCATCTGAGAGCAAGGTAGAACGTCCTCCCGATAAAGTCTGTACGGCAAGGGCCAGGATGATGCCGAACGGACAGTTGAAATGTTTTTGTAGTGGCTGCAGTCGCAGACAATACCAGCCAGTGTGTGGCAATGATGGCGGTAACTACAGCAGTGAGTGCGAACTTCGAAAGAAAGCTTGCCGTCATCGTAGATCTGACATGGAGGTGGCTTATGAGGGAACATGCCAATGTAAGTAACACTGATCTCTCCTTAAATCGTCCTCGCTTTCTTGTCGAATTATTCTCTCAAAGCACTGAGCGTGTTCCTGTGTTCAAACTTTAAAAAGGTTCTCATGGGAACAATACCACATGGAAGATCTGTCGCTTGCTTTTATTGAGTAATTACACCCTAATGATAAATCAGCAAAATGTTCTGGATTCCACTTAGGGGGCTATAAAAAAATTGAACCATATTAATGAACTGCAAGCTAGATACCTGTTTGTGTTAGTGCCGCGCAGCACATAAGCGTTTGAGTTCACATTAATGTGCTCATGATTATCTGAAGATTTCCTGTGTATCGCTTGTTCCAGACGGATGCGATAAGGTGGTGTGCCGTAACAATGGCACTTGTATGGTTGATCAGTACAAGCGTGCCTCCTGTGTTCAAAGCTGTGACTCCCTCTGCCCCAAACGTGCGAAAAAAGATGGGCCCCTGTGTGGTGCTGATGGCGTTCAGTATGAAAGCAGTTGTCATCTCAGGAAAGAGACCTGCAAACAAGGAAAAGCTATTGGCATGGCTTACAGAGGCAAATGTATTGGTGAGTAAGAGCTCTTTTAAGATCGATCTTCCTAGTCAACAATAATGTCATTTTACGTGTATATATGTTAGATTGCAGGCGATCAGGCGCCCTTTTTTGTTGGTGCCAGACAGAGATCTTATCTTATCGTAAAAGCCTCAAAATGCTATCTTGTTTTCACGAGGGAACATGTAACAAGGGCAAAATTAGAACCAAGAAATTCTATCGCTACTTTCGGGGAGTTTTCAGTTAAGGAACACAATATCTTTTGAAGCCAACCAAAACCTCGTACTGTATAATAATAAGCTTTGTCTTTTTTCAATCAGTAAACGCGTCATGTGACAATATAAACTGTGGTAACAAACTGTGTGTTGCGGATGCTTCCGGGAGACCTCGGTGTGTCACGTGCTCCTGTAACATGTCCGACCCAAGAAAGGCTGAGCGTGGGTGTTCGAAAAACCTCCAACCCATGACTCTGTGTGGCACTGACCGAAAGACTTACCAGGACTACAGCAGTTTGCGCAAGGAAATGTGCAAAATCAAGACATTTATTGATGTGGATCATCTTGGAGCTTGTAAAGGTAACAGACACAACACAATATCAATTTAACAGACGTCAGTTTTATCATGCGTCTGTCCTGTTATTGATCATGAATTTCGTCATAACATTGTCAAAGTAGTTGTGGATCCACGAGGCGACAACCGAGTGGATCCGCAGACTACTTATGACAATGTTATGATGAAATTCATTGTCAATAATAGGACAGACTCATAAAAAACTAACGTCAATTTGTCTTTTACGACAACAAATTGTCAAATTGTCCACTCACGCTCTTTGACGCATCGCATAAATCATAAATTCATTTTTTGTCCGCTTATTGTCAAAGAACATTAGCCAATGAGCGCGCGAGAATTTCTGCAGTTATCGTAAAAAGAGGTTTTGCAAGGCAGCCATGTTGCATGGCAGGAACAATGAAGATGTTTTGCATTAGAAAGAACATTCTTTTCCCATAGAAAGAAGAATCTATTGTTCCTGCCATGCAACATGGCTGCCGTGCAAAAGCGCTTTGATCGGTTCGTTAATACCGACATGGCACTCAGATAATAAGCAGTGAAGTGAACCTTTTCAAAACCTCTCCTGTTATAATTTTCTTGTCAACCAACGGAGTTTGCTTCCAGGCTAGTCTTTGTTGCTCGCATTCCTTGTGCAGAGAGCTTAATGCAAATGGTTTTCCTACGCAGTAAAACATCAAGCTGCAACAAGATTTTCATTCCATTTCTCCACATCTTGTGTTCTCCAAAAACCATTCACGTATTCATTTGTCCTTTGATGTTAGCGGTACATGCTAGGGGCCTCATCATCGACTTTAACATTTTAAATGTTATTTGGAACTTTACCAGGTGACAAGGTAGTCCAAGGTGAGAGGCCTGGGGACGAACCGCCAGATGAAAGTTCAACTTCCGGTGAATCGATGACTACGGACGACATAGGCCAGTACTACATCTCCCTCAAACATTTTGTGAACATTTTGAAAAAGAAGTATGGACTGGATATTGCAGCACCCAAGTACAAAAAAATGGACCGTAGGGATAAAATAGTATTAATGAGTACACTCATAAAAGCATTGAAAAAGAACTGGCGAAAGGTGAAGCCTTACCAGTAAGTCCGTGATTTCAATGGTTTCTGGGTGAATCGGTCGATTAAGTCAGAGATCCATGTGGTTTGGAGACGAACGTAGGACTAGGGTAATTTGTGTTTAATTTACAAATTGGAGTGTATGAAACTTTTTTGCTAAGATATTGCTTTGATGAGAGAAAACAATCATGATGCGATCAGGCGGATCCAGGAATTCCTGAAAGGAGAGGGAGGGGGTTGTCCACCTTAATAACTTTCGACGCCATCGGCTGGATGGGAAGCGCCGAAGGCGCGAGATTCTAGAGGTGGGGAGCAGGGCAGAGCCATGCCTCCCCGGAAGATTCTTCCGAATTTTACCCTCTAAAACGCCATTTTCAGCATTCCTGACGCTTGAAAAGGGTTTTTGAAGGCATGATATAAAATCTAGAGGTTACCTCACTTCTCAACCAGAAAACCCAATTACGGGTAGCAACCGTTCCCATACCAATCAGAGTATCTTCGTTTTCTCTCCCTACAATTTTCGCGCGCCATGAATGCGAAAAAGAAGACTACAACTCAGAGCGATTTCTAAAGAAGAACATTTAACTTTTAAGTTCGTATGACGTTTGTATGAGACGCCATGTTAATCAAATGGTAGAATTTGAACAACTTAGTCGTTGTGCGTGGAAAATATATTCATCGTCAGGGATGATTTATTCCAGTGCGCTGTGTAATTTGTAGTTAACTCAATATAGCCTATTTATAGTCAGAAGTGGTCAATTTGTAATAATTTGTGATTTAGCTTACAGGAGTTTACGCTACAGCGTCATTTATGGTCTTCCACGATCTCTGTCATTCTTCTTCTTTTGATGGCTTATTGGAAACTCTTTAGGTTTTTTGGCTTAAGTGAACTAAAATTTTGCAAATCTTTCCTTCAATTTGAAGAAAATTCTGTACATTGAAACAATGGCTTAAGATAGCTGTATTGTTTTGTCAGCATTTAGTATTTACAATAGTAATTGGACTGAGTGGAGTGCAATTCAGGGAGTAATCGTGTGCGTAAATTTAAAATCGGACGAGCGCGCAGCGTGAAGCCCATTTTGAATTACGAGCACGATTACTCCCTGAATATTGCACGACACGAGGTCCAATTACTAATTAATCGTATCTATAAAAAAGATGTCTTTTGAGAACTTCTTTCAAGAATTTTGTTACAGATACGATTACTCAGCACATTGTAGCCAGGCTTTTCATTCCCAAGATTGATGCATAATTAATTATTACTACTTGATTAGCGGTCCGTCTCTTATGCTAGGTATTGACTTGCAGACCTATATCTAGGAACCTCAGATTTTATAAATGCATTGGACAACTACTAATATCTTCTATTTAAAATAAAGAAAAACGCACCCTTATTTAGATAACCCGATAATGACAGCGAGTGCCGCTTAAAGAGACTTGTAATTCATCTCGTTACCAGTCTTACCCCTGCAGATCATCAAAAGCGAAGGCTCTGAGAACGAGATTGACAAACTCGTGTCAAGTCCCGGCGGCAACGGCTCACTCTCGTGTTCGTTTAAATATGAAAAATATTACTTCTTTATCACGAAGCTACGAAATGTGGTGTGATGTGATTATCTTGTAAAGTGGCTCCTTACGAGAGTGCATGTCATATACTCAAAGTTTTATAAAAAAATTATTTTCCTACTTGAATGTCGTGTACATGTAATTTATTGTATTTAGCATTTTTAAGGTGTAAATTTATTGCAGTATGTACCTTTGTAAACCTTACCTTTTAGCAAGAAACGCACTTTACTGCTATTTTTGATGATTTTTCCACAATTTTGTATTTAGTAAACTAAGAAGAGCCATAAAATATATGTAATATAATATTATTAAAATTTGCCGTTTGTTTGTATTCGTGGAAGGCGGTTAGTTTTCTTTTTACCATACATGCCATGTATCTTCTGTGGGCTTGACTGCGAGTCAGATATGGCCCGGCTTCGAGTCCTGGCTGAGCTGGCCACAGCGATTTTTTCTTAGAAAATTGCAAGATAGAAATTGTCCCTGTTTCGTAATTTCGAATTTTTTTGTTGATTGAATGGTTATGGCCGACCATTCAAGATCTCCTGCTATTCTGTCACATTCCTCACGGATGGTTTGCCACTTGAGCCTTCACATTTCAAAACTTACAATCCCCAAGAGACAACTGCTCTGTGACGAATGTGATGGAAGCCACACAGATCTTGAATATATTATGAGATCCTATCAAGCACGAGGATTTTCATTTTACTCTTAAAAAACATGGTTAGGGAACTTGACTTCGTGCCTTTTCTCGCTCCTCAAAAGGGAACCTATGGTGCTGAAAACTGGTAAGGGTTCTCCCTAGATCCTGTAGTTTGCCATGTTAAGATATTATTGGAGACATAAAGAGACTAAGAGGCTGGACAAGTCGGATTACAAGCAAAAACAAAGCAATTTTGAATAACCGAGACACAAAAGAATATATCATTAGAGGCAAAAAAAAAAAAACGTAACAAATATACGTTTATAAGATCATAAGGTAATACATAAACTGTAGGTCAAGAGGAAGGAATGCACCCCTCAAATGTCGGTCTTAAGTCGTTTAAAAATAAAATAAAAGACTTTATTTAACCTGAAAGGCCAATCAGTGATCACTGGATCACTGGTATGAACTATATACTAAACATTTACATTGAAAATTACAACCATTCTGGAGATTATGTAAAAACAAGCATTTGAAAAGAAGAGCAACAACAACAACAAACAAACAAGCAAAAAATTGAACCTAATTTACGGTACATACATTATTGATACGGTCTTGATCCATAAAATGCTTAAAAATATGTTTTAAACTTAGAAAGTGTGTTTAATTCTCTGATCTCTCTTGGTAATCCGTTCCATTCTCGTGCAGCGTCACGCTTGAAAGTAGACTGACCCATTTTCGTTTTAGTTGGCGTGACGTTTAAAAGTGTTGAGTCTTGGAGTGTTCTTCCATGCAGATCAGACCTCTTAACAAGATATCCCTCTAACTGGTGCGGACAGTGAACATTGCGTACGATCTTAAACGCTGATTGTAGCTTCAAAAACCACCGTCTACTATCTAAGGATAGCACATATGGCCTGTTACGTATATCCTGTGAGCACGTTCTGCGATTCGCAGCAAGAATGATACGCATGGCCTGATTCTGTAATCTCTCTAATCGTCGTGAATTACTTTTTCCACAGACACCCCATATGATACACCCGTAATCTAGGATGGGTAATATAGTTTGTTTATATATGTTCAGTAGAACTCTTTGGCTAAG
>Ga0126339_10002478_pt1 | contig 13223 bp, 9 predicted proteins | sample OrbTmetagenome_2_FD_92532 | JGI IMG/M metagenome (GOLD analysis project Ga0126339, IMG submission 92532) | Coral microbial communities from Petempiche,Puerto Morelos, Mexico - Orbicella T R C metagenome | ecosystem: Host-associated > Invertebrates > Cnidaria > Coral | place: Petempiche,Puerto... | reverse complement strand
TCGTTGGGTGAAAACTGTTTGCCTTTAGAAGGAAATCTTCTATTTTGTCTCTACTTGTGTTCCACATAGATATGACGTCATCGATGAATCTTTTCCAAAAGATGGGTTTCGTGTTACTTTGTCTGAGTATTTCTATTTCTATTTTGGCCATAAATATGTTAGCAAAAGCTACGGCTATTTTCGTTCCTATGGCTGTTCCATGAGTTTGGAGGTAATCTTTTCCACTGAATTGGAGCGAGTTTTCTTGTAGAATCAGATTGAGTATTTCTCTTAAATACCTGCCAGGAATTGGAGGGTTCTCGTGATAAAACTCTTCGTATGCCTTGCATACTGTGGTAATACCCTCTTCCTGTGGTATGTTTGTGTAGAGGCTGGTGACGTCCATTGAGACAAGAATGGTGTTCTTAGGCAGTTTAGTCTTCTCGCCGATGAAGTTAAGAAAGTCTGTTGTATCTTTAAGATATGAGGCTTGTCTTTTTGCTATCGGCTGAAGAAGGTGGTCAACAAAAGATGAGATCCTTTCTGTAGGGCTGTCACACCCTGATGTAATAGGTCTACTGACAGGTGTTGCTTTGTGAATCTTTGTAAGTGTGTAAAACACTGGTATTCACGGAGGGTCAGGTGTAAAGGAAGGGCCATTTAGCTTCCATTTTGTTTATGTGGCCTTCTTGAAGTAGTGATCGAATCAGTCGATGAACTTTTTTGGCTGTGGTGTCAACCATAGGTTTGTCTGAGGGTTGGTATGTATATCATCAAGTTGGACTTGACCCTCGTTGAATTTATCTATTCTGTTCATTATGACAGTTGTGGTACCCTTATCAGCTTTCCGTGCATTGTGAGGCATTTTAACCGGAAGTAAAATTTGTAGCTATTTGATTTTGTTTTTTTAGCTTGGCTTCTGATTGGCCTATTCAAAAAACTTTTTGGTGACAGTTTGTGTAGTCGCTGCAAGAATTTAATATTGTGATCTTATTCATCTTGTTCCGTTGATCTTGCTCTTGTTCTCGTGCAAATATAAATGTAACAAATACAAATTCTTAACATTTGTACTGTGGCTCACATGACTCACATGAGACTCGCATGACTCGCATGGCTCGCATGGCTCGCAGGTTTATAAAACTCTCTTGAAATGCTGGTCCCTGAATATACATGTATGACAGGCCAAAATTATAAATGCTGGATCAACTTCATCCATACAGTTAACTTTTAAATAAACCCCCCCCCCCTGCCCAGGCAATTATTGTGTCCTTTGCTGGCATATATTTGAGGTCTGGCTTTTAGATTAATCCCAGATTTGAGAACCATAACAGTATACCAGTTCAATGTACTTTGCCTATTCTACAGTATACATGTAATGAAAATTTGCAGACACCATACACAGACTCTACTGAATGCACAAGAAGTTGGTGACATTTTATACTGGTTTTGTAGTTGCCTTTGCCTTTACTGTAACTTAGTGTTAAGCAGTAAGTGTTAATGACTAAAATGTGAGGCTGTCAAGAGCGATACTACTAATCTACTGAATTTTAAGCTAAATTACAGCAAAACCTTTTTAGGTAACAATTTCCAAACAGCATTACTGAATACTCTTATGATAAATACTCAAAATGTGGTAAACTTTAGTGCTATATACAGTGTGTAACTACTACTTGTCACATGCATTTGGGCTGGCTGTGATTTAACGTGACATGCATTTGGGCTGGCTGTGATTTAACATGACGCGCATTTGGGCTGGGTGTGATTTGACTTGGGAATTATCGGTAATGTTTGGTTTCATCAACTGAATTTCATAGATTGTTGCATGTATCCTCTGAACTTATGTAACAAAATGTTGTTCTAGTACGGCTTTACAAGTTAATATGTGTTGCATTTCTGTTTGCTAGTGTAAATACCAGTATTGACTCATTTTGACTGACAGCAATCAACACATTTTTAAGTTGCACATGTCTAGTTGACATAAATTTCAATGTTGCAGAGCAATAGGAAACATTTGCAACTGTTCAGTTATTGAAATAAAATGGTTTGTTTTAGTTTATTTGACAGTCATATTGCATTCATTAAATACATCTTTCTCATAGATAAAATTCAGTACTGATAATTTTGGAAATCAATTACAGTCAATCAAATGTTTTCATCAATATACAATGTCAATCTATGAAGTCGATTTTGCTATTCATTGTCATTGGTTTTTGGTTTTATTGAATTTACACCTGGGGGTTATGTGTGAATTTGCCATTTCCTTATTTGATTACATTCTTGTCTTAATGTATGTTCTAGGGCTCTTGTCATTACGCATTTCTGCCAGGGATGTGCATTCTGGAATGTGTTTGCTTGGCTTCCCATGTATTTTGAGGAACATTATCCTGGAAGCAAAGTGAGTTGACCATCATCTTTAAGCCTGCCTCTGGGTTCATTTTCACACATTTGTACTTCATTAAATTTTGCCAATTGACTTGAAAATAAATTGTGCATTTGCTAGTCCACTTAAGTGATCTCTGTCACAAGATACTGGATTATGTTTTGCCATGTGCAGAGTTTGGTTATGATATTGTGATTTATTTACTTTTAGAAATGGGTATTTAATGTTCTTCCCTGGCTGCTGTACTTTCCAGTTGCATTGTTTGCAGGACGCTTGGCTGATCACATGATTAGAAAAGGTTTGTGATTGGATGCAAATCCTCCAGTTCTTACTGTAACATGTTGTGTTTTGCCACACGCAGATGTATAGGGGGAGCAGGGATGGTACAGCGGCAAGAGCACTTGCTTTCCACCAATGCGACCTGGGTTCGATTCCAGCTGGTGCCATATGAGGGTTGAGTTAGCTCTGGTTCTTGCCTTGTTAAGAGGGTTTTTCTCTGAGTACTCTGGTTTTCTTCCTTCCACAAAAACCAACATCTCAAAATTCCAATTTGACCAGGCCAAAGGACATGGATGAAAACCAGCTGAGGCTGATGTGTTTTTTCCTCAGAATATTATTCATGTTATTCAATGTGATGATTCTTGCTCCATTGAAGTTGTGGGTGTATATGAAGCTTTAAGTCTTTATTGAGTTTGATAGGTATGTGAGATGACTGCCAATAATCTTAAAAACCTACTTAAAAAATATAATTTTTTCAAAGTTATCTTCTGTGACTAACAAACATTCTAGGTGGCTTCAAACTTGTTAGGAGACTGGGGACTAGTCTACCCTCATTATCTCTTTGCTTATTTCCAAACACTGTACTTAAGTTGAGCATTCTTTGAGTACTTTTAATCTACTTTATAAATCTGAATTTTGGATTTGTAGTCAAGGAAAATTTGTAGACGCATTGACACAAGTGAAGTGCTCAAGGTCAGAACAGTCTTTTGTCCAAATGCAGACACCAGTTTACAGAATTTGTTTCATATTTGATTCATTAAATGCTATGTTTGTTTATTTCCATAGGGTCCTCTGTAACATTTGCCAGGAAGTTTTTTCAGGTAAAGCAAATTTGAGTGGAACTGAACTGTAGCACGAGGTGACAAGGAGTATTACCATGCCCTGAGAGTTTTTTATTTTTATTTTTATTTTTATTTTATTTTTATTTTATTCTTTTTTGGGGGGGGGGGTGGTATCCCCCAAAATATTCTGTGACTGGTTCCCTGGTGTACATGAAATGTGAGAATAGTGATTTTTTCAATTGTATTCTCAAGATTACAAGACTATGACCTTGGAGAGGACTTGAAAGCCTAGTGAGGCATGCTAACTCAAGAATTTGGTGGAAATGTGTGTTAAATCAGTGGGCCATATTTAATAATTTTGTTGTAGAGAATGTGGAGAAATAAGTTGTTTCATAACTCGAGAGTGGAATTTTAATGGAGTGTGAATTTGTTCCATAGTGGGGAAAAAAGAATGAAGACGTTGAGAGGAAAAGATTGAAAACAGTTACGCTTATTGAAAGATAGGAGTAAAACAGATAAGGAGCAGTAGGCCGTTTCGGAGTTACCTTGTGCCTCTGTTTCAAAATGATTCTTCATGGAAAACCTTTCTTATGAAAATGAGTTTGATTTGCGTGAAAATGAACCTGTAGGCGGAACACATTTTCATATGAATGGTTTCGCACAAAGACTAGTTTTGACACAGAGCATACTTAGGGGAGGCAAAAGGCAACTCGGAAATGGCCTATTTAGTTCATTATTCATGATAAGAACCAGTCGTGAAGTAGCTTCTTCAAAGGGTCTCGCGTTTGATTGTTTGTATCCTGTGACCAAGCTCTTTTTGCAGCCTAATGATGGGTGGAGGTGGGGGTGGAATCACTCTATACTCGTTCCTCTCTTAGTTGTTTTAATTTCAGAAAAACTACCACCATATCCAACTCTGTTGTCTACAGATAACAGAACTGTTGACTTGCCCACAAGTCGAGGTGTGAAAGCCGAGCTCGGAAAGCGAAAAAATGACTGCGACACACAAAACTTGAGACTACCTAGAACTTTGAGAAAGTCTAACAAAACTGTATTTTTTTTTTTGTTGCAGTCTGTGTCCATGTGTGGTGGAGCACTGTTCATGATACTTATCAACAAATCTACTACGTTCAATCAAGCACTCTTCTGTATGATGATGGCTATGAGTCTGAACGCGCTGGGTAACTCGGGCGTGGCCGTCACTCCACAAGACATGTCACCCAAGTTTGCAGGGACACTGTTTGGTAAGCTGCGGATGTTATGAACTTGCTTTGAAATTTTTGTTGTTCACCTTAGATTGTTGATCACTGACATTCTGTCTGTTGCTGGTTCTAGGTATAATGAATTCTGCCGGGGCATTTTCAGGTAGGTTCTACTAACAAAATTCACTTAATAACAACAAGAAAAGCGCAAATTCAGTTGTCCGGTACGAGCGTGGGATAAAGAAAATCTGACTCCCCTAGTAATTAGTAATTTTCGTTCGCTAGTTTTAAGAACATCAAATTTCCGCGAGGCAACTATCAGACGATAGTTCCTCGCAAAACACGCTATTGTTTAACTGGAATAATGCGTACAATGTGCAACCACTCACAGCAAGTGGCTAGTTTTTCAGCCAATCATGAACAACCGTTATACCGTGAGTTTGCTTACGCGTGAGTAAGCGAGTTTTCCCACTCTTTTCTGCGGTAGCGTGTTTTCTCTTCGAGTTTGGTTGGCTCATTGTTTGTTACGACTGTTGAACGATAGTAATATTAGATAACTGATTAGGAAACTTTTGTGTTTGTTTGTTTTTGTGGCTTAAGGTGGCTCAAATTGAATTTCGATGGGTCATTACAACTACTCTGTATCAGTTGATGCTACAATCATGGTAGTAATTTTTTTTATATAGATATTATCAAATTTTGATACGCATGATAAGACGCAACTTTTGGCAAAGTTTTGGCAAAAATCTCTACATGGGGTTCAGAGCCAATTTAAAGTTTTGAAAATTCAAGGTGGCTCTTAACCCTATGTGCAGAATTTTTTTTAAACTTTGCCGAAAGTGGCTTCTTATCAGGCTTATTAAAATTTGGTAATATAAAAATAATTTCACCTGCCGTGTTTGAATTATTAGTCCCTAAATCTGTAATTAAGGATGTTTTTAGCCGGTCATACCATTGCTTTGGTAACATATTGTGTCACGGAAATTCTAACAACGTGTTCACCAATGACTGGGCAGTTTTTTGATACTGTGATTGTAGCATCAACCGATAAATGGTGGTTACGATGACCCATCAAAGTCTAAGTCTTGGAAAGTGCTGGAAACTGTTTTGAGCCACCTTAACATGAAGTTGTTGACTGATTTTAGAGGCGCTATGGGCGCAGGAATGGTGGAAAATGGGACAATCGAGAAAGAGCTCGTCTTCCGAAACTGGAAATTTGTTAACGCAAATGTGTTTGAAGTACCTCTGGAGACTAAATCGATTATTTGATTTTCCTTTCACACAGGAATTGTTGGCACTCTGATCACGGGCCATATATTGGAAGTCTCTTACAGCTGGAAAAATGTGTTCCACTTAAACGCTATAGTCCTGGTTTTCGGTGCTGTCATATTCCTTGTATTTGGAACAGCGAAGAAAGTTGTGTAGAGCTGCATTCAGTTATTTATTCGGGAGAGAATTGATGCCTGGAAACTCGACCTAATGAAGACTTCGGGAGAGAATTGGAAGACTTCAAATGACGACACTTACTGGGGGATTGGAATTGGATAATAGATTAATTCCATTAAGGTCCACGGTCTAGAAGATGGGTTTATTCAACGGTCATTTGTCAAGGTCCTGGAAATATCCTCGCTCCATTACTATAAATTTGGCCGCCATTCAGCGGACTTGGTTTGCGTTGACGAAGGCCCAATCGGGGTATTTTACTTTTTCTGTTTGAACAAGCCGAAACGCTCTCGAGCAGAAGGACGTTAATTAGATTTGCTTCCTGGTCTTAAGTCTTGAAATTGCAAGAGAAGACTTTGAAATAGTATTTTAGTATGGGAACAACTGTAAATATATTCTTAAGCCTTTAGCTTTCTTGCAACCTAGTCACCGCTGCAAATATAGCACTCTCTTAAGTTGTAAATGTTCTGGGCACCGTCACGGAAACTAATCTCATTTGAGGGCTGGTAAACATAATACGCATATGAAGACATGATTGATCATGTTTAATACGCGTATATAGAAAAAAATTTTAAGCCGGAGTTAACATAATCTACTGTCAGAATCGCACCATTTCTATCCCCGCTATCCCCCGCTCAGGAGGCTTCCCAAATTTGACCCAGAAATTTCATACTGCTGACGCATCTCTTGAAGAATCGTTGAAGGTCCTCTGATTGGTTGGCTGTGGCCCGCGAATATTCGTAACCGAGCGACAACCAATCACTACACGGATCTCTGATCGCGCTACGTCATAACTGCGACTTGAATGCTTTTTAAGAGGGGAACTAGTTAAATAACTAGTTAAATCCTGCATGACTATCTTACATGGAATCACTGCTCGTTACCATTTTTCTCTGGGGCTTAAATGTTGCACAATAAAAAAAATGGCTTTACAGACGCTTTCGTCTCAAGAAATGTTATTTAAGTCTCGACTTATCGTATGTTGATACTTTAATCCTGATAACTTCGACAATAAAATTGTTTTTACGTAGAAAAAATTGATTATACATTTACTTTGGTTTGTATCCCGCTCCTTTTCGCTTCTCATTCACGTTTACCGTGGATTCGCTTGCGACGGTTTAGCAGGCGAACGTTTGTGGAACAGAATTTTTCTCGACCTCTGTGTCCTTGAGGGCTGGTTTTCGCTAGCGACGGAGTCGAAGTCGAAGTCGTGATCAGAAGCGCAGAGAGATACGATCTAGTGAAAATCAAACCGACGGGGTCGGAAGTAGAACACCGATTCTACTTATGACTCTCGCTTGCGTTCTCGTGAAACTAAATTGTCGGAGTCGAAAGTAGAAGCGAAAGAACAAACCACTCACAATGCTCGATTCTAGGCATCGTGATTGGTTTGTACTTCCGACTCCGACAGTCTAGTTTTCACTGGATCATAAGTGACGGAGTCGTAAACGGAATCGGACGATATGGAAACGTTCTGATTCTCCGACTCCGATTCCGCCGAGCTTATGACTCCGCTTATAACCCAGATTTTCGAGTTTTACTTGGTCATAAGCGCGCTCTTACGACTCCGACTCTGTCGCTAGTGTATATAAACCAGCATTAAGTGTTTTTCTCATCAAATCTTGCTTCCGGGTATCCCCACAACAAAGAAGTCGCATTCTCGTATTCCGCTATTCGATTTGCCCGTAAAAAGTCGCATATAAAAGTCCCGCCAAAAGGAGACTCGTTCAGAATGGCAGTTTTCGCAGCACCCGCTAATCCGAGTTGATGACGTACAGAAATTCCCGGATGTACGTCTTGGGTCGGTTTTCACAGTGCTTTTTATTCTGTTAGCCATTCTGTTACTGTATAGATTCTTGTCGTTGTCCATCTTTTGTTTCTTTCTTGATACTTTTCAGATTGACCGAGTTGTCTTTGCTGAAGATAGATGACCGACTTCTCCAAGTGGCAGGCACTTGCGACATTTCTTCGATGGCGTTCAATATGGAGCAGATAACAGACGACGTCATGGACAAACCCACGATCATAAAGGTCAGCATGATAAACGTGGCGAACAAACGCTTGCCGCTCTCACCCAGACCGAGTTTGTCGAGTTTCGAGGATTTTTCCACTCGCGGAAACAGATCACCAAAACCAATGGTGCTGTACGCAATGAAACTAAAATAAACCCCGTCGAAGAATGTCCACCCGTCAAATATCATATCTGCAGCTCCTCCCACTAGAATAACAAGCGCCATCATCATGAATGACACGGCTGCTGCTTTGATCCCCACATGAGAGGGGTGCTTTCGTCCGAGGGACGTCTTCTCGATGTGTTTGATGGTGTTGTATATGTATCGTGTGATTCGTTCACCAACTGTTTTGAGCACGACTAGGTTTAATGGAATTCCAAGGAGAGCACAGAATATGCAGAAAAGCCGACCGCCAAACGTCAGAGGAACGATTTGTCCAAAACCTGAATGAAGGAAAAAAAAATTAGCAGTAAAACACTTTGCGCGCCTTACTCATCTTTGGGAGAGAGACATTTCGGAAAACGTGCATACAACCTCAAAGAGATTGGACCCTGGGAACGAAGTTGAGATCTATTCTGATGACGTACCACTACAAAGATTTCTCCAGGAAGGTGGTTATCTCTGATTGGTTACTCTATTGCGTGTCGAACTCGCGGGGGAAATTTATAGCCAGCACACAACTTATCCACTACACGCGTGTCTGCAGAGCTAAGTCAACATTACCGAGTTTTTCCATTCCCGTCCCAAGAGGCCGCGTTCCTTTTGGTCAGCACCAAGAATCGCAACCTCTGGGCCGGTCCAACAACGGAAGTCCGCGATTCACGAACTTCCCGTCAAATCTGACAAATCTGACTGGCTGAGAATACGAAACGAATAATCTGCACATGCTCAGAAAATCGGGTCAGGCCAGAGGTCGTAACATATGGAGCTGCAAAGAGTGAAACTTGCATATTTTGAAGCTATTTTTTTGTTGCATTTTTTCTGTACAGCATCTCAGAAGTTATGGACAACCAGTCGCCTTATTCCTATTAGTAAAGGCAAACCTATGATACCAATGATATTTAAAAATTCCTCCAAATCATATTCGCTTAAAAGTTCGTACAATTTTGAGAAGATTTTCAAATATCACGAGTAGTATAAATTTTTAATTGTTTGAGTTTTCATACGATTGTTCATTTGTAGTATGACAGAGAAAATTACGAACGCGCCTTTTTAATTTGTACTGCAGCGCAAAACTGCAAATTAAATATTAAAGATGAATTGGCATGCTCTCGGCCAATCACAATGGAGTAATTTTCTTAGTCATATAATTAATATTTTATGTTTAACTTTTGACTTAAAGAGTTCTTTCATAATATTATTTCACGGGACATCGTAGGTTGATTTACAAAGCTCACTCCTTTTAAATGAGATCTAGCAAAAGTAGTTTACAGATCTTTAAAACTCTTTTTGCGCCCACTTGCGATACGGTATATTTTTCTCCTGCTATAACATACAGTTTGATAAAGCTCGCAAAATGTTTCCATTTTTGCGTTCTGTTTAACTGTATAACTGTAAGATTACCGTGGCAACAGATCGGAGATGGAAAATACGACATATTTCAAAGGAAGCCGACCCAAACAAAGAATGAGTGAAAAGAAGTCATTTGGAACTGTTATCTTAAAATATATGGCGAAACTTATCATATTCTGATAAGGGGCATTCAGTTTACCATAACAGTCTGTTTGTTTGTTTCATTTTTCCGACTGAAAAAACCTTCATCTAGCATTCAGCTATTACAAGTCTGAGGTTTAATTCTCGACCAAACTAGCTAGATTAACACCTCTTACGAAAAAAGACTTTGAATAATAAAATGTAGCAACTAGAACTAAGCCTTAACGCTAATTTTCTGCCATCTAGGAGACGCACGGACTAGCAGAAAAACTAAAACTTTGCCGGTTGATGTTTTGTTCTCTTCCTCCATCGCGAACCTCAATCCATGCCTGAACTACAAATCTACCTCAAGAGAATGATCTCCTGTCTACCTACATTCAATCATCAGATTCGACCCCTATTATTTCCTGACCAAGTCTGTGCTTGACGACCTTGACTGCTCTCCAGCTGTTCCAGTTTAGACATAGCATTTAATTTCTTTCCGAATTTCTAAAGTAAACAAAACTTACCCATAGTTGTAACCACTGTTGTTGTGAACCAAAACGAGTGATAAAAATTCCAGTAGTCCTTGTAACTGCCAACGTAGCCGCGCTTGAACAAAACGCTGGCGTCGGAGACGAATTGTACAAAGTCCTCCTCGCTCATATTGTACTTTCGTTTGTAGTCACTCTTCAGTCCTTGATAAAAACCATAATGCATTCGATCGTTTTCTTCCTCAAGTGACTTAAAAATGAGAGCACAAACACACGTGTAGAGAACCAAACCAAACAGAAGGAGAAAAAACCTGCAGCATTGTCTGGTGTGCTGAAACTTTAGTTTGGTCGTCATTTTTCCAGATGAGTGAATCACTTCATTACTGCTGAGAAGAAAGACCCAACTTGCAATGGTTCCAAAATCAGTCTATTATAGTCCTCATTTTCCGTCAGCTTGCAAGTGAGTAGAAACCAAAAGTGAATGAGCAACCTTAATTTCCTCCGGCGACAGTGACTCTTTCGAATTCGAGTTTACCGTATCCAATAAAAAAGGTATTTGTGGAATGACGGATTTTCCTGTCGCCCAACCTTATCTTATCGTTCTGCAAAACAGAGACATATTTCATTTGCGTTCGTGCAATCATATATTTTCATTTGCAGTTTAGTCGATGCAAAAACCTGAATCACAATATATTAATAAATTGTAAACAAAGAACGAACTGAATTATTGATTTTGCAAATAATTAATGATTGGTTGTGTAGTCTCTTAGCTGGCGGACACCTTCCCTGGGGTGTTTCCTGCATGAGGCTTTCAACAAAATTGAACATTTGATTAAAATTAAAAAAATATTACGAAATGGAAGCAGCTAATTGGTGAAAAACGAGAGCTTGAGTTATCAAAGTATCTAAAGAAAGCATGTTCATGTGGAAATAAAAGATAACAATGTTAATATTTATGACTTCCCACTTAATAATTATTTTGTTAGTATTGTGCTGAGAGGAAAATGTCTTCAATTTAGTTTTTCAGTAGCTTTTGTTTCAGTTCTTTGAAAGCTTCTTGTGGCAAGCTTTAGTGGATCGGAAGAATAGTGGCAAACTTCAAAGAAAGGCCTTTCTTCTCATTTCAATGGCCGACCGCCTGCAAGAACGTGTAAATGCGTGGTTAGCCCTCTCAAAACCTTTCCAACAAAAGACTACCTTAATTAAATGAAACGCTATATCAACACAAAGAAAAGTCAATTCAATATTCAGTGTCGATTCAGTAATGCTTTACTTCGACGCGATAATGACTTTTTCTTATTGTTTACGTTGAATTAAATGCACACGTTCCTGTTCCAGACTAACATTAACCAAAAGTTAAAATCGAGTAAACAAGCCATATAGACATAAGGGATATTTTAGGAAACGTTCTTTCTATCAGGCCGTGTATATAACGTCATAGTTTACTTTGCTTAGTGGTTACAACAGTGCTTCAAATGCTAATGCGACTCCCAGCTGGAGCTGAAAGTGGGAATTGAAATTGAGCGGCTCTTATCGCGGTGCGGTCTATAGCTTTACGCACGAAACTAAATTGTGTGTAGGGAAAGCGTTTGGTACGGAATGCTTTTGACACATGCGGCTAAGAGGGAAAATCACTCAGTCGCTGTTTAGTAGGCGGATTTTCTTTGATTTGTTGCAATATTTTGGTGTTTTAGTAAATCGTCTGGTTTCAACAGAGACTGCTCCCATTTTTCAGTCTCTTTGTGAAAATCTCCAGATTTCAAGTTCTCACAGGTTGATAGGTCTGAAAGCAAATCTGTTTGCATTTGAATAGAAGAGGAGAAGAATGATCAAGGATTTTTTTTAAACTGGTATTAAACGTAAGTTATCTTCAGGATATCCAATGGCCATGAGCGCATTAAGCTGAAGATACTAGCCACTCCGTTTTCTGTAATCCATAGACAATGGATACACTTAATGAATGAATATCAGTCAGAGAAGATCTTCTGAAATAGGATGTCATAAAACCAAAAATCGATGGCAACATGTTTCAGTTTTCTGATGATATAGTTTCGTTACCAACATCATAAAACGATTTTTAACCTTGAATTTTACCATGTATTAAATTCTTATTAGTAAACTGTAGAGGGAACTAATCCTACTTGCGATCTCTCGATTTCGAACTAGAAATTCGAAGAAATGTCAAAACCCAGGGGCCCGTTTCTCAAAAGCCACGGAAACTTTTCGGGCCCGCGAAGCCATTTTTGGTTAACCGGTATTTAAAGACAGAGAGATGCATACGCCTCAGATTACACCAAAGCATCATAGGAAGTCCTTTCATCCCCCCTGCATACGCCTGAAACTTCTTGTATGAAGGGAACCTCTGTTTATTTTGAGAACATGTGCATAACACAGCTCTGAAGTCATAAGGTTTGAGATTTTGCTACGGCTTTTCGGGTGTGAAAACTTTTCGGGAAACTGGCCCCAGTCCTAATTGAGCGCTAATCGAGAGCGAGCCTTGACACTAGTCCCCAGTCTTCTCTTGCGAGAAAATTTTTAAGCCGAGGAGGATGATGGGATAATCTTCATTCGTGCATGACCTTGAGTGAATGGTCTGCTTGCACTTGTAAAACTGACTTTGATTAATTTGAAATAAACCTTTCCAACAACGCTCCATCGACCTGAAAATGACTTCAAGATGTTTCATCATATTTCAAACTAATTGGTTATCCGAAACTCATACCTTCGCTAAAGTTAAATGTCAAATATATCAAAAGCCTTGTATGGGCTCCCCGTGTCTATAGCCTCGTGTTCGGTTGCCCGGGGTAACCAATGAAATGTACTATGGACTCATGCAGCCTAGCCACCGTAATAGGGACCTTACGCAAAACATGACGGCAACGGCAACGAGAACGTCACCAAACAACAGATTTAACTAGCAAAACAATGGCTGCGCACCTGCATTATAATTCTTGGTATATTTCTTTGCCGTCCTCTGCAAAACAACGACGTAAAATGACAAAATTCTGCGTTGTCTGGAG
>Ga0126339_10002477_pt1 | contig 13223 bp, 3 predicted proteins | sample OrbTmetagenome_2_FD_92532 | JGI IMG/M metagenome (GOLD analysis project Ga0126339, IMG submission 92532) | Coral microbial communities from Petempiche,Puerto Morelos, Mexico - Orbicella T R C metagenome | ecosystem: Host-associated > Invertebrates > Cnidaria > Coral | place: Petempiche,Puerto... | reverse complement strand
GTAAATCTGTGTAGAAAGTTAAAAGAGTTTTTAAACACAAAGGAGCAACAAATCTTTAATCAACTTCTTACCTTGAGCATCATTCTATGAGCTTCTCTTTGTGCTTCTAACTTGTCTGCCTACAAAAGAAATGATGCTTTGTTTAAAGCAATTTACGTAAAGAAAGAGCATAACGCCTTGATTTTGAGAGAATCTGTTTGGGGTGGGTTCGGCAATAATGCTTCAACCACTAAGAGAAAAGTGGAAAGATAGGGCGGGGTCATATCCTCATTGTGCCTATGTGACACATAAGGTTGACTCCGATACTATAGTTTTCCACTTTTGCCTTTCACTTGCAATTCTCTCCAGTTGACTCCATATCTTTCCCAACTAAAGGTTTTAATTTCAGCCATGATAGTCCTCCAAGTTTCTTTCGTTCAGCATCTGGTTGTTTGTCTTAATGCAGTTTCTCAGAACATGCCCAAGTCATCTATGTCTCTGTTGCTTGGTTATTGTAGTGACGTTTCTCTGACCTGTCTTGGGGATAGAGAACCTCATTGCAGATACTCTGGAGCCAATCAGTTCTGCAGATCTTTTGCAGGTATATGAAGTATAATTGGTAGCCTGAATGGCAATGCTCTTTGACTATCCGTCTGGGTAACCCTCCAGCAATCTGCACCATACAGTAGTTCTTGACTAACAAGATGTTGTTGTAAAAGATGTACAGGTAGGGTAGAGTAAGGTAGGGTGAGGGAGGAAACAGAGAGGAAGGATGGGGTGGCAGGGTGTGGAAGGCGACTCCAAAAATGTTAAAATACAAATTAGAACCTACAGCTGTAACTGCCTGAGTAGGTTCATCATCAAAAGGTCAGTGACATGTAGTTTGACTCACCTGATGAGACTTGGGTGGTGAAAACACAGCCTGGGATTTTGTTTGAGGAGTTGATGTCATAAATCCTGCAGACACTGCTCCACTATCCTGATAATCAAACCTTCTGGAATTCCCACTATCAGAAAACTTTTCAACTGGAAACCTGGAATTATGAAAAACATGAATTAAAGAATAATTTCACGCAAACCATGTAACTGGATATGTTGAGAAATGACAACATGTTAAAATTACCGCTGATCATTCCTGTCTTTGTGTGGCAATGAATAACTTTCATCAGGATGGAGAGCTGTCACTGTCAAAAATAAATGCATGGAAATGACGTGTTGAAGCAGAAACTGTGGTACAAAATAAACAGCCAAGCGCTGTACAAGTTAGGGAAGATTAGAACCTTGTAGGCACAATTTTTATGTTTATATGACTTGGAAATTACCACTTCATAAAAGGGCCAGGTATAAAGGTTGCTGATACCATAGTGACAGCTGACTTTTCCTACATCAGTACAAAATAGTTTGTGTCACCCTCACTAGAGGCATTTTTTTTTTCAGTTTTCTTATATATTCAAGATCTACAAAGACAAAACTGCTTTTAATTATAATAATACAGTGGTCTTGGACTTTATGAATGCGTCTTTTGATCTTCTTCTAATCGATTAACTTGTTTGTGTGCTCAAATCTTCTCCCTCTATGCTCCGGAACTTCTGATGATGCCATTCGACAGCAGAGCACCTTGCCTTGGTTCTTACATGTGTATGTATCTGCTCTGTATCCCCCGCACTACTCCACCCAACTACGCCACTATATTACCCTCACCTTTCTGCTTTGATGAAGACTGTGTTTTAACATTCTGTTCATAGCTATGCACAGCTGTTCTGCCTAACTCATCCATATTATGTGCAGGTGATACACTTCGAGTTTGTAAATAAGACATCCCATCAAGTTCATTGTGATAATATTCCCTTTGTTCCTCAGTATTGTCACTAGCATCATCATCATCATCATCATCACCGTCATAGTTCATTGCTGCTCTAAAAGCAGAAGTCTCCTTGATAAACTCACCGTCTATTGCCTGGTGACGGTCTCTCTGCTGTGTTTCTCTTGAGCCTGTTACATCTTCTCTAAACCGTACTTCTTTGCGAGTTGCTGAGCCGTGCCGTCTTGCTGATGTTGATACACTGGACTCAAAAGAGCTACTTCGATCTGTGAGGGTTCCACTGTTTTGCTCGTCTGTCCGTAATCGTACTTGAGGTGACCCAGACTTTTGGAGGGACTGTTGTGTTACACTACTAGTGTGACTTAGAGTTCCTCTTTCTTCAATCTGGCCATCAGATCTAGAAACTAACATTACAAAAAACTAGGTGATTACTGCATCCTTTCTCTTATAGACATTGTGTTTGCATTGCACTATATTAACACCTCTTTGTTTGCATTCTTGTCACTGTTTTAGAGCAATGAAACTTTTAGTCGATTGCAACAATCTAAATGGTTGTTGATTTACATTCTTACCTTCCTGAACACTTCCTGACCCTGAGGCAGAACTCTTGGATCGACTGCTGCATGCAAGAAATCAAAAGTTACTTGTAACTTAACTGTAATTCTACTCATACCTACAATAATCGTTAGCAAGAAGCTTTAGTGATAAGGGAACAAATAAAACTGTCCTCTTAGAAAAAAATGAATGGTTCCTGGCTACATAAAACTACTGCTCAAAGTAGTCATGACTACAGATGCTACAACTGTATCGTCAGCATTGGCCATGTCTATTTCTTTTTGTGCAAGATTTTTCTTTGAGTCACAAGGGACATGTGTAACCCAGCAATACAGAATATTCCTCAAACTACCCATCTGTAAAGCAGTAAAGCATAACAGAAGAGGCGGCTACTAAGCCTAGTGTCAAATTATAGCCCCGACACCCATGATTTCCATTCCTGCAGCATGACATGATTAGGAGTAACTTCGCCTGGTTGGGATGCTAACCCAACATGGGTTGCACGCGAGCTCCCCTAAACATATCTGCCCAGTTGTTCTTCACTAATAATTATGTTAACATCGATCACAGGTTGAATATGCATGGGACACTGCAGGATTAGTGTAAGTTGTTATGCCAAACATTAATGTGTACTTATTAGCCTTCTTACCTAACTTGAAGCTTCCACAGCGGTTTTCGTGTCATTCTAATGTTATATATGCAAGTGTTAGTTGACAAAGTTAGTTCATTTGTGGGAGTGTTAAGAAGTTAGCACAAAAAAACATGAAAGATGTATATTAGCTACGTGTTCAGTCTACACATCCTGCATTAGCAAACAAGCTGGCAAAGTTGTTATTTAAAGGTTATGATATACATAATACCGATTCTGATTCCTTACAAGTGCACACAGTAGTTGAAGGAAATTCTTTTACAAAGCTATGCATGTCCATGTAGGCAGTTTTCCAGCTTGACTTTGTTCTCTCTGGTTTTCATATAATGCAACAACTAGGCATATTAATCACTCCTGGAATGTGCACTCCTGGCCATGACCGGGTTGTTCAGAGCCGGATTAAGCTAACCCAGGATACACGAGAATTTTGATTTCAGGTTTGTAACTTTTTAGTGAGGTCTTCTGTTTACATTGTTTGCCCTTCAGTTTTGAGCCTGAGCAATCTCAAAACACACATAACATAAGAAGGGAAAAACATTGTTATGGAAGAAAAATGAACACTTTGGTTAACTTTTAATCCTGAGTTAGTGTTATCAGCTATCAAAAAACTCAGCCCACGGTTCTGTCTCCTTTCATCAAGAGTCCAGCACACTAAACATTAGGAAACCAAGCCTTCCCATGCTATATTAATGTCCTGCTCTTTTCATTGATTTTGTCCTTCTTTTCACTGTACATATTTATCATTTTACAATCACTGTACAGACGACATAAGAGTTCCTGTATCGTAAATAGGGGTGAAGGGATAAACTCTGCATATGACCCAAGTGGCTCATCAGGCTGGGGCTTATCCCAGTTTCAGTAAGCATGAAGTGACTAGGAGTACTACCCAGCATTAAATTTGCTGGTACCCATTTATACACCTGCATGGAGAGAGGCACTGTGAGAGTTAAGTGTCTTGCCCAAGAACACAACACAATATCCCCGGCCAAGGCTCAAACCTGGACCACTCGCCACGGAGTTGAGCGCACTAACCAGGAGGCCAACGCAACTCTCACTGTATCGTAAATAGATGACATTTTATAGGATGGGTCAAGATGACTGGTGATTACTGCAGACCACTATAATTTCAGCCAATTCTGCTTTGGTGACCATCATGTTCACTCACATACATATCAGCTACACAGCCTATCAGTTTTTCTTGTGTTTTGTGTTAGAAAGCCAAGTTTCAGCCATGTGCTGTTGAACCTTTCTCATCCTTACCTAGAGGAGCTGTAGTAATTATCCATTTGGCCTCCAAACAGCTTAGACAAAAGTTCTGCCCCTTCTCTTACTTTGTCATCAAAATACTCTGAACAGGAAAATCACAAAGTAAACATTGGTTACTAAGGGACTACATAGGAATAGACTTAAAATTAAATAACCAAGAATAGACATAATGTAATTGCATCAGAGTACTTCCAATAAGTTCCAGCACTTGCGAAAGCTCTGGTGGGTTACTCCGTTTTGAATTGCCATTATTATGAGACAGTGTTACTCAAGCCACCTACTTCAAACCTATTATTCACGGCATGAATATCCACCTAGCTAGGTAAAGTAATGTTAAGGTAAGGTCTACCCATCAAGCCAGCACTTATCTCTGAGCAACTATAGTTTCTGCAGCAGGAAGCAACTAGGAGCATTTCTACTCCCTCCTGAATGGGATGCTGGTCAATCTCAGGGTTATCCCCCACCCCCCCTGTATATCCACCAGTCACTTTAGACTTCTACAAGATCAGGACCACATTTATAATACTGTCTGATATATTCAGATCATTGTAAACATTCAGTAGCCCAGTTTCTAAATTACTTGCCTCAGTCAAGCTACTCAGTGCAATATAAATGTGCACAGCTAATAGATATTTGTAAATTAGGCTCTGCTCCATGGAATGTTGAATAGACTTAAAGCACACAATTTACTATATCTTACAATTTTATCAGTTGAAAGGGAAGTGGAACAAATTATTATTAGTTAACTATCATTATATTATAATATTATGTTTACTGAATAATACTCACCATTTGTGCCAGCATCAAAATTAACAGCCAGATTAAGCTCCTTGAGTTTTGCAGTGAAATCCTCATCCTCCTCATGATCAACCTCTCTTCTGATCAGGTCTTCTGTTGCCTCAGACATTTCACTTTCCAAGTCATTTGATTCAATTTCTACAGAATTATGGCCACCATTTACCATGTCCACAGATATCTCGGAGTCAATCTCCCAATTATTTTGATTGACCGGCAGGACACTTTCCCGCACTGGTGACCTGCCAGGTTCAACATGTTTCCTTTTAGAATTCACCTTATCCCTCGTAGGAGGAGTCAACTGAGATGTATCATAAGGTAATTCATGCTTCATTTTAGGACTTCCAATGGTTTTTTGATATGTATGAATCGACTTATTACCCTCTGGTGACTGAAATTTACTTGGACCATCTGGGTGCTTAGCATACAGGAAGCTCTCTGAAACTTGTTTTTTACTTTTTGGCATTCTTTCAACATCTTGATTGTACCTTACGGTGTCTGTTCCATAATTACTCTGGACTTTTTGGCTTTGTCCTCTCAAAAGATCTCCAGTAGCATAATTCTGTTGTGTTTGTGACTTCCCATCCCCCTTTGCTGTAACTTTACTTGAATGCATCTTCTCCACTTGCCTTGCGGTGCTGTGACCCGGTGATCTTTGTGACCCACCTGGGCCTTTTCCTGGTTTAACATTCACAACCTTTCTTTGTGGAGATCTTAAATTAGCTGAATTTATTTGTTGTAATTTTTGAGGTGAATGTTGAGACGATGAGTGGTATGATCTACCAATGGATGAAGGAGCTCTTGCTCTTTCATGGGTTTGAATATCATCGTCATCATCAATTTCCCTGATGGAGACATTCTGTCCTAAGAGATATTCAGTATCATCACTGCATATTGAATTATCAGAATGTCCACTGGTATCTGCATCCATGTTTTTCTTCCAACAGAAACATCTGCAAATTTTGAAAGAAAAAGTCACACAAGGCTAAAATTAATAATGGCAAAATGAGCACACTAAGTTAAATTATATATTTGAGGGTTAGTCAATTTTACTTCACACTCATTCAATTCTCAACTCTCTATCTCAACCAAATATGTGACAAGTGTCAACTCAAAACTTTGCATAGGTTATTCAAAGGGTTATGCAGTCAAGAAAGTGTATTGAAAGAGTGAAATGCTTGAGTGATCATGACCAGTACACATTAATTTTACTGATAGGTAATACATATATTGACACAATATACATACTGTATTTAATTAGCCTTTTAATTTCTATATGCCTTGTCCCAATGTACTTGCTAGTGAGGCATCTAATCAAACCACGTACAACAGCCATTTACAATGATTAATTTTATCCATAACAAAATCCCTAGGATCGATTTCAATATAATTGTATCAATAACACCTTGTTGCATTGACACTGAGCTTAGTTTTGCACCAGCATTGACAATTAAACAGCAATTTGAAAAGAAATTTGCATATGCATCAATTGCTGTCTAGCAATGAACTGCGAAGCAATTGTCTGCATTCCAGTGTCCTGAAGAAATCATAATCATATCTTCATGCATGACAATGGACTGTAGACAAAGAACTAGATCAAATTGATACTGACTTGGTTAAGAGCCAAAATAATTAAACGTTATTAATTTTTCACTGCATTACACAAACAGTAAACTATTAGAACAAGAGTAGCTCTACATTGAAACTTTCATAAAGAGATGTACAATTCTGAAGCAACTCAATTTCCTGAGCTAACTTTAAATTTATATTTCCAACGTTGATGTTTTGAAAGCGCACCATATGTCCCCACAGGAATAAGTAAATTGTTCCCTGGCTACGGACGCTACTGAATTATTCATGGCGAGTTAAATATAATACGCCAGCTTGTCAAAGTTTATTTGTTTCTAGTTTAATTTTTGTGTTGAAATATTAAGCAAGTTTATCTTATCCTTTCTGCTGATTTCTACCTAAACGGTTAACCACAACACCAAAACAGAGCTCTAAGTCAGCCACTGCATGATCTGACGAAAAAAACGTAGAGTTCTACTTCAACTCCCGCGTTTTTGAAATACGATCACCGCGTGATTTAACCAGAAGTGCGTAGATTTTGCTTGAGCATGATAGTGTTTTTCGTGAAGCTTAGAATACGAAAACGAGAAAAAACCCTTCAAAACTACAACAAAGAAGTGTCAAAATCTCCCCCTTGTTTAGCTACTTTTTCATTCACCAATTTACACAGAAACTATCCCTTGTTCAACAATCGGTCTATGAGCGGTGTAAGGTAAGCTGCTCTTCACCGCAGCTGAAATATGATACAACAATTCGATTAGGTGTTCGATTCAACTGGTAATCGTGTGAAGTAGTTGCGATCAGTTCCTGAATCAAGTTTTCGATTTATCATTCTAGAATATTTCGATCACGAATGAAACGTACATACCTAGCTTCTCAAGCAAGCTATTTACTTTCCAAGTGAATTAGCATGTTAGCGCTAATTGAAGCAGAAAAGACCACCAAGTCAAAATCTACACAAACTTCTATCAAGAAAACAGCACCCAACTTGTGTACATATACCTGAAAAGGCAGATCATTGCAGTTATATAAAGTAGACTTACCAAACTGTTTCGTCGCACAACTTGTACGGAATCGTTTGTTCCGCTGTTCAACGGCCAAGTGTTATTCAAAGAAGTTTGAAGAGTGTAAACGATCTTGTTTCCACGTCCCGTTCGAAGACAAGCTCTTGAGCGCGGGACAGATGTTTGAACAAAGAACGATGCAGCTCACCACAGAGAAGGCATATCAAGCACAGTGGGTGTCTATGATCAAGCTTTCTGTGGTCGATTGAACAAGCAATTTCTTAAAGAAGGGTAATTCCAACTATTTTTCAAATCCAGCGAAAATGCCCGCCACGATCGATCGACCAGATTCGTTGACATCGAAGCTGTCAGAATCAATCAGGTTTGAAACTATGGGCAAGAGCCCTGGGGATGAGAATAATTTTCCTCAGTAGGGAGGGGAGGGAAGCGGAATTTGAGCTGTGCAGCCAAGCCTTCACTGTGGACGCACTTCATTTGCAAGCGAGCTCTACTTCATTTTAAAGTACTCGCATTCATTTATGATCGCTCACATCATTTCTCGCAGACTGTTATTTTAGTGGTCGTTTCGCTTCACCATGTCAACAGACGAAGCGCCAGAAGCGGAGGATGACAGTCAAATTCCAAGAACCAATCAAGACGGTTACGCAAACGAGAACGACATGGTCGCAAACGGAGCTGTCGTACAGAACGGAGCTGTTGTTAGAGAGATGAGAGGAAATAAGCGGGCTTACATAACGGTGTTTGTTTTATTTGTCATCAACCTTCTGAATTATATGGACCGACAGACTATAGCAGGTACGAATAGCTATTTTCAACCAACAAATCCGCAGAGAATCTTGAAAACAGCTAAGCTAGGAAATTTATTTCCTAAATGGGTCGTCAAGCCCCCATTGATACTTCAGTCTCCCGTCCAACTCACGATATGTTGTCTCAAATCTCTGAGCTTTTAAACTATCACTTGCCGATGTTTTTTCTGATGAAATATGCCGGAAAATAAATACGGTTAGAAAATGAAAGAGGCTTGGATCTTTCCAAGCAAATAGATCTCCATTTACCTAAGAGGCATGGACATGATGGAAGTCTATGACAGTGGCTGATATCGGATTTCAATTAGGGAGACAAGTACATCCGGTCAAGGTTAGGGACACCTTGTGTAGCATAACAAAATTGTACAGTACAACTTTAAAGTACTGCTTAGTAGTGATCATCTGTGGGCAGTGAATGGTCTCACACTTACCTACAGTTGATTGCTCTCTGTCCCATGCTTGCTTTTAGAACAATAGTATTATTATCGAATAGCACCACAGGGACAAACAGTTCATTAAAAGCTCATTAAAATTTGAATGGTGAAATTCTAGGGTTTCACAATGACTTAAAAATTATGACCGCATCATTTGGCACAAGGTTTGACTTTCAGGTCAATATAAGTGCTTGTTTGTCCTCAGCATAGGGGGGTACCAAAAGGAGGGGGGAGAGAGAGAGAGTTGTGATTCCATATCATGTACAAAATAATTTTTATCAAAATTCACACATCACACATACTTTTAAATACTTTTAGCAATGCTTTTTTTATTTTTTTTATTTTTATTTCTTTTATTTATTGTCACACACTTATACTATTTACAATACATATACGTACATTAATTACAATAATTATAATCTGCTTATACTATGTTTCTAGAACTGTACTGACTGTAATGTAACTTTTGGGCAATATGTAGATAGGCATTAGACAAGTATTGTAATGAAGTACTTTTAGCAATGCTTTCTTTTTCATAAATTCACAGGTCACTTAAGTTTATTTAGTTGCTTTTTATGTGTCACATGCTAATTTTTGTCCTTACAATGTGTCACGCTCAAACCCTTTGCCACCCTGAGATAGAGCTCCAATCTTATCTATGTAAACAGCAGAATGGCTACTTTGTCCAGTTGTCAGAAACTGTTTTAACTTTGTACATTTTTTCGTATCAGGACTTTTAAATGACATCCAGAAATACTTTGGTATACAAAATAACAACTCAGCAGCAGGTCTACTTCAGACAGTCTTCATCTGTAGCTACATGGTTCTTGCCCCTGTCTTTGGCTACCTGGGAGATCGGTACAGGAGGAAGTATCTCATGGCAGCTGGGATATTAATCTGGTCTGGAACTGTTTTTCTCAGCACTTTGCTGAACAAAGATGTAAGTACTTAAATCACAATCTGACAAGTGTTGTTTACTTACATATACAATAATGTTACAAAATATTTCACTTGGTTCTGCATCTGGCAACATTCTTATATACACTGTATTTTATTAAGTCCTGTTTGGAAGATGGCAAGCCAAGGATAAAATCCACCAGGTGGAATGTAAAATCTGTTGGCGCTAGGGCTGTTAGACATGACTATCTTTGTTCATTAAGTGCTGTTACTTACATATGCAAATACTGCACCACACACAGCCATACTGGCCGATGTGTCTTTCCTTGTTAATTGCAGTCGCATGTAAATGTTAGTTACATGCACATTTTGCATCGGGCTTAAGAGCTTATCCTGGTTTCAGTAGAATGAAGGGTTTTTAGGAGAACTTCTACTCCTCCATGGATAGATGAGATGCAAGTGCAGTACATCACATGATTACCAACCAGCCTTCAATCTGTAGAGATGATTTAGACACCTGAGTGAAGGGAAGCAGCAAGAGTAATGTACCTTGCTCAAGGAACACTCAATCCAGAGTCCAACTTCTGCTTACCATAAGGCCACCTTGCTCGTTAAGACCTCGACATGTATGGTGAATTATTAATTTTCTCAGGCCTACAAATGTAATTGCTTGTCATCATCATTGTAGCAGGAGAGGCTGCTACAAATGTAGTGTTTCTGAGAGTTGAGCTAGTGGTCGGCAGTTTTGTTATGCAGTGCTAGCTATCATGGAGTAGCCGTCATGATCCCAGTTGTGGTGGTGTTTTCTCAGCAAATGGCTAGCCTGGAAAATCAGGGTTAAAATATGCAAAATATTTATGGAAATGTTTTCCTCCCGAACAGGCCTTTTGGTGGTTCCTTATCCTTCGTGGTGTAGTTGGAATAGGAGAAGCTAGTTATTCTACAATAGCGCCTACTGTCATAGCTGATCTCTTTACAGGAGACATGAGAACTAGAATGTTGTCTGTCTTCTACTTTGCTATTCCTGTGGGAAGGTAAGAACGGATATGGTAGGTTTCTGCAGGATAGATGATTTTCTGAGGTAGGGTTCTGTCTGAATAATTTACAGTTTGAAGACATGATTGATCATGTTTACAGTTTGTTGTCTGTTCACCACATTGTGGCTGTGATGTTTTTTTTCTGATTGTAGTAGTAGTAGTAGTAAAACTTTATTTAGCCAGGGTGGTCCATTTAGCATTATGGCTGGTATCCAGAGGGGCCCTGGGGGATAAATTAATATTACAATAATAAAACATTTTCAAATATACATTGTTGAAACATCGCATTTAAGAAGCTAGGAAAGAAAATGTACATTTGTACATATGCTAAAAATGTTGAAAAAGGGTGAGATTTAATAAAAAGCTTGAAGGAAGAAAGAGACTCTGGTCTTTGATTTTTGTTGGTAGAGAATTAAAAAGCACTGACCCTGAAAATCTAAAAGCATGCCTACCAAGGCTAAGTTTTGGCTTTGGTAGATAAAGGTCACTTCTCCTATGAGTGTTGTAGTTATGTACATTATAGTTCCTTATAAAATAATTGCATAGACACTGAGGTACCACAACATGTAAACATTAAAAAACTAAGAGTCGCTGGGCTGTGCAGATGCATGTAGGTTTGTTGCAAGATTGTTCACACGATTAAAATCATGCAAAAAATGATTGCGTGATGGAAGTAATTCCAGAAAACATCAAGAGTCAGTGAAGTCAAGTTACCTAATACCCATACAAAATAGACCTACATGCACTGTTAGGTCAAATTAATAAAGCTTACTTGTAAGATACATATAGTTAGGAGGAATTCCTAAATCTGGTCATGATTCATAATATTATCCAACTGATATTATTATAATACCTAGTTGTACTCTGGTAATTTGAACTTGGTGAGTATTTTGAATTCCCTGATATTTCAAACTCCAAACCATTTCCTTTGGATTTGCCATTCAGTTATCTACTATCCGCTATTTCAAACTCCCACTATTTTGGTCTTGTTTTCATTTCCCTTAAGAGTTTGAAGTAGAGTTCAACTGTACATTAATTAAATTATAATATAATTATCATAGTGATTATGGTGTGTTTGTAGTGATGTAGTTACATGAAGCAATGGTGAGTTTTTTTGTGAACTGTTTTCATTTATTTTTCTCAGTGGGCTTGGTTATATAGTCGGAACTGAAGTTGCCAAATTGTTGGGGGCGTGGCAGTGGGGACTACGTGTAAGTATTCTCATGGTACTAAGTAAATATAAAAAAGTAAAGTCTGCATACTAGCCAAGTGGCCCATCAGGCCGGCACTTATCTCTGGTTTCTGTAGCATGAAGTGGCTAAGAGTATTTCTACCCCTCCCCTTGGATGGGATGCTAGTCCATTGCAGGGTTACCCCTAGCATTAAATTCACCAGTACCCATTTATACACCTGGGTTGAGAGAACCTCTGTGAGAGTGAAGTGTCTTGCCTAAGAATGGAACACAATGTCCCTGGCCAGGGCTCCAACCTGGACTGCTCAATCTGGACATGAGCACACTAACCACACGGTCACTGCATCTCTAAACAAGTAAACATTATATTATTGTTAAAACTTCCTGTGTGAACACCACACATAAGCGACTACAGTGTGTACTTGTCCAAAGTACCAAATTAAGGTCCAATGTGATCAGACCTCTCAAATATAAGTCACCACATGCTGGAAATGAGCTCAGGTCATCGCCTATGGGACAATCATATTGTTATGTATAAAAAAAACTAGCAGTCAGTTCTGTGACTGCAAGAAAGTGGTTGGTGCAGAATTTGCCATCATTGTAGATTATGAAAGTGAATGATAACTACTTAATAACCGAGAGTGAGGTCGTTACGGGAAAATCTCAAACTGAGGTCTTGCCGTATTGACCGAGCGATAGCGACAGAAACCGCCCGATTGTTTACATCTGATGATCCTGGAAGCTGATTTACACTTGCTTGTGTTGAAGCGAGGGAATCTATTTGATGAAAACTGAAACGAAGTTCAATATTTCGGTAATTATTGTGACTAAGATGATAACTTATAAGTTTCTTCGTGGTTTTCTGCTCAGGATACATGACACATCTGCTGATGGTGTTTTTCACTTAGGGATTTTAGCTTTACTCAACACTCGGCAAACTTTGATTGTTTTTCATTACCGGTAGTACTCGCCAAGGTTACCGGTAAGTCAAAAACGACTTCTATATAAATTTTATTATGGAAAAATCCTTAAACTTTTAGCTACTCGGAATTAAATTTATTTCTCTTACTGTTGTTAATCGGCTTTCATTGTTTCAATGCGCTTGAATTTTCCGAGCCGGGCTCTTCCTAATTTGCATAATCCGTAATCGGCCCGTGGGCATTACGGCTGCATAATGACCGCTCAGATCTCGCTCTT
>Ga0126339_10002475_pt1 | contig 13225 bp, 6 predicted proteins | sample OrbTmetagenome_2_FD_92532 | JGI IMG/M metagenome (GOLD analysis project Ga0126339, IMG submission 92532) | Coral microbial communities from Petempiche,Puerto Morelos, Mexico - Orbicella T R C metagenome | ecosystem: Host-associated > Invertebrates > Cnidaria > Coral | place: Petempiche,Puerto... | reverse complement strand
TACATTTTCCACGTATCAACATTGCAAAAATCCATTTGCGATAAAACAACGGCGAAAAACCGTTGATCTCTCCCCAAAACCATGTTTTCGGGCGTCGAAACAACTTTTCGCCATACATTTCCTTCTAGCGACTTGCAATGTTTGCCCCCTGACGATCCCAGAGTTCTTTTCGCAAACACGGGTATCCGATTACTGGCAGTTCTCATGAGTTCATTCTCATTCTCATTTACTCATGTAAACAGTGGGCCAAAAGCTAACCCGGGTTGGTACTTTCAGTCAAATAACCATGTTATTTCGTTCTTTTTTTTTTATCTCTTTTTTTCTTTCTTTCTTTCTTTCTTGGTTTGTACATCAGGACCTCCCACCATTCCGTTATACTTTCTAGGTTTTTTTTGGTCATCATTCTAGCCCGGGTCAGGCTCGAAGCAAGCCACACGCTTTCGCAGACTTACAACCCAGGTTGGTGTAAAGTGTTTATTTTCAGCACTCTCTGCGGTGATTCAACCCGGGGTAATAAGCAACCCGACATGTTTTGACATCTTCCGCGAGAATATCCCTGGAAATCCTTTTGCAAAAATGGAAAAGCGGTTCCACCTCCCTATCCTGCCCTAGAAATCGGATTCCTCGTAAAATCATATCCAGGGCCACCACACATGTTCCTAGAGTCAATGCCCCTCCACCCCCCCCCCCAATCCCCTATCAACCCCCAGGTAGCCCCACTCCCCTGAGCTGATAGACATACGGGCAAAACCAAAATGGCCAAATTTGACTCATTTTTGGCAATATTTTTTAGTATTTTTGAGAGATGGGGACAGAGAAAAGGGTGTAAATTACACTGGTCTCCCCCCTGCTAGGGTCTCCCTTCATTATGGCCCTTGTACGTGCATGTTTCACGGTGCCTGGTCAGGACATCAGTAATCAGGTAATTTTATGTTTTACGTCAGATTAAATCGCCCCACCTCTGATCTCTGTTATGTCTGAGGGGGCGTTACGCAAAACGACGACCTGGCTCCGTTGAAGTAGTTACACGAATGTTCTACGTTTTTTTGCGTAATAAACATGTGCTTAGACCAGTCTAAAATCCAGTCATCTTCCTTAGACGCTGGCGGTTACCCGATCGCGGCTTGATTTGCTTTGTGCCGGACTCTCAAGGTGGCTACTGGATATCAGAACTGTTTTGTAATCTAGCGTCTATTTCAAAACATAACCAATAATAATCTCTTAAAGTCACAATATCCAGACATGCGTGCACCCGCGAGTTGTGGACTATTTTGGGTTTATGTGTTGGCAATGAGCACCCGTATGTTTCCTGTGTTTTGATTTGTTGTTATTATTATTCCTTTTTTTTTTTTTGCGGTACAGACCTACTTTCTTTTTAACAACACTGAGGACGTGAATGTATGCAAAACCATGAACCGTAATGCAGTCTGTTGCTACACGACAGCATCTTATCAGTTACCTTATTCGTGCAAGCGCAGAGACAAAAATCGAATTATCGTTTTTCCGGTGATCGCATTTCACTACAAACGGTATTCGTCTCCGAGATCGAGAAGCGGGGCCAATATCGGCAACAGCTTCAGCGCAACGCGTTCAACCGTACGACGGAATGAAGCAAGGACGTTTTAAATTGATTTGATATTGCGGCGAGACAAAATCATTCTACAGTCAGTGACTAAAAACAGAAGGTGTTGTGTGGGCTTTGTGAGTGTTTCAGTTGTGCGACCTGACACGGCCAATGTTTTGACACATTTTCCCTGCCCTGATTGGCTTAGTTCATATTAATCGCTTTTTGCTTTGTTTTCAGAGGCCCATTTGACACGCCGAACAATAACAAAAAGATCATTTGCTTTCACGTCTATTTTAAGCAACAGCGGGGTTCAATTTCCATACCATTGAAATGGCGTTTCAAGAGATTTAACAAAAGTGTTTTTAAATTTGACAAATGATCCATGAAAGAAGGAAGGCTTTGTTTTAGGTGAGAAAAGGCCGGTAACAATTCCGAAAGCACGAAAGTTCGGCTTTTCCTCGTAAGGATAAAGTTTGGTACAAGAACTGTTCTATTTGCTTTATTTAAATCTCTGACAGTTTCACTCTTTCTGTCTCCGAGGATTTTGACCGTGGCGAGGGATCACGTGTCAGAAGACAGATCATCGCTCGCTATAGAAATTTTCAATGTTTTTCTTTTTCCGCTTCGGTAGAATTAATCACGTGAAGGAAGCCAGTTCGTTGTAAATTTCAGTGGAGCTCACGAAATACACAATTTACATAGCCAAACACGCTCGCAGGAAAGAAACTATTTTGCTGTAGTCGTTGCAGACGCTTGTTTGTTTCGCTTTCTAATGGTTTTTCCGTTTGATTGATGGCCGATTGTGAGAGCCAATGAGTGACCCCGCTGTGAATAATGACGCAAATAGTGCGTTTATTGGCTTGTGTAAACAGAGGAACGAGAGCAGGATGTGTTTTATGTCTGTACCCTGAACCCGTTTATTTAGCTCCAAGTGCGTTTTTCCCGCACCTCTAGCCTGCAAATTGAGACTAAATACGTGTACCATTCCCCAAAGCACTAGTCGGGAATGTTCCCAACATTTGACAAGCTAGCCACTGCGTCTTGTTGCAAAAACCCAGCCCCTCACCACGTGGTCTATGATAATTATGTTGCCATAGAAATCATTATCTTTTTTGACACTGAGACGACACACCTCTCACGTTTGCATTTTATATTCGTGTGCTATCACCGTTCAGCAAATCAGTGGAAAAGCAAAAAGGCAATCGGAGTTACGGGAAGCGTTAGTCTATTTAGACTCGTCAAGCTGGCAACATGTCCACAGCCCTGGTCTCCGCATTCTATGACGTGAATGACGTGCTGTACAAGGTAAATTTTCGTGTCGTTTTCTTTTGCGCGAAAACAATCGTATCTATTCATTTGGCGATGTCCCTAAAGTAGGGTTCTTTGTGCGAGGTGATTAAGAGCAATTTTGAACTCTCTTTGGCGCTATGATCTCACGTAAACATGGTAATCGTTTATCTTTTACAGAATAACAGAAACCTTGGCTTGGCTTTTGAGCAAAAACAGCGAAGCGAACGAAAGCCACTTCCTATCGGCCAGCCGAGGAGACATTCGACTTCTGTTTCAAGTTCTCGCTCGTCGCCGAACCTAATCACGCTCACTGGCAGTGGCTCGCCAAACAAACGAGAGCGCTCATTGAGTTTGAGTGCCGAAGAAGAGCGAAGACGTTCAAGTTCAAATTCCAGCCGCTACAAGACAGAACTTTGCCGTCCTTTTGAAGAAAACGGCACTTGTAAGTATGGCGACAAGTGCCAATTCGCCCACGGCGTTCACGAATTGCGTTCGCTTAGTCGCCATCCGAAATACAAAACTGAGTTGTGCCGAACATTTCACACCATCGGATTCTGCCCTTATGGACCGAGGTGCCATTTTATTCACAACGCTGAGGAACGACGGGCCGCTCAGATGATGATGAACGGTTCGCGAATGTCTCCTCCATCGCCGCTAATCGGGCCGCCTTCTCCTCCGCTCACCGAGCCAACTTCGCCAATGCCGACTTCATTAACTCCACCTTCTCCTTCTCCGCTTTCCTTCTACAACGACGACAGCCCATTGGGAAGTCCTATACAAAGCCCTCTGCCGATTCCTTCTCCGGCATCAAACAACGTCTTCACTTTCCCATCGCAAGCCCAAGACTACTCTCCTGTTCTTTCGCCAACCATGGGCAGTCCTCCCGGAGTGTTTTCGCCGGGATTAGAATTAAACGAAGAGGACGAATTGGATGAAGAAGACGACGATTTGCCCCCGACTCCTCCAGACTCCTACGATGCTTTGGCCGCCAACCGAAAGCGCTTACCTGTCTTCAACAGAATCTCCTTGCCAGAATGAGTTTGTAAAAATTATTAGCTTTTAGTAGTTTAACGTTTGTACACAAGATTTGTAATTTAACATTTTAAAGACTGATCGAGTCAACAAAACGCTGGAGAATCAGTTATTATTTCACGTCTAAATAGGGCACCAGAATATATATATTATATAATTAACCATATTTTTATGATCGGGACTAAAGCACAGATTTATATGCATCAAGCAGTTTCTATAGGTCCTAGAGCTATTTATCGAACAAAACAAAAGAAAATTATCGACGGAATTGCTAGTGTTAAACACGAAATTCCTATGTGTAAGTTTTTCGTACACGTTTTATATTTGGTCAATAATTACCACTGTATATTGTAAAGCTGTGAATAATGGAAGCTAAAATTATGGTCGTTTTTTTCTCGTTATCCTCCCTCAATTCCTATCTATTTAATATATTATTTATTTAACTTATAATACCAAGCGATAAGTGCTATTTTGTTACCGAATTTCGAATCAAATCCATAATTTTTGTTACAGTTAGGTAGAGAGAGTAATTCTTTAATATATCGCCTATTTACTTGGACGTAATTTAATGGTAGATAATTTATATTCGACTGTATAGGTTGGGAGTGTTACGCGCACTGATTTGGAAACCAAAGTTGTTTTTGAGGATAGGAACGATCTTTTGGAAAGCAATTCAATAAATGTTCCTCTAAATTTTGTAAATAACTGTGTGTGTTTTGATTTGAATTCTTCGTGCAAAGGGTGCCAGGGGGCGTTGCGCGAAATGATAAAGACGCTTGTGCAATAACATCAGCGCGACTTTCGCGACAACGATGCCAGGCATTGAGGGATCGATTTTCGCAAGGTCGAGCGTTAAAAAGTTTCAGTTTACAAGCTTTGCATGCGTGAAGCCCACTATTGAATTTTTGCCAACCGCAGGGAACCAAAAACGCGAATATCAAATGATACTTCTCTTCCTCGACCAATGGCGAGAAGGTGCTCTTTCATCGCCCCGGGGTATGCTTGAAATAAGACAGCGTTTGGCGAATGCAAACGCTTATCGACTAGCGCAGGGTCGAGCTGTTGACGGACAGTTAAATAACTTGAACTGACAGTAATCAAAGATGCTTTCGTTGCAGTTTTTACTCCTTTGCGTCGTGTTGTTTATAATCAGTACTTCCGTCATGGGTGATTGGATACGAGTTATCTTCGCTTTTCCTTTACATATGCCCTTAACCACCCACAATCCTTCCAAAACATTTTAAATCGCATGCAGAAGAAAGAGATTTGCAAACCAACACGCACGTTCTACTTCCAGCTACTCGATCAGTGAAGTGCGTCATGGTTGCGATGCTTCTACGTGATATCGGCAATCGAGCTGAAACTCGAACACAGCCGCGAAATATTGGATTTCGGTGGATTAGAAAGATTTACAGTGAGGCGTTTAAAGTATAAACGCAGCCGCAAAGAACAACTTTCAAAACAACACAAACTAGCTTCGGGCAAAATACACAATTATTAAAATCTGCATTACACGAGAACCCAGTAATTATAAATCTCTATTCAAAATCGTTCATTCGTTAACCGGCTTTCTGTGTTCCCTCATCTTCTTGCGTCTCTTTGTTAACGTAGAGAAATCAAGATTGTAACAATCGTGTGCCATGAAGTAAATCTGCCTCTCTTTGTAGAATTTTCTTCGAATTTCCCTCGCAAACGCAGCGGAAGACCGAATGTGCCGTGGGCGATAGTGCTTCATTTCCGGTTTGGTGGCGATGTGGTTTTCCGGTCAGTTGTCCTGTCACGTAGCCGGGCTAATACCAGGATTATTTTTGAAGAGAATTATTAACTGATTTACATACTTATATATTTACTTTGTTTAATACCAAAAACATACACAGAAACCTTCATTCTGGGTCCTTTCAGAGTGATTTTTGGAGGGCTTACTGTGAAATATGGTAATGAATCGAGGAAATCGGACTCTCAAAAATTAAACTTAGTTCAATCACAAAATTTAACTCTCGCAAAATTCATAAAGATAATATTTGAATTCCAGACACTTGAAGTCCTTGAGCTCCGGGGATTACAATATTTTTTTGTAGTATGCGTTTCTTATTACTGGTCTTTTTTATCAGTAATGTTGGATAGAACTTCATGAGTCACCAGCGAGCGGTTGAACAAATCGATATCGCCTAGAAAGATATTTCAGTTTACTGACTATCAAATATTCCGCTATGTTTGCGTGCAGGTATTACAACCTTATAAACTAGCTGTATATAAGTATCACATCATTTTTACGCAAATAAACAACCTGCCTTTTTTTTTTGTTCTTTTCGAAGCAGTGAAAATCAGGGTTTTCTTTCTCTAAATTGTCAGTCTAGTGTCCACAGCGGGAATAAGTAAACCATATAACCACAGCTCTCTCTGCAACTACGATATTTCGTTGCAATCACCGTTGAATAATAACTTAGACCTGCTTCCCTTCTGAAGGAAGCGATGGTTAATGTCAAATGCCCGGGCTAGTTGGTTTCGGCGGAAATGGAAGGCCATGTAACGAAACAAGGAAATCTTCAAAAACTTTGAAAGTAAATGTTGACAAATGATGAAAAAAGGATGTTTTTGTCACGACCCCGAGATACAAATACGACATTCTACAGTTTTTTTTTTTTTTTTGTTAAGGTACAACAATATTTTCTGTTTCCTCTCTTCAGAAAATAACAACATTTCCAGTTTTTTGGTATTACCGGTTATAAACAAATATTATTGCTAGGAGTAATCATAGCTTAGAACTTTATTCAAAAATTAGAAAACCATTTTTGTTTGATTAAAAAACAGCACCGTTGGTTCTTTGTTACTCAAAAGTTGAACTGTATACATTCTTATACGTGCTTTTGCAATTGATATTTCTAAAGCATTTTTTGTCCAGCCTTCATAGGGGGCAGTTATTTGACGAATTCCTCACAAGTCCAACATTGAAAGGAGTGTCACATTTAACTTTCCTACGCCAGTAGAAATAGCTTCCTGTCACCAAGGTTTCCAAGGAACATTTCAAATGATTACTAACCTCATAAGCAAGAAAAATACGCAAAGATCTGTCCCTTTAAATTTTCCAACAAAAACACATCTTAATCAGGTTATTTCCTAAGAGTGATCAAATCTAACTTCTCCTAAAATATTACAACGTTTTCAAGCAGAGAGGTAAAGAGATACTGATGGATACTGCCTTACACTACGAGTAGTCCCTCTTTCGCGTCACGCACGACGGACTAAGCGAAAGAGGGACTACTCGTAGTCTCGTACTGATCAGTCCAATGCCATCATGAACCCCTGGCATAAACGTTATTGAATTTTTTTTTTTTTTTTTTTACAATTCTCACATTTTCTCAGAACCAAAATTTTAAAAAAAGGAATGCGTATCATTTACTAAAGAGAATTGGCATTTTAAGCAACTGACTGTCAAGTTCATTCTGTATATCATTGATTGGCCTGTGGCGGTTAAAAATATATACTGTTACGAATTTAACTTCTCAAGAGTTTCTTCTTGTTTCACTTACAGCAGAACACTTCGCCGCGGGGCAAGACTGATCGAGTTACAATTTCGCAAGTGGCGAACTTAAATAACCTTTTCCACGCACTTCATTTAACGACTTTTTAGAGTTTGTACGGCCGCAGTTTACGCATACATGTTGTATACGCACTTGAGACTGTTAAGAGATTGATAAATGACGTCATTATTTAATTCAACCCCTGTAAAAAGATTACGTCTGTGCAACTGGCGTAATTGATGAGTCAATTTTATGAAAGGCAGCTTATAGCAAGTTGACGGTAGAAGTTAAGGTCGTTAACAAGCATAACTTTTACCCTTAGTGCAACAGCGCAGAAAATGGGAAAGAAATCAAGTGGATTATATTAATACGATAACACCTCGAATTGTCACGGAAAAAGACTAAAGGCTTTCTCGATACCGCGTCAAAGAAAACAAACAAAAAATGGATCTTACATCCAATAAATGGTAAAATAAAGCGTGATTCAGTTGTCGGAGAGGAAGTTCCTGTCACCTGAATAAGCTACGAAAATATTGTTTAGTTTTGTTGCCCAATTCGGTAATGACGAAATTTCCTGCAGGATAGACTTGCAGCCAAAGGTCACCCTTGGGAGCTTATTACAACTGTTCGTTGTTTCCGAGAATAAATTGGAAAATTGCGAATTTACATTAATAGGAAGCTTTTCTTTTCAGCACGTACTGACCAGAATTAAATCCCAGATAAAGCTAGTTCGAAGCCGGTAATCAAATTCCATCCAGATTATTACAATTTGGGGATCTTGAATTGAGTTGGAAAAGGAAGATCGTTTTACATGTTTAAAGCAAAAAAATTTGCAAGCCTCAACGGCAGAATTCTTTTGTATAATATTATTGTTACGTTTTTATACCTCCTGTGGTGTTGAGAAAATGACTTTGGACTGTACATCCGCTATAAAAGATAGCGGTTACATAACCATTTTATCATCTCATATTTTACAATAGCTTGCTGTCGATAATGTCCTTCCCTGAATTTCAACATATCCTGAGCAATACTTCCGTCGATGAACGTACAACGAGGAAAACGTAAAACCAATGCCCCCGTTTAAGAAAGAGTATTCGAAGAAGTTTCCGCTTTTTAATTAAGTCCCTAAAAATAATCTGCAGTTGGTCAGAGATCCAGGAACAACTGCATTATCATCATGTAAATCTGTCATGGCTTCATCTCTCGTCTTTCAGATAACAACTCTGAAAGCTTGGTTTGTTTTCTCGGTCCACCTGTGTACACAATTTTGTGTCTAAATCAAATAGTGAAAGTGTTTTGAATTGCAAACTATGTTTAGGTGTCAAATTGTTGTGATAAAGTTCAAATGAAGGTTGTTTAAGTAAAGCTAGTACTAAACCAAATGCCTTTTCTAGCGCTATTTTAAGGTCTTATAAAAATTGCTTCTCTCTGTATGCCAAAGAAACATGAATGTAGGCACGCAATAGCTTTAAAATTAAGCGATTTCCATACAGGCACTTGTTATCTTCAGTTACAAAAACAATTAGTTTTCATATTTTGCTAGCAGAATAGACGCAAACGGTGCAGTTTCGATTGGTTGATTTTCAGCTATTAAAAGGCCGTAACCTCATTAAAATGGGAGTGCCAAAACACAGACAAGTTGGTGCCTAAAAGGCCGCAACTGGAATGTGGGGTCAAGCCCATTAAAAAGGGGCTTTGTTTTGTTTGGACAAAACATTTCTCCTCTGATTAAACATGGAATTTGCTAAGTCAACGATCGCATAAAACTGCAATTAGCTTGCGAATGAAGGAAGCAAAGTTTATATCATTTTAAAGGAAGTTTTTCTTCCAACATGACTAAACTTTGTGGAGGTATTTTCCATTTTCTTTGGCGACCATAAACAATAGCTTTAAACGCGGATAAGGATGTTACTGCGAAACATTGGACAAAACTAGGAACCTGATAAACGGCAAAGATTAAATATAATATTATAGCACACTGTCTCAATATAACTTAATGAACACATTGTCAGTTCAAGGAATTTTAAATATTTACATTGCAGTTGGGGGTTTTGGAAGCCTCTTTGAATTTGCTACAAAGTTAAAAGGAAATTTGACATGACAACGTCAACTTATTCCGTCGAAAGGCTGAAAGCATTCGATTGTTCACAATGGTTCTTCCGTGACAAGCCAAGACGTGTCAGCATATCCAAGTCCCTAATCCTACTCCAAAGTCCGCGAAAATCTGCAACAAAAATTTGGCTTTACTTCAATCGAATAGTAAACCAAATTAAAAGCCAGTTGATAGGTAAACGTGTGAAAGGTTAGATAAAAAAAATCGCAAGGTTAAACGGAAAATTGTTTCCATCCGCTAAGCTCCATGGTTCTTGAACGCCGGGAAGATGAGTAATAGAGAGTATCTATTTCTGTGAATGAATAAATATTGAATGTCGTGCGCTGCGGTGTAAAACGTCCTTGAATGGACGGAAAAGAATATAAAGTATCGCCGCCGTGGCAGTTTCAGTGATTTCCTTACAGCCCGATTTTTAAGTCACTGCTAGGATAGTTCAGTCTGTTGCAGCGGAAATGTTAAAATGCAGTTTAAGCAGTCTCTCGTGAAAAGAAAAGCCCTGAATTGTGCTGAATGCGACAAATGTATTCCTTTATGGATATCCGGTGGAAAAATGTACCGTCTACAGCCAGTACTCTTGGTCTGAAAGAGAGATAACTCTTAGAACATCATAATTTTCCCTGTTTCCGCCTCCAGTTTTCCTGCAACGCTGAGGATCAATGGCACATCGCTAGCAGTTTGGTTCCCTGGTAACCGTTGTGCCTGTTGGGCAAAAATCCAACATGTTTCTTGGTGCTGACCAAAAGGATCGCGGCTCCTTATGACGAGAATTTCCGGTCATGACGTCACTAACTTATGATGTCGAGCCTGCACGCCTGTGATCAGCAGCTTGTTCGTACTTCACGCTCGCATGAGAAAGACCGAGTCAACGGGACAAGATTGGGTGGACCGGGCCAAGCAATGTAATCAAACAAGAGATCGAGAAGATAAAGGTAACTTAACTTACCTAAATCTTCTTTTGAATGAAATAACGTCCGAAAGATCTGAAGATAAACTTCCTCGGCCTCTTTTAAAAGTAGTACCCCATCTTATGACCCAAAAGGGATTTTATTTTACGACAAACTTGTCCACGATGGAAAAGAGCATTCTCATTGGTTCTCTGAGAGGTCTGACTTTTCCAATACTGAAAGCTAGTTTTGTGGTGTTCCATCTGCACTAAAAATCGAATGTGCAACTAAACATACATCCAACTTCACAATAGTCAACATCGGGCTTTCCACATTGGACATCGACTTTACGGGTTTAAACATCGTACTTCGTCATTGCAGCAAAATAAAATGTTAAACTTTGCCAAACGTGGCCTGCGTTACAAACAGAAATTTAGCGCTATGCTCGTCTAAGTAAAATTCAATGCTGAGCTCTTTGTACGCACCCCACACCCGCCAGCAATTATGGGGTTTATCAGAATGACGTCACTATCCCAAATGCCTAGCTCTCTTGTAAAGCAATCGAGCTCTTCCAAACTGGCGTGGGTGTTACTAAAACAAGGAACGGGGTGCCACAAAACCTCCGAAACCTAAATTTTTTCCTTTATTTCCGCCATAATTATTATCATAATAGGCCGCAACATCGCCCGAAATGTTCATGGTTTTGTACATGTGACCTTCCCACTACATAAAACGACTAAATCCGGAGCACAGAAGCAGTTAGAAAAGAAATGCAGGGCGAAATGGAAGAGCCTGAAAAATAACTGATGTCGTGATAGGAAAAGAAGGGGGAAATGAAAAGCTCACAACAAAGTAATGATCCCGCCAGGCATGTTCGGTCAACAGAGTGCTAAATATGATTACCTTCCGTACCGTGGTGTGAAGTAATGAAATATATGAAAATCAAAATTGTTATAAGTTTGTGAGAGTGTTGAAAACTATCAGGAAACAGTAAAAAACAGAACAACTTGTAGTTTAGCATGGCACGACCCAGTGATAGACTTCTAAAGCTGAATAACAAACTTTGACCAAAGCTAAAGAAACCGCTGTAATGGTAAGATTTATTCTTTCTTCTGTGTACGGTCTTTAAAAAGCCAATTTCGATATATTAAAATGCTAACTTGGCTGCCTGGCTTGGGTGAATGAAACAAAAGAATCACTTATTCGTCCCTCGACCTGGATGCAGTTTCTTTTGTTTTACTCCCCCTAGGCCTCGGAACCACGTTAGAATTTTAAAATTATCGAAATTGGCTTTTCATATGACAAAGCAAGACTGACAAATTTCTAAAGAACAATGAATAAGCACATCTCTCTAGTAGTTTACCGTGATTTATTAACGGGATCCTTTCTGTGAGTAACACGCAAAATGAAACATAACGCGTGTAACATAACGCGCGTAACGAAACACCTGCAACGCCGATGCACTCACGGTCATTACGGGTTGACCGACATTAGCAAATAACTGTTACAAAAACGGTTATAATTTCCCTCGTGTGAGTATTCAGTTCACAAGCAAGTTGATTACGTCAACACATTCCGGTCACGAGTCGGGATTTTCATGAAATGCCACTTCACTGAAAACCTGCCACAGATTAATCCAACTTTTCGGCCCAAAACATGGTGAAAAAAACACCATTGCAATAAACCAGTCATATACCTTCTAAAATCTGATGGCTTTCTGCACTTCTGATTGAATTAGTCGTCACTGGAATGACATTCTCATTCTCCTTTCAATCAGGTTAGAATGCTGAACGAACTTGAATCGCTTGTAAGGACGGATTTCCACCGTGTCCTAGAAAACAAAGAGTGGCAATATCTTCAGCAGCGTTAAACTAAAACCAAATATCGACAATCTCAAAAGAGAATAGCGACGTTTTTTCTCAGTGTTTTTTTTCCAAGAGACAGAAATTTATCAATGGAAAGTACCGGATTTTTTTCTCGGAATTGACTTTTCGATACTTTGGAAGCTAAATATTTTTGTGGCTACTAAAAGTTATTTTTTGGATGGACAATGACGATGACTCGCAATGGCAACGATCGAATACTATCATACACTTTTGAGATTGTACACAAAGGCAAGTTAACACATGTTTCATGGCAAATAACAAATATCGTTTCCCTATATTTTCACGCTATGAAGGAAAAAAAACAGAGAAAGTAACCACACCAGAAATCTTTTCCTCAATAATTTCACACACACCACGTAAACTATTTCAAAGAAAGTAATCGATATTTTCCTCATGAAGTCACCTTGACCTGGAGGATCTTGACGCTCCAGAACTATTCCTTGTGCATGGATTGTGTACACAAACGACGCAAACGGAGCCACTGGAGATTTGGAAATCAAAACCTTGTTTGACAACGAGAAAGAAAAAAACGAAGGAATGAAAAATTGACTCTTACAAGTGAATGACTTCCTATAACTTTTTTCTTTTATTTCTGTTACACAAGAATATAAGGAATGCGCGAGCTAAAGAAAAGAATTTCAAGTTCTACCTGACGAAACCTTTCGTCCATATATTGTACAATCAGGCGAGTGTTCACCGCGTGTGACCACGTGTTACCAAGTGCCGCTGTCACGTGACTGCTGTCATCATCGTCCGGCTCAGCGTCCGCGCCGTCAACGTCCTGGAAAGCCGCACTTCCACTGGAACTCCTCGCGTTAACGAAACGAGTTGTGATCTGATTTGTAACGACTACCTAAGAAAAATAAAGACATAACAACGCTTGCACAATATTTTCCATTCAAAACTAGACCCCATCATCCACACGAACACGT
>Ga0126339_10002473_pt1 | contig 13231 bp, 6 predicted proteins | sample OrbTmetagenome_2_FD_92532 | JGI IMG/M metagenome (GOLD analysis project Ga0126339, IMG submission 92532) | Coral microbial communities from Petempiche,Puerto Morelos, Mexico - Orbicella T R C metagenome | ecosystem: Host-associated > Invertebrates > Cnidaria > Coral | place: Petempiche,Puerto... | reverse complement strand
GGACCATTTAAGCGCTGATTGTGCCAAGAGAAAACTAACTTTTCTTAATATTGATTTTCAGTTGCACATAAGTGATGAGAGAGGTAAAAAATATCACAGTCCTATATTTCATTGCTATCTCTAAGTGTTAGACAGTGAAAATTTTTGTCGATTTAACGCCGCGCCTGAGGGCAGATCTCTGTTGGGGGGTTGGAGGTGGGAATAAAAAGGATTCAGCTTTTCTGTATTTGATTTTCTACGGTTTTTAACTTGTGTCCTCGTCTTCGGTGCCGAATTGCGTCTATAGACTTGCTAGCTCTACAGACATTTTAAAACGTCCTTTTGCGTTTTCGTGACCCATTCATTTCCCCTCCCCCCCTCCTCCACCCCATCCGTTTGGATATGTCATTTCTGCAAACGACAGAAATCTGACCAACGCTGTAATCGAAAACAAACAAATGTTTAAAGAGAGGGATTATATCCTTCTGGTTAGTCAAAGTCTTAGGTGCTATGACTGCTGTGGGTCTTCTGATCTTGCCGAAAGCTCGTGTAGCTGAACCAGTTGGGTCGCGTGAACGAAAGAAAAATAGAACTATCTTTCAAGAAAGTAACATTTTAATTGCTTAAAAGATCAGAGTTATTCATAAGGTCTTTATTGTACATTTTCCAATTTATACAGATTCTTTGTGAAACCGCACCAGTATTAAGATTCGATAAACCACTTTGCGGTCATGTCGTATTGAAAGACGAGCGGCTTGGAAGTCGGTCTTGTATCTATATTTCAGTATGCCGTTTTCTCTGTCGTTTGCTTTGAAACTACTTTGTAAGCTTTCACTGTTACGGCCAAGGTTTTCGTCAAAAAAGTACATCGCTGTCTTCTGTCTAGTCACACGATGTAGTTTTACAATGGTGGGCAATGGTTTTACCCACAGTGAAAAGTTATTTTTAGCCAATACAATCAGATCAACTATATTGCAGTTAAGTGAGATAATTATCCTTTTATTTACATCAACAAACCTTGTGCACGCGATTCTGAACAAACTTCCACGAAATTCTCAACTGGGAAAAACAACCGATAGGTTGTAGGACTTTGAGCCAATTTTTGGCCCCAAAATTGCACGTAGCAATTTTAAGTATCACTTAGCTGCGATGATGTGTAGCGGCCTTCCTTTCAGGCGAGGTCAAATGAGGGCAGACATTTTTGAACTTCCGAAATGTGCGAAAGAGCTTCGCTCCTAATTTCCTAAAGTGATCGCTTTTTTCTTTTACCGGATGTTTCACATCGTAAAAGAAAGAGGGAGAGGCCCAACTCTGAAAATAAAAAGTAATTTATTTTCCAGTGATATGTATAGATGAAATTTGAGAGAAGAAATTTTCAGGCAGAGGTGAAGCTATCACTTTGTCAAGTGCAAAATATGAATCTTTTCCTGTCGATGACATGACAGACGAGAAGTTGTGACTTTGCATAAATTATCATAATTCGTTACGCGTGACGTCACAAGACTACAATACAGGAGTACAGCAGGAAAGATGGCTCCCCGTAGCCAAAACTGTCATCGTAAAGCTAACAGAATGAAGTACGAACGATAAAACAGAGTATGAATACACCAGAACGGTGGTCAACTGCCTCATCAGACAGCGATTTGTCCTCAATATTCAGCTCAGGTAAATGTTTTTCAGAGTTCTGGAAACACGCCGGCTGAGAGAGTGTATTTGTTGAGAGAGGCTCATGTGGGGGCAAACCGTGGTGCAACTTTTTTATTGTTGGTGTTTTACCGTGGTGTTTTTCCTCTCTTACACCGAATTATTCATATTTTAAGGAGAAGGCAGATGGGAAGGATTGCGAGCTAAGGATATCCTCGACTTACTTCAGCAGAAAATTGCGATTTTGTACGGTAAGCCCGCATGTGACATGTTTGTAGCGGTCATCTTCAACCATTGTCGAATTCAACCGTGTCATTCTATGAATTGTCTGAGAAGTTACACCTCTCCTCTTCTATAATCGATTGTTCTTTGGTCTGTTTGAATTGTCGAAGCGATAAACTTTTACTACGAAAACCGTGTGGAGTCAACAAATGCTCGATATAGCGCGTCCGATCGATAACTATGGTGATATTATAAATTTAGCTAGTTCACCGCAAATCTTTAATGATTTGCGATATCCAATTTGCACACCGCTTTTCTGATTCGTTAGTTCCTTGATTTTAAGGATGGTACTGTCATAACGCCCCGTGTCACAGGAGTAAAATGGTAAATTATGAAATATTTGTTTTCTAGGAGGCAGAGACCGTCGAGGAGGTCCTATCATATCGTTTCCGGCAAGATCTAAAGCAGCAGAAATCGAACGTTCATCTTTAACTCGATTACTGGCCTATCTTGCAAGCTTGCCGAGGTTTGTGGAACTAAATAACTTCTCTTTTCTTTGACGTTTTTGTCCGGTTCATTGGTACCGAGGTGGTCGATCAGTTTTAAAACAACAGTCGATGTAATAAGAGAACACTATGGGTCTTGTGTTCTATCACTGTATTGTTGATATAAAGACGAAAACTCGCGAAGTTGATCTGTAGTTGTCATTTTGAAGTGCGGCGCAGTCGATTATAATGTTGAGAGATGGCAAAGCCTGATAAGGAAAGTGGTTAGTTTAATGGTTGTTTTTATTATTTTGTGAAATGATAATTCATACATAGGGAGAACAGGCGTGCTGCGGGACAGTTGCCTGTCACGCGCTGTCGAAAGGCCCATCTGTCCTCTGTAGAAATATTGAGTTGAATTTGGAGTGATACTTGAAGATTTGCGCAATAAAAATTGTAAGAAATTTCTGTAATTGAACACCCGGACAGCGGGTCTTTGTAGAATCTGCTTAAGACAAGCTGAGTGATTCTAATAAGAGATGGCAGTTTATAGCGTAAACATTCTTTGAGCGGTTGTCAAAAGTTTTTTTCCAACCGAACTGTCAACCTTGCCTCAGGGCATGTGTCGTTCACATAGGCATAATTTGTAGACATCAACAATTTTAACGCACACATTTTGTGCTTTTTCCCAGTAGAATGAACAATTTATGCGCGAAAACGGTGAATATCCTGAATACATATTTTCGTGACGAACAGTCGATCACTGGAAATGTTATTGCATGACGGCAAATTCACGTCTGTCTGCGACTGTTGTGTATAGTAATTTTCTGGCGCTGTTTACCTTCCCGACTTTGTTGTTTTAAGAGCGTTTACATCTCAATGGAGTTCTGTAAAAAAATGCGATTACTGAATATTTCTTGCCATTTTGTTTTGTTTTCTGTCTGCAAGTGGGTTTAGTACGTATGTTTTGCCTTTGTAAATTTCTTTCACTAAATAATTAACGAGATCTTTTTCCTCCAATTCACGCAATCGGTCATTTCGTCCGCATATCATATTCCAAGTCTGTTTTGCGTCGAGAACAGCTCCGAAACCGGGAAGAGGTTTAATTTAACGAGTTTAGAAGTAATTTGACTTCGTTAGATCGCGTAAATTTTGATCTCATTTTGTTATTACTACACTTAATATGATGTCCATCTATTTTGTGAATCGTAATTTCCAACAAACTTTTTTTGCAAGCTTTGAACTCTTCCGCGGCTGTCATCATTGGATCAAATTGCAAAAAATTCATTGAGTTAATTAAATTACCCTCACTAGTAATGTACCTTATTACTCTGAACTCTTTCAGGTTATTCAAGATTTATTAAATTAATTATTTATTCCGAAAAATCTTTTTCGGCTTATACAAACAATTGTTGTAAGAAATTTTGAGGAGTAAGTGTTTTTGATAAATAGTGTTTGAAAGTGTATACTTTGCTGGTGAGGTGAAATTTTGTTTTGTATAGCTGCAAGGAGGGAAAATTATCTTTGGCCACAATGTAAGTGACCAATGTTATTGACATACATGTAACTAAATTTGCATGTTACAAATTTCTAGAGATTACACCTGTTTCTTTTGGAGTGATTTATTGAGTCAAAATGCTAGAAAAAGCAATATTTTTTATGCTTTCAAAGTGCTTTGCCATAACACAATACAGTTGACTTTTGAACAGGTTCTGTCCAGTAGATGTGTGAGTCTTGCAATCTGTAGAACTACTCGGACTTTGTAGGCATCACACTGGGTTTCATATCACACAAGTCTCTGTTGGAGGTTCCAGAAACCCACAATTAATTGTTTCTCATTCGCACTGTATTCAAAACAAAATGTAACTTTAAGTAAAATTTATGTTGATCCCTTAAAATTATTGAAGCAAGCTGCGAACATATTCTCCATGGGATTTCTTGCCTTTTCATTTTTTGCGGAAGTATGGCTTATACACACGTGTTTTAAATTTGTGTTTGAACTTCAAATAATTGAGGTACAGTCGATTCTTGTTTATTACTTTTTTGCTGTAGTTGTAAGTGTTTTAAATTCCTAGCTAGGGTAATTTTAAAGTTATTATGCACAATTCAGGGAAATCTTTTGACCCCTGTTTTACTTTCTTGTTTTAGTGCATTGCAAATGGCTGCAGCATTCATTACAAACCAAATTGAATTCATGATATTTTTTGCTCTGGACTATAGAGAAGATTTGATAACATCTGACAGTGTTGGGAATTTTTTTGACATTTTAGCAATAATTTGAAAATTGCTTCAGTTGTTAAATTTGAGAAATGCATTATGTGTAAGAGGTCGTGTTGAGAGATTTTAAAAAAGTGTTCGTAAAATTTATCACTCTCAGAATCTTTTGCATGGTTTAAAATTTTGAAGTTGTGACAATTTTTACATTGCACCAGCAATTTTTAAATTCTCCTAACTCTGAAATCTGTAGAATGAAAAGGATGTGATGACAGATTTAAATTAAATTTGTAAGATGAAATTTTATGATTAACGCCTTATGGTGTTTTTGTCTGAGAAGTTTAAGGAACCTTTAAATAGGAACAAATCATTTAGGAAACAATAATCCAAGGCCGTACATTGTATGTACTAGTCAATGAGGAGCCTTTACAAAGATTTGTCTGGTTTTTGAATGATTAAAAGGGATTATAGAAATTTCAGATGGTCATATTTTTATGTGCACAAGTCATGAATGTAATTTTGAAAGATTACAAGCAGTTGTACAAGCTCATTGTTGAGAGGTTTTACAAGGTTAGCTTATTCACTGTCAGTGAGTAGATATCTGTTATTTCTGCTAGCATTTTAGAAAACAAAGTAAAATTGAGACAATGCCATCAGGTTTATATTACTAACTATGCATCCACTTACAGAGGCTCTTGAGAGCTCTGTAAAGAACAGGTTGAAGGGTTAGCAAAAGTTATGAGCTAATTTAAAAATTCAAAGAGCCATGCAAAGAATTATTATTTTCTAGATTAAGCTAGCTTATCATAGCCAGCAGACAATCAGATGTTGTAGCTGTTGTTGTTACCACCATTAATGTTAACAAATCTTTATTTTTGTTTACATTTCACAAATTCCTTCTAATAACAAGGCAACAACTCTTAACTCTAAATACTAAAGACTTAGAGGGAATTATGATTTCCGCTCTGGTATAACTTAATAAGAAAATGGATGATGTCTCACCATCTAGTGCTTTGCTCTAGGATTTTTTGATCAAATTACTTACAGTGTAAAAATCCAACTTGCTTGATTTGTGTAGTATGAAAAAATTATTTTCACCCAGTGACTTTCTTTTCTTAGGTCCAGGTCAGACAAACGTGTGCTTTTGCTGTGCCAAACTTAATTGCAATTATTAGGTTTGACGGGCGCACGGTAGAGACAGAACTCTGATTCAGATATCGTGCCAGGGTTATACCAAATTCGGGATTTACTGAAGCCTCGTAACAATTCTCCTCATAACTCCCAATGGGAACACAATCCTGCCAAAATACATTAATTACAATTCATGAATTTCGTTTGACGTGGCAGAAGCACAACTTTAGAATTGCTGCTGTGCCAGGGTCATGTAGCACGGCAGAACTTTTGAATGTAATTGCTTGCTAAACTTTAATCAAAAGTTTGATTCAGATGCTCTAATTCTGTTGTGCTTTTGTCAAACTTAATTCCTGAATTAGTTCGACATGGCAGAAGCATGATGTCTGTTCAACTGGGCCTTAGAAATCTTTTATTTGAACTTTCATCAAACATCAAAATTAACAGTCATGCTAATTTCATGACACTAGCCTCAATTTCACTGTACAAACTCTCTTGGTGAATGTCAGTCACATGACAGTGAGCTGCATAGGCCTATAATATCCTGTAAAAACACTGTTAAATTGGTCATATACTGTACTTGTGATCTTTGGACATTGATGCATGTAATAGAGCTATTTTTTAACTATTAGTAAACGTAAAGTCTCGACACAATGCCTGTGTATTCCACATAGGCTTTGCTTTACTCTGGCTTTATTACATTAAGTGACTTGGAGTATGTGTTACTTTCTGCTGCCGATGAGATACCTGTCCAGCACAATCATTTTTAGTATTAATATGGTTGGATCCCATTAATTTGAACTCGATTATTTTTGATTCCCCATTATTTAACTGATTTTTCCTGGATTTGCCCTTGGTTTTGCCCTTGGTTTTTCTGTCATTTATTATCAGCTATTTCGATCTAATTCTTGGTTATTTCAAACTTCCAGCTGTCTCAAACTGATTTGGGTTTCCCTTGGCCTAAAATCAACCCTGTTTATTTCCAACTCCATTGGTAGACATCATCGTGACATCAGACCATGTTAGAACATAGCTGGAAAACTTCAATTTGGGCTTTTCATTGCACTATTATCTCATACAGTACGAAACTGTAATGAACTGTAATGAAGTGTCATGAAGTGTTTTCTTCCAACCCTTGGTCAGTTAAAAAAGATTAATACATTCTATCATTTTGATTACATAATAATTAGCATTAATCATTATTTTCATATTTACTGCTGATCCAGTTATTTTGAACCCGTGCTATTCCGATTACTACTGATTTCTTTTCCTCTCAGAGTTCAAAATAGTGGGGTTCAACTATAACAGGGTTAAGCTGTATTATTAAGTAACATTACTTTGTTTGTTTAATTTCAGCGATCATGAACGAGAACTTGGATTTAGTCTTGTGCTGGACATGCGAGGCTCCACTTGGCTCTCAGCCAAGCCTATGCTAAAAGCTTTACAGGTTTGTTTCATTCCCTTAATTCTGATTTGCTTTGCCAATACTGACTGAAGCATTTGACGTTCAGTATTTTGACACCTCTTATATGACTTTCACTGGATAACAAATTACCAGCCCTAGTTGTTCAAAGGCTGGATATTAGAGGGCTTAAGCACAGACATTTTTGAGCCATGGACGTCAACCGGAAGTTTATGTTTTTGCCTTAAGCTTGTTTTCATGCCTGACAAGTGAGTTACAAAGCTCTCATTTTAGCATTTACAACTTGACATTTTCAATGAAAAGGGAGTAATGCTTGTCGAAGAGGAGAAGTTTCAACTTCCGGTTGACGTCCGTGACTAGAAAACGTCTGTGCTTAAGCTCTCTAATGCTATGCACCAGATAAATCGCTATCCAGTGGATAAGAGTTACTACAGTAACAAAACAAACCTGCATGAGCTATTCGCTGGATAGTGATAGTGATTTATCCAGTGGATTGCACTATCCATCTTTCAAACAACTCAGGCCAGGACTGTATTTTTGTTTTTACTGGGTAGTTCAAATTGTGATACTTTGCTCTAATCCCAATTTGTAATTTGACACAATTTTTAGTTAGTTTTTTTTTTTATTTTTTTACTTACCTTTTTTTTCAAGTGTTCACGTTAATGAAGTAAACTTACATGTATTTTATAAAGAAATGAAGTTTGTGGACTCTGACAGGTGGTCACCAGTCTTATTAACAGAGTGGTCAGATTAAAGGCGTTTTCAATTACAAAAAAAGAGTGATCTTTTGTTTGATCTAAAAACGGGGGTCATATTTAATGTTTGGGACTGTCTTGCTTGTTAATGGAGCAGTTGTAAGGTTGGTTTCCAATGAATGTTGATCCCTGCTCGAGGGTCGCATGTTCACCTAATAAGTATTGCCTCCTTTAATTAACACACCATTCACTGGTGTTTTTCACCACTGCATGTTACAACCAGTGCTTGGAGCTCTATTGTACTACTGGTAAGGACCCATATGACAATAAGTATTGTCTCTTCCAATAGAGGGGTTTTCAACTGAGGTGTCATAAAAGCAAAATTTACCTGTCCAACTACTGTACTTACCAATTAGACTGTAGACTCAGCCAATCTCAAACAGTAGTAAAACTAAAACCAAAACCAAAACCAAAACCAAAGATATTGCCTGATTACTTTGACACTCGGTAAAAACCACTCCATTGATGCTCCAAGTGTTGAGTTCAGTTATAAGTTTATACTGTTTGTCTTCAAGAGTTCATTTTAGTCAATCAGAGAACCAAGCTCCCAGGTTTGTACTGTAGCTTGGTTCTACGGTAACAGGGATGTTAACATTTACATGTATATGTAGTTAACTAACCCATCCCAAACATGCACCATGTCTCCGACAAGTCTTGTTCTTTGAACTTGCTCATTTGCACTCTGGTGTTCAATTGAATCATTATCAATGGTGGGTTTACTTATTGAAATTCAAAGTAAACTTACAACTTTTTGGATTTAGTTGTGTTGGGATGAGGTTAAAAATTATATTGCTTTTGATTCATAGAAGTTCAAAATAGAAAAAAAAAAAAAGAAAAGGTGGGCCTGTTCATTGTGGTTTACTGTAGACTTGTTTTTGGTTTGAAAATGATGTTATCGATTAGTTGACTTTAATACTTATTATTCACCTTTGTTTCAGATTACTATTGATAATGAATAATGAGACAAAAGATCATTTAAAAAATGTCAAACTTTCAACAAGTAACAAATCAAATTAAAACCACAACATAGGTGCACATGTACATGTAAACATAATATGAAAATACAACTTTAAGGTACAAATTACCATGATCAATGCATTGCTTTCCTTTTGTCAATCTTGACCTGTCCAATTAGAAGTTAAAATTTGACTGACGTTTTTCCTTTGACGTTCATGTATTAGCTTTTTTGTATGTAAAATTATTTTGTTTTGTCTCTGGGATAGTTATAAAATAAAAATATTGCCCTGGCTTGTGAAATTGATGAATGCACATTTGTTGAAATTTGTTGATTTCATGCATTATAGAAGAACAGTGAAATTGAATTTCATATTGATTGATTGACCAGTTGATTAGTTGAAACACTGACAGCAATTCTACTGCCCATGGTGATTTTGTGATAATCAATGGAGATTTTAATATCAAGTACAAAAAAGAAGTATACATCATTCTATTCCAATCTTTTTGTTCAGTTTTCACTGATTTGAGAGTACAAAGAATCATTGTACAAAGGTGACCATGCAGCAAATAATGTGTATTTAACTCTGTACATAATGTCTTTAGTTAACAAATAAATGTACACCTAATGTCAGTCAAACGTTAATCATCTGTGATGTCCAGGGCTTCCACTAAATTGCATGTATGAAGCAGCTGTTAAACATGCCCACTGTCATCCATGAGCCATAATTTTTTTGACATTGCTTTAAGCAATTAATTTTCTAAATTTAGCAGCCGAAGACAATTTTAGCGTAATTGTCTTGTTGCAAACCGCTACATGTACATGAATATTCTACGTGAGTTTGTTTGTTCCTTTGTAGAATAGAAATATACTGATACTAATGGATTTTCATTGCTTTGTGTGCATCTTTCAGGAGTGTTTTGTAGCTAAAATACACACTGTTTATCTACTAAAACCTGACGGATTTTGGGAGCGAAGCAGAGCATCCTTTGGGAGTTCAAAGTTGCTATTTGAGGTATTAACATGCCTTATTATCACAAATGTAGCATGAAACATGTTAAGACTTCTTTGGTAAAATGCTCAGATCATAACATACCTTTCTCTAGTTTATCTTATTTTGTTTTAGTACCACAGGTATTTTGACTTAGTATCAATGCTTTACATATCTCTTAAATCAACACATTATTTTTTCACATTTTACCTTCTCCCATTTGCTGATTTTCTGCATATGCTTAATTAGCTGTTGTCAATGGCAGCTGCAGATTTGAGATCTTTGACAGTCAACTGTTAGGGCAGGCAGACTACATGTATCTTTGACACAGAACTGCTGTTGATAATGCTGTCACTGTGCATGCTTGTTGCAGCACTTCACCCTCCTTGGCGGGTGAAGTTTGAGTGTCTGGATTTGTTGACAAACTCTAACAATGGCCCATACATTGTTAAAGTGAAACCCGAAACTCTCTTTGAAGAGATAAATGTCAGACTATTGTTCCAGTTCACACAAGTTCAAACACTCTCTGAATTCAAAAGTTCTGTCACACAAGATTGTATCTTAAACCTTTTTCACAAAACCACTCTTCATGGATTTGAAAACTGTCATTGCTAAGGGATTACTGCATTGCACAATTTTGCAGTTTTGTCTCAATTTCTGGATAACTTTGTTTGAGCTCTTGTCTCTGTTACCCAAGTATTGCATGACATTTTTGAGATTTTTGTGGTAACAACTTCTCCATTGAAAGCTTTTCATGTATGCAGCTATCATGTTCTCTAAGAGATGAGCCGTTCTTTTCTTAGTATAACCGGCTTTGATTTGTTGCTGATAAAGTAAACAAAAAATGTTGGCCCGTGGGGCTTTTATCTCTCCTACAAAGACAATCTTATGGTGAAAAAGGTGATTTGTAAGGTTGTGGCTCATAACATTTACAGGTTAATTTCCATAACTCATGATAAAGGTTGGTGTGAAGAGCTTTATGTATGTATAAATATGTATGCTATTGTCAGTGTAGTCATTGACTGAGATTTCTTGTTAACAATATGTTTGAACATAAAAGACTTGATAGTTAATCGTTATTTGCCATCGTGGTAAATTTAAATGCTTATTTCACCACCTTTGACAGCACTCAGTTAAGTCCATTGTAGACCTGAACATTAATTTGTTGTTGACTGTAGATTGAGTGTACAATGTAATATTGAATAGCTAACATAAATATACAAACATATCACATTGAAGAGGTTGTTAAATTGAATTAACCATGCAGTGAAATAATTTTTGTTTTCAAAATTGTGTGGCATTGGTTCTGTGTTAAGTTTGCAAATACATGAATATGATGTGTTTTGAATATTGTATTTATTGTTTAGTATTAATTTTAGTCTGCAGTCTTACATGTAGGTTTTGACAGATAAATATAGATGTACATGAATTTACTTGATAGGCATTTTCATTTCAAACAATGAATTAGAGTTTGAGTTGCTTTCTGCTTTAGGCAGTTTTTTGGTGTTTTAATTTCTTAAATCAAAACTGTTCATGACATACTGTAGTTGAACCAAATTCTGATGTGACAGTGTATGTTGACTTCAACAATGAAAGGCTTTATAAATAGCAATTTACTTTCAATCGGAAATCTGTGCATTTGTTCTAAATTTGATAAGAAAAGCAGATCTTAAGTATTGAGCTGATTTGCGAGTCTTACCACTGAACAATAAATTTTATGGAGTTACCAAAGAAAATTATTTTTTTTAAATTCATACACTAGCGCCATCTCATTTGTGATTTCACAGCTGCCTATATTTTAGGTTGCTTTTCAAAATTATATGCATCACTTAATCATTCTCTTCTATACTGTTTTGGTTGTAAGCCCATCAAAGTATTTTATGAGATTTAAATTTTATTTTAAATCTGATATTATGTTCACTTCTTTTGATACTTTGAGTTCATTTTAGGGCAAATGTCAAGTACAGTGTATTTCACTGATTTTTGAAATTTTGATCTAGGTTAATTCTTGGCTTTATATGAATATCATTTTAACAATTTCAGCTCGATGAAAGCAAAGAGTTATTTTGTGAGAATCTCATTGGAATCTTACCTCGTTGGCGATTTGAAGACTGTGTACTGGAAGAAATGTTCCATTGAATCGGAACAGCTGTTTGTGTAGTGGCTTATTTCATAGAACTTCATGCAGCCCAGCACAGTGCAAAGTTATTATTTAATGCAGTGTTATACAGTGTATTCTCAATACACATGTTGAGTCAGTCACTTTATTGGTCAGTTGATTGCTCAAGGCCAAACTTTAATGATCCTGGCTATTGTTTTCTTGTCTTTTATTATAACCATAACAAAGGAAAATCAACTCACACGACATTATGCAGATGAGATTTTAGACAGGAAGGAACTTCAAAAAGCCAACTGCTGTCACAAACCATTTTGCTAACGTTGGATTTGATGGCCTTATGATGAAAAACTATTGATTTATTTATTCAAGTTCTTGAACCAACCAATTTACATTGGGATAAATTGCATTGACATCAGTAAGGTGAATTGATTACTTGGGTAAATAAGTCTTTAAGCAAAAATTTTGATAATCTGTCCTTGGTTGGCTACAGCTAGTCATGTGTGAATTGATTGTATTTACTAACAGTAAACACAGAGTATTTTGAACTCTTCTACCTGGTTTTTTCAAAAGTTATCATCTAGACATTTTGCCATTTTGTATTTACATTCAAATTTTGGTTCTATTTCAATTATTCAAATTCAAGCATACTTATTCTGGTTGCTGTAGTTTAGACCACATTTCCTCTGTTTGTAAATATTTTGGTAGGTTCTTTGTTTAGCATGTAGCTTTAAGTTGTGCTTTTCGCACCATGCCAGTAGTTATATTTTGTGGCTACTTCATTTTAGCAGTCAAAACTGCTTTATGTTCGATTTTGACTTGTACTTTGTTTTGCTGGTTTGTAAAAGGGTAAATGACTTTAAGAGAACATTTATGTTCAAGATTCAACCAGCAAAGGACATTTTTCCCTGAGGCTGTGTTTTAATGACCTCGATCATGCTGCCTCGTCTGTCTTCATTTCTCCTAAGATCTTCGATTAATAGACATTTTAAACAGAGGTCAAGCTTTAATTAGAGGTCAGTTTTGTTTTATACTGTTAGAATTTTTACCATAATTTAGTAGCTTCTTTGCTGATTATAATGTAGACTTGCTAATATTGGAAAATATTCAAAATTCAACCGCTTTTAATTAATTATGTTGCTAGATTTTTCTTTAAAAATGTTTTCATGTCTGTTCATTCATGGATGATTTTTCACAAATTATAATGCTGAAAATAATATTTCCATACAACTTAGTCTTATATATGCATACAACGATGCTAACATTATGGAGAGTATTTCTAAGTTCAATTACACCACCAAATTATATGAGGCAAT
>Ga0126339_10002471_pt1 | contig 13231 bp, 6 predicted proteins | sample OrbTmetagenome_2_FD_92532 | JGI IMG/M metagenome (GOLD analysis project Ga0126339, IMG submission 92532) | Coral microbial communities from Petempiche,Puerto Morelos, Mexico - Orbicella T R C metagenome | ecosystem: Host-associated > Invertebrates > Cnidaria > Coral | place: Petempiche,Puerto... | reverse complement strand
TTAGTTCTTAGGATTTTAACTTTTAGGATTTAGGATTTTAGGTTTTTAAAGAATTAGGATTTTAATTTTAAAGTATTGTAAAGCGCCATGGACAATTAGTGGAAAATGGCGCTATATAAATGTTTATTTATTTATTTATTTATTTATTTATTTATTTAGACTATATTGATGCAAGTGCCAAGAGATGTAGGACTAGAGGGTGGAGGGGGGGGGGGGGGGGGGGGAAACTGTCCTGGGCAAAGGGATTAAGGTTAAGTTTTTTCAACCATCATTTTTAAAACTAAATAGCACATAATCAGAGCACTTGTACCTGTGCAGTTTCTACAACTTTTGTTGAAACAGACTTCCAAACATTCCAAGCCCTTTCCCTGGATCCCTCCTCCAATTGTAGTAGTTGGCAAAGTTGATCAAATGATTCTTTAGCTTCCATTTGTAAGGATTTTAATCTGAGGCACAGTAAAATGTCATCTGTAACAAATAAAACCATGCCACTGCTTTTAAGATTTGTTTGGTTCTATGTAAGACTGATTTTTGCTAGAAAAGATAGCAATAACAATTGTCATAATTGATTCATGATCAACATGGGAAATTCTGAGAGTATGAAAGAAACATGCAAGTTGCTTGAGGCAACAATAGGCATAAGGAGAACCAATCAAGATTGAGAATTTTGTTATAGATATGATAATATAATAAATAGAACATTGCATGGACTCATGCACCCCGACTCATAAGAAGAGGCATTAAACTACAGTCAATACCTTGTGTCGGACGCAAATAAACATTTTAAGTTTGATTCAGACAGAAAGCTAAATCCTTGATTAAAAATTTGAACCAAATTTCTTGATGTGGTTACCAAACTGCAAAATAGAAAAGACCAGTGTATCTGCTATTTTTCTTATTTAATCAGTTTTCAGCAATAGAAATTAGATCAGTCTTTTCTCACGCAAAGCTTATGATTAGTTGATTACAATGACAGGAAAAAAAATTGTTTCTCATGATCGTTGATGAGCTAGAGCCATTTTTCAAATGACAGAACTCAATATCAAGGCAGATCCGTCATGTTTTCAATATGCGCATGCATGAGCGTGTGCTAATGACGCCCTAAATTATGTGCAGTAAGGATGCGTGATGCAAATGTAAGGAATGACCTTAAACCCTCTAGAAACATTAATAGATAAAAGTAAACAAACATAAATTAATTAATCAATATAACATATAACCAAACAAAAAATGCACAAAATAATCAACCTATTGTTAAATAAATAACCAGACAAAAGAAGAACACAGTCAAATATGGCGCATAAGAATGATTTAAACTATGAATGCAAAAAAAAAAAATAGAAAAAATTAAAGCTTACATTACGCTGTATATGGCATGGCGACAAAACGCGGGCTGACAGAAATTGGATGAATTTTAATTGAGCTAAGAAAAACAAGCATGCCAAAACCACTTCATTTTTAGACGAAAACACCTTTTGTAGCAAGCATATTTGAAAACAAATAGAGCGTTAGCGAATGACATTTTTAAACCAGAGAAATAGCGGGAAAGAAAACCCAGAGTTTTAAGCTTATTACGGCCTGTATGTAGCTTATGCATTAGCGCAAATAGTCTAAGCAGCTTGTTACATGTTTTTACGTTAATTTGCCACAAAGTCCCCCCAAACGAACAATGAAGCCTAAAATATCTCAATACTGACAGGTTTACTTTGTTCAACGAGCGTGATGTCTATGAAAATTGGGTAGTTATAAGGTTCAGTGACTCACAATGAAATCCAGCTGACCTGCAACGGATTAAGTTATTATGCGCAATAGAATTTAGATGGCGCAAAATTGTCTCACATTCAAAACATATCTCAGTCATCTGACAGTAACAATGTGTTTTCTTGTTTAGAGAGGAGGTTTATTACTTCTCTAAATAAGTATATTGAAGTGTATACACTGCTCACATGAAGCACAAACGAGTTCGAAATTGAGTTCGAGATTAAGTTCGAGTGAGTAGCGTACACAACGCGTTTTGGGTCCAACGGCATAACTCCGACTTACTCACCTGTTGTCTCGAGGAAAGAGATATTTAGAACACCTGAACATTGTTGTGTAGAATGCTCACTTCCTTTTACCGACGTTTAAAGGAAAAACTGAATGAGCCCCAAATACTCAAAGATTCACAACGACATGCCCGTAAAAACATTTCGCGCCTTCGCTTATGCAGCCCACTTCCGCTTGTAAAACAAGGCAAATATGGAAATTTACAACTATTATATGCCAAATTTGGGTTACAGCGGAAGTTGGATTACACTTTTGTAATACATTAACCTTTGCTCACCTTGCGCGGGAAAATGAAGGCGGGAAATGTTTTCAAATTATCGGCGCGGCAAGTTAGTAAACAAAGTCTTTTTCGACGCTATTCGAGGTTTTATCAAGTTGCCGGTTCCGAATTCCGAAGTTGAAATAATTTCTGGGGCCAAAATTAATCTGTGAAACAAGCAAAAAAACTGTTTCGAACTTTTGTTTCTAATTTTCCGATCTCAGCCACTCGTTCAAAATCGCGCGTTAGATTATAAAAAAAACGTTCAACTCCGACAGATACCTTGAGATAACCTCTGAACTGACAATTCTGCGGCAAGCATCTCCATAGGAGTATTTATTATCGACACAGCCTCATACTTATTTCATACTTTGACTGCGCTCACGTAAATCATAGTCTTGTACTACTTGGAATGGCCGCATAACTGTTTCACTCGATCCAAAGAGAATCAAACTGGCAATATTACGACCGACGTTGCACGCAATCCTCTGATATACCCGGTGCGCGAGGAAATGGGAACTAATGATTGAACGCAAACATTCCAATGCAATACGAAGTACCCATAGACAAGAAATTTCTGTCGGAGATCATAAGCAATAAAATTATCACCAACAGATAAGGTTAACAACTAGCTATACTTGAGACACGAATGAAAATTAGGCTAACACTACCATTCTTTTCTCTTATCGATCCACTTCAAGAAGGTCGGCACATTATAGGGGACATGTTAGACTCACTTGCTGTGATATGCCGCCGGCAGCGATAGTTTTGCTCGTGTATATCATGCCCGTTTTTGAGAATATGTTCTGTTGTGAGCACAAACTATGTCCTCGTAACATGTTGCATGAAATTTAGCTGATTCAGTTAAATTCTTGCTTCATGAAGCAGGAACAAAATGATCTCACTTTTCTATGTCACACTCGTGTGCGCTACTCTTGCAAACTGTCCTCGCTACAACATAAAGATTTAAACTACTTGCATTTCGTGTGCACCACCACATGCTTCCTTTGCGTACTCACAGGAAGGGGCTTGTTCCTGCTTCATTTCCCCGCAGGCATTTGCAGTTTCGCGGGGACTCCGCTTTACTTAAGGGAACAGTACTTTCAAGTTGTTTAAGATTAGTTGACGAAAATTCAGCTTAGATTTCGCTGCAAGGTAGGGATGCCGTTTTGCCTGATTAACGTATGAAAATTGGACAGGATGAGTATATATATTATCTAGTAAATAGGAATAGATAAAACTAAGGTTTCTTGAGAACAAAAAGACCGCATTTATTGCCTTCGTGATAAAACAGCTATAAATGATTTGCGCATTTGAAAATCTCTCCAAAAGAGACATGACCCAACGTAACGTCCAAATTAATTTGTTCATAGAGTGAAGCCATTTGTAAATCTTGACATTTTAAAATTCTGCAAACCAGATACAAAGCAAACTTACGTGCTCGTTTAGTAGTCAATTTAAACACACTGCGAAACCATTGCGCGCACTGATTCTGGTACAGTGAATAACTCTCTACACCGGTAAGTCTCTACCAGAAAACAGCACAGTTCTGAATATCCCGGTGATTTATAGCAAAATAGTAAAGCAGTTCGCAAGTGTTAGGCCCTTCAGTCGAAGAAAATTAAAAAAAAAACATCTGCAATAAAGAATTTGGAAAATAGCCAGAAATGCGGGCTTAGCCACAAGTTTAAAATTTTTTGGATAAATCATTTGCTAATAGTTGTTATATATAACAATAATACTAGAATCGTTTTATCTTTATTTTGGAGTGAAAAATTGAGGTGCATAATATGCGCTGGACTCAGGGGTAAATCTCTTACTGCTGGAAACTGCATTCAATTAAGTCAATCAGATCTCAATGTACCGTTTACCAAAGTACTGTTCCCAAAATTAAGTAAAAACAAGCAACTTTAGGTGCAAGCTATAGATGACCATAGATATGAAATACGGTTGAAATAGAAGTCTTTTCTCAAAGAGTGTAACTTAGCAAAAAAACTTCCTTCTAAATGTCATAGAAACAAACAATAATAATATTGATTTCATGAATCTGCTATCGAATCGAACGTCATATTAAACCGCTAACCATTCGAATTGTAGTTTCCCACTACGTAAAACAGACAACTCGACTGAATGGCGCAGAAACTACAAGTCCGTCGGTTTAACCGCGTGCTACGTAGTACACATCTTTTAATATTTTTACATCCTTACCTACAAAGCGATATAACTTTTGGCGGGCGGTCTGTAGCAAAGCCAAATTGCGTTTCGACCCAGCGTACACGACGACAATCATATTCCAGCTGATTTGAGATCAGACTCCACCTCGTTCTGGCTCTGTCGGCCTAGATGTGGATTTTTCGTGTCAGCCGTTCACACGAAGGGTTTGGAATTATTCACAGAACATAAATTTTACTTTACTGTATTGTTATTGCTCCTACCCTCAGCAGGTTTTATTGTGAATGCTCCTTTGAGAGTTGCACTCAGAGCTAAATACACGTTTTCAGTCAGTATACATCATAATTAGCCTTTGACCGGGCGCGAAAAAAATGGCGCACTAAAGAACTGGCGCGGAACAGTACTTAATTTTTTTGAGTGAATAACACGTTAGAAATCTTGACCTTGAAATTCTAAAAACCTCCAGAGCATTAAGTAAAGAGAAAGCTTAAATAATTTCAAGCTTTTCAAGGTATGTTAACATAATTTAGACAATTTACACAAACAGAACTCAATGCTACAGTTCAGTCTTCCATGCCCGATTCCATATCATAAAAGGTGAAATAAATCTTTAACGTGTAAATTTTATTGTTTTCAGGTAATATTAGCTAATTGCAATGGAGTGCGCGATCTTCTATTGCTTTTTTTTCTATCTGTGTAATAATGGAGTGAAACTAAGTTTGTTGACCTTCACATGCAAATTTTCGTCAGTTTTTGCCCCTGACTAATTATCTAAACTTACGCTTTTGGCGTAGCGAGCCTTGAGATAGAAAAACTTTAAGAAAACGGAGATCTGAAAATATACAAATTCTTTAAGACAGAATGATCCAAAAAAAAAAAAAGAAAAACATCAAAACGGTGGGATTATTGTTTTAAATAACAATTTTCTTGGTCGGTAATTCAGATTTTTCGAGGTACATTAATCACTGACAGTAATTTAATGATAATTTATGATCATAAATTAGCAGAAACCACGTGAGCGTTCATGATTGGTAGCACTGGCGTGCATGACCCAAACAGGCAGACTTAATTTATGTTGATAATAAACTTACTAAACATGCAGCGAAGAGTTTTCGGCTGTGCATAATTATTATCGTAGTTTCATTAGTAGCTGGCTGCAAACGGATCGCATTCAAATGTAAAATGAAAATTCAATGAATCGAAACCGAACAAACCTATTTCTCGTGCCTCGAATTTGTCACAGTCGAACGGGTTAATTTTTTTGTTGGTGAAGCCCTCAAGCTATGCTGTTTAGAAAAAGGCTATTTATATATTAAAAGAAGAATAATCTTGAAATAGATGTACTCTCAGATGATAATTGCGTTTTCAAAAAAGGTCTAATGAAACAGAGTTCAAAAATGTTTTTAGTCCCAAGTACAATGCACCGAATGTTGGAAAAAATATTTCATACGATGTAAACTGTTGTCTTTTTTTCAGTCGAGTCGACCGGTTTACGTAAATAGCGGACACGACACAATTTTCTCAAGGTACTCTCGTCATTCTTAATAATGGAACCTACAGCTACCGCTATCAGTCCCATGATTTACGATCTCATACTCACACAAATCATGTTTATTATAGTTTCTTTTAAAAACCGAGAAAGCAAAGGACAATTACAGGACACATATAACGCTTCAAGTAACAAGATTTACCTCGTCATAGTACGGACTTTTATGGAGGCACCCCGCGACAATATCTCATGGTTCTAGTGATATTCTTTATTCTCATCACTTGGCTGCTTGCTGATGTGCTGATGCTTTAAGGAGAAATTACATTTTGATAAAAACAGTTTTCTTGCTTGCCTAAACTTTTGGGTCCGTATCAATGTCCAGTGATGACTGATAGCTTTATCACCAGCCGAAATGCTCCGTCAGAAAAATGATGAATCTGCACTCAAATTTTCCAAGAGCAAAAACTGAACACGGGCGAGGGCTAACTGAGAATGTTCAACACGCAAGTTTTCCTTTGATGTTGTCTATATTCTTTGGTTCTATTATGTGACCAGGTGTAAGTACTAAAACTTTACTCGGGGGCTAACACACTGGGTAGAGCGCATACTGTCAGTTTATAAGGAGTGTAACTGTAGAAGCACTGGCTGTCGTCCTAGATCAATGCTCCCACTCATTTCGATGTATACAACCCTAGACTCAAGAAGAAGTTTTGCCGCAGACCCAACGTTACGTTCCCCCGTAATCCTCACTTTGAACTATGTTAGGAGCTTAGCGCGGCCAGGCGGTGTAAGAAGATTACAGATCAGGCCGCTCCAGATTTAGAAGTATCCTTGTGATATAATTTTGCACTGAGTGGAAACGGATATTAAGCAAATTGCAACATATGGGACACAAGGCATTGGTTTTGCTACTAAAAAGAAGCTGAGAAACTCAGCTCCATTGCTCTGGAATTTAGTCACATTCTCATAGATATTGATTATTTTGTCGTAGCTAGACTAGCTTAGTAAAATTTCACTCTAACTTATTTACTGTTATTTTTTTTTAAAAAAATAGCTCAGGAAAAAGCTCTGGAAAAAGCTGTGGAAACCCTCGCCTGTCGGCTCGTGTTTCCACAGCTTTTTTCGTTCCCCCAATTTTTCACTCGTGTTTCTTTTAAATAATTAGATTATGAGCTCTAGATTTCTATCGTGTGATAGAAATCGAGAGCGAATAACCCAATTGTTTTAGTATAAGTACTAGTCTTTCAAAACTGTGTCTTAATCCTCTTCATGGACACTTCGAAAACGCCAAGAAACTGAAGTAATTTTGTTAACAAGCGCAAACTGCTACGCTACTCACTATCTATCACAGATAGATAGTGAGTAGCGTAGCCAATCAGAGAACGGCATTCGTGATAGAACGCTAGTAGACTTATACTCAATAGAAACGCGGTACTTGTTTTCTACTTCTTAAATGTTGTAAGAAAATTTAGTTCTCCTCAATTAGTAGAGTGCTACACCCTGAGCTGTGATCACTGACATATACAAGCTGTAAACAAAGTCATTAATTGCGTGTGATGTGTGCACCTTGGAATTTCCTTTTCAGATGTATCTATTCTCTAGAATGGTCAAAAACGCCCAAGATCAAGACGTAAAGCAATATAGGTTTCGGTTTAACAGCATTTACCGAGTAACACTGAGTTAAACCGGAAGAATTGACTGAAATACATATAAAGACTATAAACTTTTAAATTATAATGTCGATGGAGTGAAAATTTCGCTTTAACAGTCACACCACAAATGAGATATTCGCCATTTAAGATAGCGTTTCAATTGTCTTGTAAACTTCTAAACGTCTAGCTGGATGTTTTATATTCTATATAAAAAAAAAACAATTTACAAAGCACAACACTGAAAATGCGCGCAACTGCACGCTAATCACTACATGACGTCAGTTGATATTTTCCGGCAAGCACTGAAATTGCGTTAAAGATAGGACTTTATAGTTACTGTCAAATTATGGCCCTAAGTTTCTTAGCAACAAGACGAGATCAAAGAGTTTTTCCACCGAGAAACAGTTTGAAGTTGTTATTACTGCCATGGTCGCAAGCTACAACTTATTAGTAATAGAATTCAACACTTCCCGCCACATGTACGTATTTTACCGGATACGTGTTCAAAAACTTTACTCGATTCCTTACGATTCGATGGATTTACAGAGGGAATTTGTTGAACAGAAAACGGATGATACAAACCTTTAGATCTCGCCTAATATGCCCGGAAACGACGGGCTGTCAATATTGCAAATAGATGTCTAGTCCTTTGGCTGCAGAAAATTCGTTAATCCCTTCATTGCGGTCAAAGTATCCTCCAGAAATTTCAACGTACTCTTGGTCGGTTGTAATACAGAAGCTGGGTTAGCTAGCTAAATAGGTTTCTAATGGCCTCCGTTCTTCAAAGTCAGTAGTTTAGGACTTACCTTAACTCTACGTCATAAAATCCTAATCCAGTAACACACTCTGATGACGGAAAGCTGGATGACTGTCAAAAAGTGGTATCACTGAAAGGAGCTTTGCGTTCTAATGTGGTGTTCAAGCGAACATACAACGCAACTTCCAAATAAATTATCACTTAACGTGGAGATACGATTTTACAGATTGTTTGTTTCACTCTCTTCATCTATTTATGTACAGAAGTGATTAAATTATTTTAATTTATGATAATTTTGTCTCGGGTTTCAGTGGACAAGACTCAACAAATCGCGCCTTAATTATGCTAATTTAAGTTATATCAAAGTGTCGCGCCTTGTTACGGGTGCATGGCTTTAGTAACTTCAGTATTTTGTTAATGAACGATTACTTGGCTTTGTATACTGACAGTTAAGTTGTAAACATCGTTAAAAGATCCGTCAGTAATGTAAAATAGAATTGAGAAATAACGTCAAGGAATTTATCGGCGGGCTTGAATAATTATCGTTCCAGACACCGACGTGTTGCTGGTAAGCCAGCTGTCTATCGGTCTGTATTCAGTATCTTTAAAACCATTGTTTTTTTTTACAATTTTGCAACGTTCAATTAAATAACCTTCCTGTTTTTAAAATAGGCTACTTCAAAGTCGTCTCGATGAAGTCTCAGGAAATCAGCTGGCAAATTGCAAAATTAGGCCTCGCTAAATTCGCCCATTTTCGCGAAATTGGTTCAAGCGAAAATATGAAACAGCAATGTACGTCATAGTTTACTCAATGAAAACCGTAATAATTTTCGTCACGTTACTGACATATTAAACATTGAAGTCTTGCACTTTTAGGAGGTTAACTTTCAAACTAAAGAAATGGAAGGCCATGTTTTATGTTTAGTATAAACCGTTTAGTTCCGAGGCAAGCTACAGATGCTGGTTTTCGTCAAACAACACGTATTTTCCCCTTTATTGCATTATTTGCTGATACCAGGCATGGGTTAAATTTAATAACGATAGCACCTTACTTTGTTGTTCTTTTACTGGAAAGCTACTTGAAATGTCAATCCAACGAATGGAGACTGAGTTCACCCTGTCAAATTGAGTAAATTAGTCAAAATCAATGTTATTTTCTGGTGACTGAAGGGGGAAATTGGAGCAGTAATTTCAGAATTGCGGTTAGTAACAAGAGGAAAACCCAGGATACAAGTGGCGTTTAAGCAAGGTAAATCATTTCTCGTTCATTTACTTTTATAATTTGTTCCTTTTAAAGGTTGAAGAACTTTAGGTCTTCTGCTCATTTGCGCCCGCTCTAACACCAAACAAATTCAAAACAAGATGGGGTTGAATATTTACACCCTGGCGCTGCCGCTAAGAACGAAAGGCTAAAATACCGAAAAAAGTGACAAACTGGTAGTTATTTAAGCTTAATTTATAGTTCAGTCTATCATAAAATCTTTGAGATATTCTGCCGTCAGCGCTTATGGTTAATTTGTTACGGGTTTTGCGCAGACGTAGAAAAGTATTTAAATTTCTCAATGCTTTTAGCTCATCTTCAACAGTAGTAGCTCTTACAAAGAGCTGTTAAAATAGTATTTTTTCTTACGTCAAAACATAAGCATGTTTTTATAGTAGTAACATTGTGTCATTCTGCAAAGGGAAACTCAGAATATTGCTCTCTAAAACCTGAACATAAACCCACTGAACGTTAACTGCGTTACCAAAATTTATTTTGACGAAACTCCCCGCATAACATATAAGTCTTTAGTATTTTTTCATTTCTCAGTACAAATAATCTGATGTTCATGGGTTTGTAACAGAGGTCTGTTGAATAAAATAAATATTGCTACCAACGCAAATGCGAAGAAACAGTAATTTTCAGCTGGCACAAAACAAATCCGTCAGAAATTTAATTTTGAAGGTAAGAGATATCTATAAACTCAAAAGACTGAAAATAAATAGCTCAAGCGCAGTTAATTAACTTTAAGTCAGATGAGGAATATTTTTTTGTGTTTGTTAAATAACTAATGTACTCTCCGCTTCATTCAAGAGTTAATCCTCGATGCTTGTTTTTCGTGAGTTACAAAATTTGACAATGCATAGGAGAGGCTTCGTGGTACACATGCGTACCTACTATGAACCGCGGAGTGTCACTCAACTAACTTACTTAGGGATGTGGAGATAACGGGTGAAGTTATCGCTCATGCCTGAAGGTATATTTGTAGAGCGACCCTAACAATATTTGATACGACTAACCCTAACCCTAATCCGAAAACCAACGTTAACGTAAACTAAACTTCTGCTTTACCCCTTAGTAAGCTGACCCTAAAATACTGAATTGTTGCGAACCTTAAATACTAACACCCGTCGTCATTTTGTCGACATTACCTGTATGGATCCATTCTGCATAACCGTTTTTCTTCGTGTGAAACTATTTTAGAGCTGAATATAAATTTTAAGTTCAACGAGAAATGTCGTCGTCGCGGTTCGCCGGAATGTATAATGCACGTGCAGAGCAAGGTAATCGTGCCGGTTTGCTAATGTCGGCGAGTGTTGAATTTAGGCCTAAGGACAACTGATTGCTAAATTGCGATTCATGTACGGGATAATCGCGGCTGTAGGAGAGGTGGGAAGGGGGCTCTGGGGTATAAACTTCACCCACACTAGGTGAGTAGATCTGCGGTTTAAGGAAGCGCATACACTGATACACCTCTTAGAGGTCTTTCAGGTATGCAGACTCTAGCTCTTTTGTTTAGCATGTGACCCAACTTTTTGCTATATGTATTTATGTCTGGTTTTATGAAAACCATGCTAAAGAAAAGTTCACCTTGGTGTAAAAGTAGTCTAGAAATTAAAATATAAAAGTTCTAATCTTAGGAATGTCAGTCTTTTGGTCGAAACAGCCGTCCACGGTTGTAACTCTTGGCTTTCAGTTCGGACTCTGTCATGCATGTTGTTGCTGTCTTAAGTGTTCTTCGCAGTAACCAGCCTTGCTTCATTGCTATTTTTTCCCTGAACCCTCTTTTCTTCCTTTTTGCACTCTTCTCCTCTTCGTCTTAAGTACATTTGAGTAGCTTAGACGATGGATTTGGGCCTTTAGGAGTCGTACAATCCAAGTCTGTGGATCACTTAGTGTAAAAGAGCGCTCTTCTCTTTCAACGCGTTTTCATAACTTCCGTCATATTTATATCATAGTAAAATCTATGTCGACACACTATATCCTATTACTGCAGGTCCTGTGATTATTTCAAGAGACACCGAGGATGTTGCTGTACTTGGAATTTGTCTTACTCTACATCAGCCTCTTTTACAGGAGCAGTGTTGCTAGCGAATGTCGCTCCAGTTTTTCAGTTACAGATCATGTTCTCACCGGTCACGTGATGCGGACTCTCAATCACAAGTCTTTTGAGAGCTGCACATTTTCCTGTGAACTGGAGCCGCAATGCTTCAGTGTCAACTACATTTCATTGGGCAAAACGTGTCAACTGAACGACGCAACCAAGGAATACTTTCCTGGTGACTTGGTGAAACAGAAGGGAGCATTTTACGTGGGTATGGTGATTCGCAGTTATAACCCTTGTGCGAGCATGCGCTGTGAGAACGGAGGAACTTGTGTTAACAGTCCTTCTCTAGAGTGCAAGTGTCTGAAAGGATTCAGTGGACTTCGCTGCGAAAGTTATGATCCTTGCGTGAGCATGCGCTGTGAGAACGGTGGAACTTGTGTTCTCAGTCCTAGCTTAAAGTGCAAGTGTCTGAAAGGATTCAGTGGACCTCTCTGTCAAAGTAAGAGAGTTTTTATCAAGCGAGTCATATTTACACCAAGTGCAATTCACTCCACTCGAGGAGTAGTAAGATGACGTGACACGAGATCGACGAATGTCAGCTAGCTAAAATTAAATGTTTAACCCAACCCACGAAAAAACGAACGAACGAACGAAAGAACTCACAAACGAACGAATGAAGGTCAATGAATGAATGAATGAATGGATGGATGGATGGGTGGATGAAATGCAAATCTAAAGGATAAGTGAAATAAAGCTTCTTGAAACACTGTGAAATAAAAGAGGCGAGAGGTGCAAGTAGACGCACTGTATCCTAAGGAGTATAAGTAGTCGTCTTGTATGTATTCTAAGTATGTGGTAATTAAATAATATATAATAATAAACTCTTGATCAATAATGACTTTTTAAAACAAAAACAAGCGAATATTAAAGTTAAAAGCCGACGTTTTGGCGTCATAGTGACACCATTCTTGTGAACCTTTGTTATTATACTATTTTTTAGAGACTGTGAACTATCAAAATCAGATCTTCGCATTAATTTATTCGCTTTGCCTTGAGACTGGTGTCACGATGACGCCGAAACGTCAGCTCGTAACCTTTATGATAATAAAAAAAGAGTAAATGGGGCGAGCAGTAGTCAGATATCTTACTACGATAAAATCCAATATTTTTATCAGATCTTCAGGCCCTGGGGATGGAAAATAATCACATTCCTGACGCAAGTATAGAAGCTTCCACTGAAAAGCTTGGTTATGAAGCAGCAAAAGGGCGTCTGAACGGAACGTCCTGTTGGATGCCGACCCAAAATAAAGATACTGAGCACTTGAGAGTGAACTTTGCAGCCAAGGTAACCATTGTTGCCATAGCTACGCAAGGTTCCCCAATCGACGATTGCTGGGTGGAACGGTATAGTTATCAATGGTTTACTGGCACTCTTCACGACAGTCCAAAGGTAAGAAAATGTTTGTTAGGGACCGTTCATTTTTTATCAGGTAGGGGGGGCTGGTGGGATTTGGGGGGGGGGCATGCGAAAAAAAATGGCTTTCGAGG
>Ga0126339_10002467_pt1 | contig 13236 bp, 9 predicted proteins | sample OrbTmetagenome_2_FD_92532 | JGI IMG/M metagenome (GOLD analysis project Ga0126339, IMG submission 92532) | Coral microbial communities from Petempiche,Puerto Morelos, Mexico - Orbicella T R C metagenome | ecosystem: Host-associated > Invertebrates > Cnidaria > Coral | place: Petempiche,Puerto... | reverse complement strand
TTCAGGGATGACTATGTGATCATTCCCAGCGTTCGGGTCTTTTACAGACATCCAAGCTTCTAGAAAAAGCCGCTGATGGTAATGTGCCTCATGTCCGACGACTTCAACGTTTTCAAAATCCATGTGATGATGACATTCGTGGACATGGCACGCAAGTTTGGAGTTATGATCGAACATCAAGACAGCCTTTTTGTGCTCGGAAACCCGCATCTCCAGTGATCTTTCGGTCTGGCCATAGTATACAAAATCGCACTGACTGAAATTGATTCTGTACACTACTCCAGATGATGGACGGTTGGTTTCATCCTGCTGTTTAGACACTAATTCTATTGTTTTTTATTGGCTTTGTTTGGCTATTTTGCACTAAATGGTTGTTGTTTTCCACGGGTTAACATTGACATAATCACCATGCATTTGCCACTGATAGAGTTACAACACGGTGATGTTTGTTTGTTTTTTTTGCTATTTCCCGCCTCGATTTATGATTGTTTGGAAATTATAACGTTAAGTTTTTGCCACTTCATTAGTTTCAAGTTTTTCTGTTGATTCTCAGATGTCTAAACTTGTCTTTTATACAAGGTCGACGCCCTCGTACTTGAGCGTCGCACTTTCTTTTAGTTACTCTATTAAATAGACTCGAAAATAGAACGCACCTTTTTGATTCTCCAATTTGATTAGACGATGAAATCCACGGGAAAGTTAAAACAAAGTTTTGTTTCAATATACGGGGAAATTGGTAGTTTTTCCTGAATAAAATATGCTTCGACAATAGGCCAAATTCGATATGTTGAAATTCTAACCTAACCAAGCCTCGGCACCAAGTTAGAATTTTAAAATATCGAAATTGACCTATTATTGAAGACAAGAGAAATATCATGCTATAAAGAAACATGACCTTATTTTTTAACTGATTGAAACCCCAGTTTTCAACGCTAGCTTTCGATTTATCTATTTATTCATTATCTGTTTTGTTGTTTTCTTAACCACTGCATTTACCTTGGAGTCTTGAGTGAGTAAATAATTGGATTCGCCATGCTGTTGAGGTGCGTGAGGAAAAACGCAAGGAAATGAGGCCATGAACCGTGAATTCTTGCGATGTTGTGTAACAACATCGGGAAGACGCCCATGCAGAAAAATGCCGCTACTGTCAAACCGATCGTCTTGGCGGTCTTCACATCATTTTTAACTTGCTTTCCCCCAGAACAGAACGTCGAGATCCGTCTGCTATGGATGTGCACAGTGCGCCAAATGGCAACCCCCATCACGAGCATGATCGTGAATGGAACCAGATAACCGGGAATTATAAAATGTCGTCCAAATTTCTTTAAATACTGTATCCTGTACACCAGCACTGGAGCGTCACCAAGATGAATGTCGAGCCCTAAGATGAACATGCCATATGTATAGGCAGCGGCCAGGAGCCAAACACACAACACTGCTACTTTTGCCTTGTTGATTGTTTTCCACGAGTGGTAGTGAATGCCGTGCACGATGGCTCCATAGCGATCCATTGTTAGAACGGTGAGGTTAAACACGGTTAGATACATAAACAGTACGTACCAAGTCACGATAAACCACGAGACTGCCTGTCCCTTGAGGTACGGCACTTTACAGATGTACCACATGATCATAAGAGGCATATTGCTCAGTGCATTGAGAATGTCTATGACAGCTAAGTTCGCGATCAAAATATTCGGCACTGTTCGCAGAGTCTTAAACCGGACGAGTAAAAGGCAAATTATACTGTTCCCGATTATCGATCCAACCATAACCAGGGTGATCATTACAATGTGCGATATTTTCTCCACATCATGACAAGAACTCATCTGGATTGTCCCGTTCATCGCCCAAAATCTGTGCACAGTGAACAGTTGCAAACTCGCTGCAAACGTTCGGCTGACGGACTTGCTATCTTTGCAGGTAAATTCCAAACGTACCAACCGCCTATTCGGTACGAGGTTCTCCTAAGAATGTATTTCTGCTCGTTTTCGGGTCAAAAATGGTCCCTTGGAAACAAGGAAACTGGTTAATTGTCAGTTCCTGAAAACAATTTACGTATTGTGCACTGGGATTGTGCAGTGAACTGGCAGTTTTGCGTTCCAATCTTCTTGCATAGAAGCAACACAGTAAACAAAATAGCGAGATTTCTCCAAGGCAGCTGAAAAAGATAAACAAGATAGCGTTTTCAATTAATTTTGGCGGTCTGTGTTCTACTTTACTCTCGTCTGTTGACAGAATATTTATATTTGGACGACTCTGTAGGTGAGTGGCGTCATAGAAAATTACTTTTTTAACCTCAAGATAGACTATCGGTTGGAATTATTGTGCGTTAAAGACAAACCAGCAGAGGGAACTGAAAGAGAAAGAAAGAAACGTCATGGGAAGTGCTATTTCATTTTTCAACAAACCTTTTGACGCATGACTGATTGTGTAACCGATAATGAAAGGAAAAAAAGCGGAGGCGGACTCGTGCCCAAAGGTGATATAAATTATTAAAGTGAATCAATTTTGACTGAGTAGTCAAATGGATAATGTCAAATGAGATTTCTGAAAGAAAATGAAACTAACTTTAGCAATACCTAACAGATACTTTTTTGAAGAACGCCTCAACTAATTTTCACATTTTTAATGAACATAATTTGTCAAGTGTCTTAGGTACTGCTAATTGTCTGCGGCCCAACATCAAGAGTTGCATTTAACATTCGAATACGCGAAAATCGTTTTGTACGTCTTCGTAAAAACATAAATCAAAATGTCCTACCTGCAGGAAAAAACTGCCTGTAGAACCTCACTCTCTCTGAAAGGACATTGGGGCAAAGAAAACGGAAAAGTAAATCCTTAATCTTCAATTCAGACAGCAGACCTTTTTAAGACTGAGGGTGTTTTTATTACCGGGCCTCACAGACTTTGCTTAAGGATGAAACTTCCTCTGTTGCGATAGACGGGCAATATAACGTCTAGAGATAATTCCCTGAGAGGCTTCACCACAAATAAAACAGTGTTGCTCCATAAAGAATAAACAACGGAAATAGGCTTTGAAATGATTTCGTTCTGACGTACATCAAGAGAACGAGAAGACTAGAAAAAAATGACTCGTACAAAACTTTGTATAATTGGTTCTGATGAATCAGTGGCATTTCCCATAAATATTCTTGAAGCATGAACTCTCTGGCAAAAGTCGACATGAGCTACGAATACAATTTGCCATGTCTTTCGGTTTACGAGAACAATTTTACTTTCAACAGGAAAACGAACGCGAGCAAAAACGTATTAATAAATCCATACCCTGATAAGTTAACGTTTGTAATTTCCGGCATCATTCCTCAAATATAAACACAACAGTTCCTGGTATTATGAATAATATTGAGGGGAAAAAGCTTTGAAATTTCCACTTGGGTTTGACGTACATAACAAGAATATATATTTTTTGCTGTTAAAGACAGGAAAACAATTATGGATATCTGTGGAAACTTAACATAAGTGATTACTTATGGCAATTCGCTCGCCAGAATCACCATCTCTGCTCAGCTTTCTCAAATCGGCAGTTCCCTATACCTTAAAAGGTGATTACGTATTCGTTTACCAGAACAGATTCATAATTTGTCAGTTCTGAACTTTGGAAGAGGCTAGATAATAGTTTTATGTCAGCATAATGTTTGGGGGAGGTTTTGATGTTTCTTGGAGCCTTTCTCGTCCAGTTGTGACTTAATTGTAAATTCTCTTCAAACTATTGTGCGATTTTTGTGGGATCGCGAGTATTCTGCAGGAAAATGTTGTATGCTCTTTTGTTTCATTTGTCAATAAATAAAAGCTACCGTTTCATTAATTCAAAACGGCAGAAGTAATAACGTCTTTGCCGGGATGGTAAAAATGATGACAAAAATTGATTTGAGGACAAAGAGTCAAAACGAGCAGCTAAAATGTATTTCACTTTTTGACCCTGCTATCGATGCGTAGTGGTGATAAATACCTAAGTTCTCTCTACGTTAACATAACATTTTCGAGCAGATGATTTACCAGAATGCGCGACCTGGTCGACCCAGAGGAAATTTTTGCCCTCTTATTAAGAATTGTACGAAATGAAGGTAAAACAGTCAGGATAATTTTGATGGGCTCTTGGAAGAAGGCCAGTAGAATCAGCAATTTTAGCCTTCTTACGTTTGTCGAAGAAAAACGCACCCGTGGGCGAAATAATATGCGTTTACATTAAGCCCGATTGCCTTTGTCGCAAAACACATCTCTTTTATGCAATATCATAGAACGTAGTACTTCGCCGGGAATCCATCGGAAGTAAAGCGTTTTCTTCAATTTCGCTGAATATGAGCAACTCAGGAAGACGGCGGTATAGCTCGCTCGCTACCGCAAATTTATAAAAAATTAAATTCAAGTTTTTGCGTGGGAAGAGCAATGGGAATCGCAGCATTGTAAAATTAAAAATAAATCAATTAAAAAAGAGCCATAGGACTGCGCTCTTTCGAATGCGGCATGTTGCAAACTGAAAATTGTAAAATCGCTCGTCGTGTTCATAATTGATTTGTTATGCTTTTTTCCTGGCTTCCCGTGTAGCTGGCGTTGTTGCAGCTCATTAAAGCTTTATATTATAGATTGTCACTATCTAAACAAATCAGTGTGTGATCTCAATCTCCTCCTTGTCCTTTTCGTAGAAGTATACCATGTATCATTAGCATAGTGTTTCGAGAAAAATAAGTCAGCAATGTTTACACCAAAATTAAACAACTTGATCATCAAAGGCAAATATGGCATTGAATAACTAGCTTTGCCCATAACACGATATACAGAAATGTTAAATTCTATTGTTCCTGTTCAAAAATTCTCGAAAGATAATAGCAAAGCATATTGAAAACAGCCTTTAGGTTTTTACCTCGAATCTTCCTATTTCAATATGCACAAGCAGTGAAAACTTGGTCGTCAATTTTGTTCATGTTAGAAAATCCTTAGATTAAAGTATTTCGTTACTCCACTATACCATTTCAGAAATTCTTTTAAATCAGGCCGTTTAATACCACCTAAGGGAGTGTATTTTAATAAGATTCTAAAAGTCTTCTTAACACAGATGCACTCGCAAGTCTTAAAGTGAAATGAGATAAGGAGGCATCCAAAGGGATCTTTGTGACCAAAAATTCTTCGAAACGTCAGGACAACGATTTTTTATGTGCTCACCTATGTTTTCAGTGGTTAAAGTTTCCTCTCGGCCGTTGGACAACCTGTGAATAACTCTGACACACCTGAAGAATAGAATATTCAAGAATATAAATAAAGATCACTTTCAAATGATCATTTACCATTCATTTAATAGCACAAGTTACCAAATCACATTAATAATATAAATAACCTGAAGATATTTTTCCAACCCGCGATAATTCTTCTGATAATACTTGCAACGACCAGTATAAGCAATGACTGATTGAAAAAACAAAGTTCCTCACAAAAAGCTGCAATTTGCAATAGCAAAAAGAACGATCCAAAGGCACTTTTTTAAAACAGCGATGTCTGGAATTTTGAGGACACTGATAGTTTTGTATTCACCCTGATGCATTTAGAAGTGAAAGATCTCTCTCCGTTTTATAAACAATAAGAATTTGCACACACCTGAAGAACAAAATTTTCAGGAATCGAGGAAAGAAAACTTTAAAAAAATTGCTTATTATATCCCTTTTCACACAGCTGCTGCAGTTTGAGATTCTCAGCAGGGAGTGTTTTTCTGAAACTTTAATTGCAAGACTACAATGCTAATCACACATCGTTTTGCAATATTTCGGATAATACCGGCAAAATAAAACATTTTCCGAAAGCTGAATCACTAACTGGAAGTATATCTTGCTAAAATATATATTTTTCATTTTTCAAACAATCGTCTTTAAGCCAAAGTATTATCCTCGTTGAAGATAACCACCCAGCCACCTCTGAGTTATTCTTGTAACCGACAAAAGTCGCTTATCGTAGCCACAAACTGCAACGCCAAGTAGACATCAATAATCAAACTAAATTGACAAGACTTCATGGACTGCCAATGGTCTTAAATAAATCATGTCAAAGTCAGTAAATACTTCGAAACAGAAAGAAAAAACGACGAAAATTAATCAATCTTGACTGCACTTTTGACAAGCGCGCTGCTTTTTAGCCCAATTTCGTTTAAGGTAAATAACATCTAGAGGTGAATTTTCACATTTTTAAAATCTTCGCGACAGGCAGATAGTGAAAACTCCTTTCGTCAACTGCTTTTAATGCCATTCATGCAGATTTCGTTTACAGCTGGCGTATCGCGGCAGTTTTAAACTTTTCTCATAATTTTACTTATTTTCTAGCAATCACGACAAATCTTTATTATTTAAATCTGGTATTAATGAGACATAGCTGGAGAAAAATAGGTCACCTATGCTAAATTTAACCCAGTCGGTGGAGACTGTCCCTATTCTTTTTGTTCTGTTTAATATTCGTCACCAGGTTCATGAAAGCTATTTACATCCTTTAATGGTCAAATTTCCCTTCCGAGTTATTTGTTTGCATGCATTGAAAGATGAGCCTTACGTTTTAGACATTTAAAAAGAACGGCTGATTACTCAAGCAGTTATCGCTTCGTTTCAGTCTTTGAAGCTATCGTGTTTCGTTTCGCGAGATTATCACAAAAGAACTTGCACACAGAAACGACTGCGAAAAAAGCAAAGAATAAAATAGACCTTTTACGGACATAAACATTTCTCTCTTAGGTCAACACGTTCCTTTTCTCGTCCTTTCTCTTTACTTTGTGTCAACCTCCATCAGATCTTTGAATTTAAATTCGAGAACTTCTGTTAAAGTTACCTGAAACGGATCGTTGTGTAATGCCTTGCTTGCCTTGTTACTCAGTAGTTACCGCCAACAGCATAAGCAACAATTGACTTAGAAAGCAGGAGCCAACGTGAATTGCCCAAAACATTCGCATGATTACCTCAACCTATATTGGTTCTCCTTAACTTCGTTCACTTAGGACAAAATAGCCAAACAATTATGAATTATTTATCTTCTCGCGCAGATGACATTCAGCAATCAAAGAAAGCTGGGTGACAGTTGGTCATGTTTGAATAAAAGAGGAGTCCTTATTTTCCACGCAGTCTTGATATGTCATAATTCCAAAAAGAATGTTTTCAACCAAAGAAACAATCAATCTTAGATTTTTCACCTGAATGTAAGTAACTTTGTACTATCATATTTATTTGACAGCAAATAAACCGTTTGACAAGCACTCAAAAGAATGGGGCTAATGTATCTCTAGCAAGAGCTACCAGGCTTTAAAGATAACGACATGAAACACTAGCAGGTTTTTGAAACAACTTCTTAGGCGGAGCTAATCCAAGTGGTAAACGAAGAAATTAAATGGTACATGTAAATGGCCAATTCCCCCTATGAGAAGTGCCTGCAGGGAATCTTGGTAGGTTGTATTGATCAACTTGGATTGGGTATTTGCTTTGATGAACACAACTACCATGATTCCCTGCAAGCACGTCTCATAGAGAGAATTGGCCATTATGCCAGCCTGAATCAAATATAAAAATCCATGTCCCGGTAATGACTTCCTTTGCTTTGAAGCTTAATATTTTTTTTTACCGCTTTTGAGACGCATTTATCTCTCAAATTGTCTCAAATGAATTGACAGCTCTGATCGTAACCGTTTTTGGCACTTAACCAAGTTTTATATTGCGTTAGCAAGTGCCAAACCAGACAGAGAGGGTTTGGCGCGGTGGTTAAGAAAATGGCATGTTGTAGTTAAGCAGAGAATTATCGTTGTAGTTAAAAAATAAAACTTTCTGAGACATAATAAGCCTTGCAGTTAGACAGAATCAGTGCTGCGGTTAGGCAGAGAATTGCACTGCAGATAGGCAGACAATTTCACTGTAGAGAAGCAGAGAGAGATGTCGTGCTGCGGTTGGATAGAGAATAGCCCTTTTTGGCGGTTAATTCCCTTTGCATTGCAAAAGAATCCAACATGAATGTGAGGCAATTTTGTAGTTTTTGCCCCAAATTACCTCGCATTAACAGCGTAGACACGGAATGGGATAATGTAGGGACTGGACCGGTGGACTCTTGAACTGATAGACTAATTTTGGACCCTTTGCTGGACCAATGTTTGGAGTGTGTCTATTAAAGCAAACGTTTTGTTGAGCCTCCGCTATAAAGTCTGGTGGTTTCTTGGAGGTCTCCTCGCCCTATGAAATCGAAATTGTTTTTTATTGTGTTATTTCTTATAAGTTTTATTCACCACGCCAATCTTGAAATAGAGGAATCAAGACCAGCTTGTATCCCTTGCAAGGAGCAACCTTTACTGTCAGGTTTATTTTACACCGTTCGCGTTAGTCGAAAGCTCGTCGATGCTCTGAGAATTTAGAAAATGAAAATGGCTGGTTGGATTTTCATTCCAGTTTCTTTTTTTTTTTTCATTTTCCTCCAATCAAATATTTTGAATTTTTTAAAACATTTTTAATTAGCGTGCGTTAAGTTTGGTTTTATTGTTTCGAGACAGGTAAACGATAAATTATCCATTCTTTTTTTTTTTGGTTAAGCGAATTTGTCATTGTCTTTCCTAATAGCTTATCAATGGGGAGTACCATATTACAATTTTTACTTCATCTATTTAGGCTCACAAAGAAACGCACACAAAAAATGGGCTGAAAACAACAAGTTAAGCTTACATATCCAGAGAAATATTATTTTGACAATCAAACAGTGGCCACCGAAAAGCGATTAGTGTCAATTATAAAACTTTGTACCAACCAAAAAAAAAGCACAGTTGGCATTGTAATTTACAGACGGAACGCCGTACATCCTTTTATCTCAGCACAACTATTTTCAAACAATATGAAAAAGTTGCGGCCACCGTGCCCCATCGATTTGGTTGAAATTTGGCATGCAGTCTTGTTGGGTGGATGCTAGAAAGTTCCAATTCTTTTTACTTTCGAAAATGTCGAGAGGGTCGAGTGACCTTGGCGGCCCGCCAATATGGCCGATCAAAGGAGTTCTTCTGATTTAAGTGCCGAACCTATCATTAGTTTCTCGATACCTTTTTTTACTAGTATAAAAAACGATCCTTCTCTGTTGTATTTGTCAAAATAAATTCGGAAAATGTTACGGTTTGAACGGCCAACGGGCAGATAATTTTCGTCGCTTCAAAGAGTCACAAATTGTATTCAAATTATGAGGCTGACATCCAATTTTATTACGATTAAGAAGTAGCCATTTAACCTGAACGCAGCTTACTTACAGATGAATCGATCCATTAATAATTATTTTAAGGAAGTTTCAGCAGCATAGGTTAAAAAAAATAGTATTAGTGGTAGTTTAGTCATTTCTGCGGACCAGCTCGTTAAGCAAATATTCAATAAATTTAATAAAAGGACAACGCGTTTTAGTTTTAAATATGTGTTTCCACAGTAACTTCTGTCATCGTCACTAACAACTAGAGTGAATTTGAATATACAAGTTAACATACAAGTTTTTCAATACAGAAATTTTACAATACAGAAAAACCGTGCTGAAAAATTAAAATGAAAGAGACAAATTAGCATGAATTTGCTGATTTAAAGCAGGCTCCTGCCAATTGATTGACGTAGCTTCTTTAATTTTTGCCTGAAACTTTGTGACGCAAAGTCCAAAATGGTGAAAGACTCCGCAGAACAAGAGTTATACATTCCTCTGAAGCCTGTAGATGTTTGAAAACGTCAGAGCTTTTGTCTGAACAGAAGCGTTCACGTACGCGCATGGAAAAATGACGATTGGTCTCGATGGCATTACAATTAGCACACAAAAATTTTTAAACCACCCGAAAAAAATAGGGAAGATTCCTGTCGCCTTAATATAGTCATTTCCACACATTCTCCCTTATATGATACAAATAGCTGTGTTTGAAGACAGGTTCCTTAGATCCGTGTGCGAGTTTAGCGAAATGTCAGTACTGCTAATGTTGACATTGAGTAAATACTGTAATTATTGCACATCCACGATACCGCTCGGAAGAGGAGCCCTGTCCTCGGGTCTTCACAGCGTTTCGGAAATTCCCTAGTACATAAAATATAAAACTGTATTCTCTCTCTAGTGAGAAAACGGAATATTTTATTCCGTAAATGTAGCTGCGATCTGCCAAGACGTAATTTCAATTGCACTGGTCACTCGGTTGATGCAAATATGCAAATAACGCCACAGTTCAAAAATAAAGGTAGTCCCTGTTTCACCGTTTAGAAGTTGTTAAATTTCTCTTTCTCTAAATCGCATATTAAGATCACCTACCATTTTGTGTGAAAAAGGAGTCCAATAAGTACATGGATAACGAATGTCGAAGAGATACGGAGGATGACTGTTGACAAACTGATGTGAAATGGACGTGCCACACTTTCAGCACATGTATTTACTAATTAGGTATATTTATTTCAATTCTGTGAAACTGAAGACGAGATGATTAGGGTGAGGCAGGTGATTGTATTTTACTTTTACCTGTAATAGTTTGGTAATGTCACCTGTGCCTATTACTTTAGTCGTTGACATTTTTCGCACCTTTTTAACTTGAAGAATAATGTTTTCCAAGATGTAGGTAAGGTAGATATTCACTCGATCCTTCCTTCCTCCTTCCTTCGTTTCCTGTTAGACTTTTTATGAATCCGTTGACCTATGTGCAAGGTCTTCACAAACGTAGCGAAGTTCAAGGTATTTTCCGTGGAGGTGAAACAAATTTCTCACCGAGTGATTAGTTTAAATTTTATAGGCAATGTTTCTCATTTGTTCTTTGCATGTCTGACACAAGTACTCAATATCTCACCGCAGAAATAATCTACATTGAGAAGATTACCGTACAGACGTCTCTGTAGATAGAAGTTAAGCTAATTAGAATAGCGCATTTCCCGATGGTGTCGTTTGACGGTACTCAACTGTACAAAAAGAACATATTAACAATTACAAAATTGATGAGCTGAATAAACTTACCGATGATTGAAGCCGGGATTAAACTTTTTAAAACGAGAAACGGACAGGAAAATTGAGCAAAATTCGAAAGATGCGTTTCGCCATAATTTACACGGTACTGTAAATATATCATGGCCATGGCGAAATGATATAACTAAATAGTTGGTGAAAAGAAGAAAAACATTACACAGGGCTGGGAGTTCTGCAGTCACGCCCCCCGAAATATCGCCTTGGAAAGGGAGGAGGGCGAAGAAAAAAAGATATCATTAAAATAGGGGGCATTCGTATTTGGTCACCCGACCAAGTACCAATAACCCCACGGAACAGGGCTTAACTGTGTTGCATGATATTTAACGAGACGCGATGCTCTGCTTGTGGTATAGTGATTCCACGCAGAACACAGTATTATATTTCTAAGATCTTCCAAAAGATAACAAAGAAAGAAAAAAAAAATCGAAGCCCGCACCAGGAATCTACTATCAGGAATGCCTAACTGATTGTCAGTTTTAGATCGCATCAGGAGCCATAATAGTCCAGGTTCGAATTCGACATGACCGCTGATTAAAAGCACTGAGAACGCACTTGTTCAGGGTTAGCCTCGACCTAAAGTAAAGTATTCACAAATTCCAGCGAGATGACCTGTTTACAGCTCTGTGTATTGTTTAATTTTCAAATTTGTGGCACCTTCCCGCCGGTATTTGTGAGTTTTTTTTTAGGTCGAGGCTAACCCTGTGCAAATGCGTTGTCAGTGCTTTTAATCAGCGGTCATGGCGAATTCGAAACTGGACTATTGGGGACGGAGACCGTAAGTCTTGGAATCCGCGCGCACCTATGATATGAGACAATTTTGCTATTTTTAGAGCAAATTGCGCCACCCTGACGACATATATCCGCGCGGATCCGCGCACGTCGTGGGTTCTCGCGTGGATGTTGTCATGTTGCGTGATCAAATGGTGAGAGTTGCGAGATTCTCTTACGGATTTTTCACAGCGATGGCAAGGAATGAGGCAGGGAATAAGAACCACGCCGCTTATATGTAATTTCATGTTCTGAGCTAATGAAAAAGGTAAGTTCTTCAGGATGGAAAGCAAGACTTCAATTTCGCGCTGTGAATGAATATCTGCTCGCCCTAGTTGTACGCGTAAGTTTTTGCGCTTTTTTCTGCAAAGAAAAGTTATGTAACAAAACTCTCTACTCTGGTATCGAGTTAAGTTGTGAGTTTCTCAAACATTGCTTGATCATACCCAAACCCTGTTTTTGATAGTTTCTTATTGTTTCTGCTTTTTTGGCGACTTTGCAAAAGTTTTTGAAAGAAAAGTCTGACGCGTACAAATAGCTCATTTGCATACTGAGGCGCTTGCACTTTCATGTCCGAGTCGGTGTTTTTAATTGTCAACAAATCTTGACAAAGATTTCTTTCGTTATCTTTTGTGCTGAGATACTGCAACAGTTTTCACCAACGCCAAAAGGCTACTAACATCATGTGTGTTTCTTCAACATAGTGAAATTTTACACTGCGAAAATAAAATAGACAAGGAGTTTTGATAACTTCAACCAACAAAATCGAAATCGTTATTCGAGTTGATTAAAGAAAGCGTCATCGTAACTTTGTTGATTATTTCTGTTGTATTCACATATTTTCAGCTAAGCTTTTAAAATATGTTCTCAAACATTTATCAACCTTAAGCATATTTACAACCTAGAGGTATTGTATGAATTCGATGAACGTTTTCACACGAAAGTGCGGAATTCCAATTTTTCATATTTTACTGACTGTACAAAACACGCATCGGTCGCGACGGACTGGCAAAATCCGCGCAAGCTAGTTGCAAGAGGAGGGAAACTTTGAAGTCCTGAAACGCTGCCATATACAACTAGTTTATTGCTGTGTTATGGAAAAGCTGTTAATCTTCAACATATGTGAAATTTAGAGTGGAGTAATGTGGAGCTTTTGCAAAAGAAGCAGCGGAACACAACTTGATATAAAGCGGGACATTCGACACTGTCTTCCTTTTTGTCAAAATGGAACAACCTACGACGAAAATACTTAAGCAAAATTCCAACAGACATAAACGCTGAGTTGTGGGTCAAAAGCATAAAAATTTCGGGAATTTCTGACGCCATTCCCCCCGTGCTACATTTGCAAAAATCCTCGCAGCATGTACGTGCGTGTGCCGGACGCGATGCCACAATTTGTTCTAAAAATAACAAAATTGTCCCGTATCATAGGGACAGCTCCAATACTAGAAATGGCGCGCGCTTACGTTCTCCATCCCGAATATGGCTCCT
>Ga0126339_10002466_pt1 | contig 13238 bp, 10 predicted proteins | sample OrbTmetagenome_2_FD_92532 | JGI IMG/M metagenome (GOLD analysis project Ga0126339, IMG submission 92532) | Coral microbial communities from Petempiche,Puerto Morelos, Mexico - Orbicella T R C metagenome | ecosystem: Host-associated > Invertebrates > Cnidaria > Coral | place: Petempiche,Puerto... | reverse complement strand
TTTGGTCACCAAGTTTTAACGTAAAATCGTGTTGTTGTCACGGGCAACTTACCTCGTTTCCGTTGGTAACAATATCAACAGCCGTTGGTCGCCTGTCGCGTCGCCTACAATTTTGCGCGCTTTCCTATCAATTGACGTCAGAGGCCGACAAGTTGCCAATGGATACGGAGCCAGTTGCTCGTGACAACAACACGATTTTTACGTTAAAACTTGGTGACCAAACTTTCGTCCGCCTTACTCAACTGATAATCGTAGTATGCTTATCCTGGATTAGCTTAATCGTGCTTTGAACAACCCGGCCCTGGGGCCCGTTTCTTGATGGTCCCTAAAAGTTTTCGCACCCGGAAAGCCATAGCAAAAGTTCTAACCTTATGATGATAGAGCTGTTTTATTAAATATACTCTTAATGTGAACAGAAGTTCCCTTCATACAAGAAGTTTCAGGCATATACACTTCTCCATTGTTAGATACAGATGAACTAAAAATGGCTTTACGGGCCTGAAAAGTTTCCGGGGTTTTTGAGAAATGGGCCTCTGGCATTTAAAGAGAAAGGAGACCCCAGAGAAAAATTCTTTTAGCAAGGATGAGATACAACAACAAGCTCAATCTACGAATGATACCAAGTCTGTGGCAAACACGCTCATCACAGTTCCACTCATGCTTCCTAGTATTTATCTGCTGTTCTGTTGGTGTCCACTGATAAAAATTTGCATGTTCATAACCTTGATTTCAGGACTTGTTAAACTTAAATGTTTATTGTATAACACTAATACTGCAATGAGTGTGATTTATTTTATTTTTGATTCTTCTCAACAGATGTGTTATTTGCATGTCTGACTTTGCCATGGGAGACCCAATTCGATTTCTTCCGTGTATGCATATATACCACAAAGACTGCATTGAGGACTGGCTGGTGAGATCATTCACGTGTCCTTCTTGTATGGAGCCTGTAGAAGCAGCGTTACTATCCACATACTATGAAGCATCAACTGAATAACAACATAAATATGGAATACAAAACAATAGCAGATAGAAGACATTTTTTCCCATTGACAGGCTAACTGAAGTGTTACTGTTCAGCTTTTAATAAGCTTAGACAAGTGGTTCCCATCAGGAGGATGCAAAAATACAAATTGACTAGTGTTTTTAATTGATATCTTGGAGAGTACATTGGAACATCACATTCTGATCATAAACTGGTGATTGATTAGGTCATAGTTTTCATGATTGTCTCATGCTCTTAACATTTACTTCCTTCACAATTCTTTATTATTGAGTCTCTTATACATGTTCAGTTGAAACATCTTTCTCATGCTTATGTTCTAAAATACTAGAAAAAAAAAGTTGATTTTAGTCCAATAAGTCCAATTCAAAATGTCTACAAAATGACTTGCTGCACTACTATGGCAAGAACAGAGGTTTTAATGGACATATCCAGTCCTTGTGACCATATACATTGTATTAAAGAATATTGGTCCTTTGTTTATTGCAGTGATAGAAAAATTTCAAATTGATGCAAACAATCATTTTCAATCAGTTTCAAACTTATTAGTTTTAAAGAATTTAGAGTTGGACTGACCTTCTACAATTTTATGAACTGTGACGTATTTTCCGATGAACATAATGTTTCATCCCTTATTCGACGTGTCCTTGTACTGAAGTTGTTATTCAATAATGTTGAGTTCACTGCTGAGTGAATCAATGGCCCAATATCATTGATATTACATTGTTGTAGGGCAGTTGTTTGAGTGCACTCTTGAAGAACATTGCATCTTAAGACAGCATTGTTTGTATACAAACTTACTCAGTCATTAGGAGTTTATATTACCATGCTGTTATATAAACAGCTGCCCTTATCAAGGCTGTCACTTTGTATTAAGGGTCACCTTTTACTTGTTGTTGTACAAGAGGTGGTCAGTAAGGGATTCCTCATAAAAAACACAACCAAATGTGACTGATATCTCAGTGCTTTTAGTCCCAAGTGTGACAAAAATCAGTTTCCTCTAGACTATGTCAGTACAATGTCACGTTGAAGGTAATACATGTAGATGCCTGGGTAACCGGTAGTTTAGCCCGAGAGCCAGTTCGCCCTATGCCAGTTTACCTGGACTGACCGTCCCTTTTCCCGAACTGGAAGTTCAAAGAAGGATGTGCTGACTTTTCTTTCTTCAAACTAAACAAGTGAAAAAGGCAACATTGTGAACATAACAAAACAAGATAACACACGATATGCCTAATTCTTGTTCTTTAATCCTCTGAGCATGGAGCTAACAGTCTACGTGGACCAACTATCAGTCTGGGTGAACTGACTTTCGGGCGAAGCAACTACAATTTGAGGCCTGAGCGTTATCTTGATGTATCACCACATTCTTTAACATACAATGAATCCAAGGTAGTTAACAGGAGAATTGATGCTGTGAACTAAGACAGATAATTTCCTCTTTAAAGTGCCATGCAACTTACCTTTCACGTTTAAGTTTTCAACGCAGTTGAGTTTACAGTACAGTGCAGTTCACAGAGACAGTGACTTGTGCAAATGTTTGTAAATGCTTAAACCATAGCCATCACCTTATGGCCAAACAGAATTTAACTTGTTTTTTTCACTGTTTTTATTTAATAGCAATGTATTAAAATACTTTTAACATTAAATAACTTTAAGATCTTAAAATAGTTCTTTCAGTGGTGTTTTCATATATTAGATTTAAATTCAAACAGTTTATAGATTAGCATATAACTATAAAAGAACATGTATGTGCATGTATGATTAATTTTATGACCAACAGCTTTTTGTACATAGCCAACTTCTTGTAATAAGGTAATATTTTAAAATGTAAATTGCAACATTAAACTTGTAAATAAATTTGAAATAGTTATGGAGTTTGTCGATTGTTACCTAGTGATAGCAAAGGGCTTGGTTTCTAGCCATTTTGTGTTCCCTCATCATCCATGCACTGACCAAAAATTGAAAATTGAACTCAGAATGGCTGGCTAACAAACCAACTACAGCATATCCAATTTAGTTGAAAAAGCACCAATATCAGTTAAGGTGATTCCTCAGAATTGCTTTGCACATCACTACTGCACACAATTTTCACGTCATTAGTGGTGCGCACAGGTATACACATACACAACATCGAGAGCTTTCCTTTGAGCTACGCTTGACAGCAAAATAATGGTAGATTTCTCTTAAGCGAGCATGGTGACATATTTTTATAGCATGATTTTGGTGTACAAATTATTCCCTTTAAGGACCCTAGTTGGCCACTGCCATTTTCGATGCCATCGAAATTTACTGATATTGCATGGTGAAGCGAAATCTTATTGCTCGTTTAAACACGCTCCAAATAAAATATAATAGCAAAACTCTTGCATGTAAACAGAAAAGGTTTGGCTGACTAGGACCCTTTTAGTTGAAAATTTTTAAAAAAAAATGTTCAGAAGGAAAAAGGGATGCAAATTTTGACTTTGAAAACAACAATGTGCTTTGAGTTTATGTTTTAAAGTGTGTAATTTTTCCATAACTTATACAAATATATCATTGTAGCATATGCTTGAGACTTTCTATCTATCAACTTGTCAAGTATTTCTTGATAAAACTTTGCTTCCAGCTACTGCAAAATGTAACATGATCAAATGAAATAAACATTGTTTTCAAAGTTACCTTTTTGAGGAATCACCTTAAGTGTACTAGTCATTATTATAGTTTGGATATAAATAATGGTGTCAATTTACTTTTAATCAGAAAAGATGCAAAAAAAAAGCACTGCCTTTGAACAAGTGCTAAATCAAACCGTCAAAATTGGATGTCCTTTTGAGGAGAACTCAGCAATGTTGTTGTTGAATGTTTGAATATCATAAACCATGTGCACAAAGAAACTTGCAACTTTAATAATTGCCAAAGCACACTGTCATGTTGTGTTGAGTTTTGTTTTATTCTATGACGGAAGAATGAAAAAACTAGCTTCTAAAAACTCAGTAGAACTTAGAGTACTTCGTAGACAAATGTGAATTAAATTTCAAAGTTGCTAGTTTCTTGGAGCACACTGTTAGTACTGGTATGTTATGCTGCAACATCGCAGAGTTTCACTCAAAAGAAGCTTTATTTGGACTGTAATAAATGCCGTGATGCTTTTTCAATATTGAAATATGGGCTGTCTAAAACCATAAAAAATTGACAAAAGGATCATTTGCCACTAATGGCAACACAATAATTTGTATTGGTCATTTTATACATGTACATCAACTAAAACTTAAAGACATTTTTTGGGCAATTAGACGTGAAATTAGGCTATCAAGCCAGCTTAGAGAATAGTGGGCTGGCTTGCAAATTTGTTACGTTCATGTGAGGAAATTTTTCTCTCATGCCTGCTCATGTTTTGCTTTTTTCAGCATTCTGTGTGCAGGAAGTTATGTCTATATGTTTTCAAAGACAGCAGAAGTAAAAACTAATACTCCATACATGTATTTTAAATGCAAGCAAATCACTTGCATCCTGGCTTTTAGCCATATGGGCATCTATGCATCCTGAGGACACTACCTCTGTAGAGAAGATTGATAGGAGTTGCTACATTGAGATTTACGTTTCAATAATCAAAAAATCTTCAAATTTGCAATTCCAGAAAATATCCATACTCCTCCCATAGAAGGGATTGGAATTTCCTGGGAGTGGAGGGTCAGCAAGACCAAAAAAAATTAAAGAAATGTATTGGGATTTCCAGAGGGAAATTCCTTATTTGAGGTAGGTATGGATATTTTCTGGAACTACACAAAAAAATTCTGATCCAATTTAGATTTTGAGATTCTGGGCTTTCAGTAACTAAGTCCATAAGAGGCCAAAGTTTCAAATATGTCAATCTTCACCAATATGAAAAAGACAATAAAATTGTTAAAACAACAGTATCACTGAACCCCTTCTTTCAATGACAATCAATGGCCTTTAGGGACAAAAAAAATATTGTCATCAATTTTTAAAAATGTCCTGCACTTTTCTTGAAAAGAGAAATAAAAAAAAAAAATGAACCCAGTACACAGTTCAGTGACAGCTGTTGCTTACAAAAAATTCTAAAATTGGACTTTGTCTTGTTTTCAATCATTGCGTTGTCAAGTGTAAGTTGCAATTAGCTGGCTCATTGACCAACCAATCACAAGTGAGCATCTAAAGCCTTCAGGTACTTTGTGGGAATCAGTCGTGGAACCAGAAGATGCCTGCAAAAGTTAATAAAATGGTGAACTTTTAACACTTGATCTACATTTAGCACAAAGGAGTTAAGGTGTCCCACATGTGGAGAAAGGAGTAGTTTAATATTCATCTCAGCTTTAGTTAGTGTTTTATAACTACAATTTTATAAGGATGACGCACACCCCCAAAATTAAGAGTAGGGTAGTCTTAAATTAAGTGTGGAAAGAATCTGGCAATTACTTTGGTTTTGGTTTACTACCGTTTGAGATAGGCCACACAGTCTAATTGAATGTAATTGGCTTGGTTTTGGTTTTAGTTTTACCACACTCAACTGATGAAAACCACTCTGATGTGTCCTATTTAATATGTATAAATGTATGTACTTGACTTGGTTTTGGTTTTACCACACTCAATTGAAAACCACTCTGGATGTGTCCCATTTAATATGTATAACTGTATGTACTTGACTTGGTTTCGGTTTTGGTTTTACTGCACTCAATTGAAAACCACTCAGATGTGTCCCATTTAATATACATTTATACCCCAGCAAACACATGCCATATACAGTTGACTCCTGATAATTAATATTCAAGGAAAAGCACTTTGTTCTCACCTGATTGGCAAAATTAACATGAGGAGAACTGGAAACACCATTTTGAGGTATGGCAGAGGTGCAAAACCAAATCCACACAAGACACCAAGCATCAGGAACTGTAGAGCAGTGTATAAATGCATCTTCCTCTGAGGGACATGCCGAATGTAGTGGTTTGGAGGGTATGCCGCCTACAAGACAGGTAAGTGTTTTTACAATGAATTGTGGAAAGAACTAAAAACAACCAAAACCTACTGAGAATCACCCATTGCCTAAACCCCTATGTTGCACTAACCCAAAAGTCATTCTCACTAGCCCTCCAATTTTTTTCTACTATTGAGAATAATTAATTTAAAATTAAATTAATACTGTAATTTCATCTCTTACAACACTGTTGTAATATTTCAAATTACCCACTCCAAGACAAAATCCCTGCTGGGCAAGTAAGGGGCATAATCCATTAATACAACCACTCAATCCACTGCCCACTACTTTTTTTTGCACCCTGCCACATGATCCCACCAAATGAACCAAGTCAAACAAGTTCACTGGCCATGTGAACCAAATAAACCAGGTGCACTAGCCAAATGAACCAGCCAAGTGAACCAGAAGAAAGAGCTAAGTGAACCAGGAGAACAAAGTGAACCAGCCAAGCGAACCAAGAACACCAAGTAAGCAAAACAAGTGAACAAGGTGAACTGGGTTAACCAGTAAAGTCAACCTCATGAACAAAGTGAGCCACAACCATGGACTTATTGTGTTGGAAAATGTGCCAAACCATGAACTTGTAGCAATAATACATACAGTTACAGCACCCCCTTTCAATGTTGGAAAATGGTAAAATGAAAATTTGGGTTGGATTAAAGTGTTTTGTCAAAATTGCTGAGGGGTGGGGAGAAAAAAAAATGCATAATAATTATAGAATGAAGTTTTCCTGCCCATGCAGGTTGTAGGAAAGTTTACTGAAAACATTCACTTTCACATGGAGAAAGCAAAGGACAGAATTCACTAGCCCAATTTCAAAAAAGCCACTAGCCCTGGACAATCACACATGAGCATTTCTGCATGCTTTAGCCAGAATATTCATAGGAGTCAGAGTAATTAAGTCCACAAATAACACACATATAAATGTTCATGAAGACGTACATGATAAAAGCAAATTGTTGTGTAATCAGTATTTGAGAAACAGTTTCACAATTTCTATTTCTTGTCAATATGTTTTTTCTTTAGGTTTCTCAAGCATTGAAGTTAAAATATTTTAGTTTATGTGACGTCCAAAAGGAATGGTCAGTTAGGACTAGAGAGGGTAAAGAGTCCCCAAACAGTAAAAGTTTAGAAGAATCAAAAAGCACTTTATGAGTGGCCCCAAGGAATACAGTAAGTTTTGTTTTCCCGAGACCCTCAATGTTCCCCAAGGCAAAGCCGAGGGGAACATTGAGGTCGAGGGGAAACAAAACTCACTGTTTCCCATGGTGCGAGTCATTAAGTGTCTTGTTATACCTCCCAACTCAAAAATAGAAATAAAACTACAAAAAAATTGTTTACTTGATGCCGGCTGGGACACAAATTTACTGCAGTTTCAAGAGTACAACCTGATCACATGCGAGTTGAAAGCTCAAGTTGTTGTTTCCCTAGGGAGTTGGTGAGTTTTCTTTGCCTAAGGAGGTAGTGAGTTTTGACCCATGACACAAGAGATATTCACCTCCAATAGGTAAGCGCATTTGAGTTGGGAGGTATAACAGTGGCTCGTTAAAAATTCTGTTGCCAACATTTCTTATCAGACTTCATCTCATCCCAACCAATTGCCAACATTAGCAATCTCCCTACTCCCTGAGAAGGTTATTTGGAAATTATTAAATTATTAACTCAGTCATTTGACAGGAATCTGCAAAGGGTTGTTTGTTTCAACACTCAGCTTCATACCTGTTCTGTGACCAACAGCAATGCTCTCTCAAACATCTGGTTACCATCCAAGGAAGTGATGGCCATAAAAAGGAACAAGCCATCAAGTACTGAAGTGGGAATCAGTGTGAGTGGAGTCGGCAACATAAGCAGGGACAAGGCAATCAGAGTGCTTGAGAGTAAGCCAGACAATCTTGTTTCTCTTACTTTGACAATGCTAAAAATGAAGATTTTGTCGTCAGTCACTTTTCAATTTGTTATGTTTAGCAGTAAAGCATTATGTTTCTCTAAGGCCGGTTGCTCAGATCAGAATAGTGAAATGATCAATCACCAAAAGCAAAATGAGAACATCACAGAAACTGATAAGCCTTTAATGTCAGAGGCCTTTGTGTCCAACAGTGAACTGGCTATAATGATTGCTCCAACATAAGGTATGAATTGTTATATTCTGCCAGTTAGAACAATCTTAAAGCACAGTGCAAGACTATGCATGGTCTTCACTTACATGAATGATACAGTTTATACCTGCATTAAAATAACTCTCATACCTTTAAGTATTACCAACGACAGAAGAGTTCTTAGAATATAGGAAAAATTAAAGGTCACAAAACTCTGGTCTTATTAGCAGGGTGGCCCTACCCAAAATAAAGCGCCTTTCACCACAAGGAGGGAATCTTTGGCATAATGGAAAGCAGCCCAGGTGATCTAATGATGGGGTTTCACTGGCAGTGGTCGTTATAGATACAAGATTCTCTCACTGCTAGCTGTAAGTTATATTAGCCCAAACTTACATTTCAAACACATGCCCTCGATCTACTCTCTCCTCAACATCTGCCAGAGCTCTGACATGGAATGGTGAGTGAGGCAGGGCAGCATGCACCCACGGAAGGCCAAACAAAGACAAAAAGCTATTCACTGCTGCCACTACAAGCAAGTCCCAGTGATATGCACTGCCTTTCTTTAATCTAAAAGCAAGATAAACATCATTTGCAAACCATGGATACACTTTTGTAGAGGCTTGACAACTTCACTTGTGCAGTTTGTAAAAAACATCACTGGTCGACTACACAATACAGACTAAAGTATTAACCAGTCATGATCGATGTACATGTTGTATACCTTACTTAACACTTTAATAAAGTTCATTAACTTATTAGAATAAGTAATCATATAAACAGGAGTGCAATTAAAAGAGCTACATCATAGTTTGTGCATCTCGAAAAGTTAACCTAGATTTTTTAAGTTCATCATTTGTAATCTGTGTTAATCTTCCCCATCCTTAACCATCCATCCTTGTTCCTTTGTGGTTGTGGCTTATTATCTCTTTGGCATTTTTCTATCTTGAGTTCATAAACTACTATTTTTAGGTTTCCTTCAGTTTAAAGGTAATTTTGTACACAGCCAAAAAATCCCAAAATACTGTAATTGAGCTCCTTTATAGTCTCCTTCGCAGCCATTATATATTTGAAAATTCGCCCAAATTTTATGAGCCTTTGGGAAAGTGCAATTGGAAAGGATTTTCAAATATCACTTGTGGTGATATCGCAGCAATATCACTTGTACTGCAGTACAAATTAAAACTTAACCATAAAAGGGTCTGCTCTCACCCAATTACAATGAAGTATAAGACATTCTGACAATCTTATTTGGTTCCTAAATTTACATTTTTACAGAAAGACTAGCTGGGCTGCAGATAGCTAGTGCTAGTCTAGGTGGGCCAGTTTAACAAGATCTAATTACAAACATTTTGACTTTCAATTTTGAGGTGCCGGCTTTGCTTGACTCCAATTCTGAATGCGGATAGTGAAAACTAAAATCTTGAACAGTTTAAATGAAAACTTAAGACCACACCTCCTCCCATTTAAATGATGGAAAAATGGCATGTTTTGGTTTTAGTGCCAGTTCATCATCGATTTGATGGGAGGGGTGGTGTTATGTCTTATATTGTTCTCACCAAGATTGTGGCTCTAAGTCATAAAATTGAGAAGAACTATTACATCAGTGATTCTGATTTATTGTTAATAGATTGCCAGTAATCTTGATTAAACAGTGACAAGTATTTACCTATTTCCAGGGTTGTTAACCATGGCACTTGAGATATTCTGATCCATAAAAAATAGTAATGAAAGAGAAAAACCCAGACCAAGACCTGCAAACACGGCACCCCAACTCAGCTTATGGAGAGGAGCAGCAGAGAAGGAAAATGTATTGCTTGCTTCAAACTTGTACCCTGTTATTAATCAGTACAAAACAAATAATTGAACATGTAAGCATTCTCAACAGCTTCTGCCAGCCTGTGTTTTCATATGTAGAAGTTATCAAATTAGGTACAACTTTCAGTGACTACTGGCCAATGAAAAATATTTATAATAATTAAAATGATTTATTTAAGACATACAAAACATGTACCATGCTTCTGAGTTATAGAAGCACTCCTGGAAGTTTGGAAGGACAAGAACTGCTGTGAGAACACAAGCCAACAGGTGAGTGTTTCTTTGGGCTATTTTCTGAAGTGGTATTCAATTTCATCGAAGCTGTTTTATCAAGATCAATAATATACTTACTTTGAATGTCTCGCATAAAATATGAAGCCACAAAAGACATGACAAGTACAGCGACCACAAGTGCATAATCAGCCAATGCTTCACGCTTGCCAGCATCCAGAAATGGGCTGAAAAACAGCAACAATTCAAAGCATTGCAATCTGTATGAGCTCAGCCAAGTGGCAAACATTAAATACTTGTTCCTGTTTTTTTTCCCCACAGGCTTTCTCTCTTACCCTGTTATTATAAGCTGTTAATCAGCAATTACAGCAATGTGGCAGTAATCAATCCAGTACCTAGTCGATGGTACAGAATATCTTGAGAGTAAAGTTATTTAAATTCCATTACAGAGATTGCTGAACAATTCAAGGTGTGTTTACCTCTTACGAAAATTATACAGTGCAAGACCAATCCAAACTGTTCCCAAACTAACAACAGCATATGACAGACCTCCCTCTCTGTGACAAAATGAAGCATCAGTGGGCTGAGTACAGTTATTAGCTGACTGGTCAATACCACATGATGAGGAATTCCAGCATGAAGTTGAACAGTGAAGGTTTGAGTATTCTGTAATCAAAAAGCATAAAATTACAACCATGTTTCATATTGTATGTGGACTGCCCTCAAATGGAGCCTACATGGACCAGGAGAAAGGGGTATTTAAAGTTATCTTTTGAGGTGTAAGCACATTGGATGAGCTCTTGAGAAAGAACTTGACCCAAGCTAGAAGGAGGCCACTGTTATATTATCTCTAAGTTTACATGATCTTAATTATTTCAAATCAATGTTAGTATCCTTTACACAAGCCCAATACTTTAACCTATTTATCATTATTCATAAAAAGTCTAAATGTGATGTAGTGGGTAGCTGGAGGTTTCACACCCAAGTGAGTTTGCACCCACATCGACTCAACTAAAATTGCTAAAACTAAACTAAAAGTGCTTAAAATTTAAATCTTTCTTTTACCAAACAAAAAAGACAACATTGTGAGCATCATGAAACAAAATCCCACAAAACATGTTTATTTCTCATTCTTTAATCCATTGAAGGGGAAGGTGAACTGAGAATAGAAAGTTTATAATGAGTTCAGGGGTGCGAACTTGGTGGGTGCGAAACAGGTAGCATTCGATGTAGCAGAGAGTTTGCAGTCCTAAAGCCATTTAATTGCAGTTCGAATTCAACATCATTGAAATGCTTACTCCCAATTATTTATATACATTTGAACACAACCAACAAGCTGAAAATGCCAGATTACCTTTAACGATACTACTGACTGCATCTACTGTAAATGCAAGAGAGATGAACAAAGCAAAAATTTCCTCTGTTGACCTAGACAAAATTAATGATTAAAAACAGTTGAAAATTAACAGTCAAACCCTGCTAACTTGAACTCTTAAGGGAAATGAAAAATAGTTCAAGGTGTCAGGAGTTTGAGATTCCTGATAGAAAGTAAATGAAAGAGTATATCAAAGAGAAAATGATTTGAGTTCAAGATAATGGAGTTGGAGAAAGTGACAGTTAACTGTGCTTCAAACTTAAGTAACAGATTTAGATTCTAACAAATTCCACAGGAGAGGCCATTTACTTTCTGCCTCTGTTTCAAAACGAGTCTTCATGAGTGCAAAACTTTTCTCTCGAAAAGAAGTTTGATTTGCTTAAAAATGAACCTGTAGGCAAAACTCATTATGATATGAATGGTTTCGCACAAAGACTCATTTTGACACAGAGGCAAAAGGCAACTTGGAAATGGCCTATTGAACCATTAATCAAAAACACAACTGTCCCTACATCATGAGTATCAAACACCAGCATTGCTTAGAATCTGCGGCCAGGTGATTAATGCATTTATGAAAAGTTTTATTTTCTATGAAATTAAAGTAACGTCTGTAGACCAATGTACCTTGTCGACCATTTCATAATCTGTGAAAGACCAAATGTGGAATAAATAAAAAGGAAGAATGAATTCCACAAGCCAGTACAAGAATATAGTGCTAAGAAATCCAAATCAAAGTCTGCTGAGATGTTGTAGATCACTTGAAAAAAAGACAAAAAAAAGATGTTAACAGTGACAAGAGTTTTAATGAAGCAATAGATCTAAGATCAGAAATTGTGAGAATTATATTATCTCCAAGTTGAATTCTCAATACAACAAACTAACCAATACTGTAAGTATCTCTTTTAAAACTATTGCCACAGAACTTGCACCCTTTTGCAGAATTTTCTTGTTAAGTTTCAAACTTGGTATATAAATTATGGAAGTTTAAAAGCTGCAACTGTAATTAATGGTTGTTATCTAATCCACTTCATGCCATGGAAGATATAAGGTGTCCACTAGTGTCTTCCATTTCCCTCAATCTTAAGCCATTCTTTGGCTTTGCAACTACTGTAGTCAGTGAGGGAAAAGCCAAGTTTGCCATTACTCAACTGAAGCTCCATCCCTTACCTAGCCTGTGAAGGCAGATGGTTTTCTGCCTGTCATTTCAAGCTAGATAATTAACTCCATCTAAATTTGCACTGTAACCATCACCACATCTATAAATTTATTGTTTACTTAAAGTACACCTAACCCCCCAATTTTTTTTTTCGCTAAAACGAATCTAGGCTTTATTTGAAGCATTTGGGCGAAGAAATTTTTGAATTTGGTTGAATCCTCGATTTTCTATGCCCTTTCAAAGTCGCGCTTGAAGTGTTTCACAACCGCATTTTAGGAAGTCTGGGGCGGCAGTTCCTGATGACGTCTACCCAGGAACCAAACACAATGACGCCTCAGTCAGCTCTCTGTATTTGCTGGAGAAAATGGAAATCAAAACTAATCGTTCCGATGTATTTTGGGACTAAAACATCCAAGCTTTGTCTCAGAATCATTTTGTTTCGTCACTGGAGTCAGAGTTAAGTTTCAATTTGGAAGACACCAAAATAAACTTCGATCGAGCACGTTCGACAACTGTGAACTCACTGCTTAGAGCTTTGAGAGCAATTTACAATATTTCAAGCGACGAAGGGGAAGACTTCTTTGCGGACG
>Ga0126339_10002464_pt1 | contig 13242 bp, 9 predicted proteins | sample OrbTmetagenome_2_FD_92532 | JGI IMG/M metagenome (GOLD analysis project Ga0126339, IMG submission 92532) | Coral microbial communities from Petempiche,Puerto Morelos, Mexico - Orbicella T R C metagenome | ecosystem: Host-associated > Invertebrates > Cnidaria > Coral | place: Petempiche,Puerto... | reverse complement strand
TGTTTTTTTTTAAATTAAAAAAAACCAGCAAGAGAAAAATAACATTGTTTTTTTTCTTTGACATATATTAAGAGTGTTATTTTTTTCTGTTTTTTTTTTTTTTTTTTTTTTTTTTCAGGCACTGTAGTTCCAGCTGAATATGGTGGACTTTGGAACGTAGCTGGAGCTGCATTGCCTGAAGAAGAGCAGTAAAACTGCCCAAAACAATGCATTTTAAAACATTTTAACCTCCGAAAAGTCTCATGTAGAAGAAGATTTACTTTATTTATTTTATATGTAAACATGAGAGGTTCTGAAAGTTTCAGAAAAACTGTTACTCCTCTCATTTATTTGTTCTTTCAAAACCAGGAAATATATCATTTTGTACTGTTACTTTTTCTTACTTTCTTTTATTTTTATTTTCAGAAACTAAAACAGAAGGCTGAGCAAGACAAAGCAGATGAGCTGGAGTCTGTGAATGAAGTGTTGGAAAGTTATGGTTATTGATAGAATCATCAGCAGAAATAAAATTTAACATTCTTGCACTGAAGATGTTGTGTAATATCCTTAAGGCCAATAAAGAGCTCTTAAACAATATCACTCTTTCTAAAATAAACCATTTCAGCTTGCATTGGTCCCAACAACCAAAAGCTGTATACCATTGCTGCTGATATAAAGGTGTAACAAAGGTATCAAAGAGGACCTCTCGTCCTGACACACACCTGGTCCAGCTCTTACATGTGGCGTTACGTGGTGGCTAGAACTGGACTAAACACACTCAGCAGAAGTAAGACCAAGAAACAGCGGAACGGCCTAGTTGGTTTTCCCTTACGATCAAGGGATGTGCGTAAATTTTGGGTAGTAGGCCGTATAGGAGAAAGGAAACGGTCAATGGCCAATTCCCTCTATGGCATGAATCATGATAGTTGTGTTAAATCATCAAAACAAATACCCACTTCTAGACGATGAATACGACTACCATGATTCCGTGCAGGCGTTTGCTTGGTAACTTAAAGTCACACCCTCTGCCCTGGCACATTTCTTACATCAGATAAATTTAACCCACTGGCTTCGCGTGTATACATTCTTTTACGATACGTAAGCTTATAGGTGTCGGCGCCAAAAATTTTCAACGATGGGATACCGTAAAGTAATGTTCTCATGATGAGGTAGACCGCAGTGGATTTTTGCGCGAAATATTATTTTTGACCACTGCAGGCGCGGGGCCTGGGCCTAGGCAGCATCCTCGATGTTACATCATCAGAGATAGAGTATTATGGGTTACTCACGTGCAGAATCGATTGATCGTCAGTTTGTCAGGAAGGCTGTTGCATAAGAAGAACAACATGGCGCTTTTTACTCGGGGTTTGACGAACGCTGCAAAGTTAGGAGTTAATACAAGGATAGGAGCTGCAGTTGCTTTCTACCACAAGAATGTAAGAGTTATTTTCTTTTGTTTTCAACCTCACGCGTTGTAAAATAGCTACGGTTGTCGATCTCACGTGAAACGCGAATTATATTGCACGGGTACGGTTTAGAACTTTCACCAAGCTCTGGTTAATTACTTGTTCGCGTTGTTATACTTTGTTTCAGGGCATCCAAAATTTGTTCATTCAAAGACAAGCTATCTTATTGTGATTGCGAGGTTGATCGGAAGAATCCCCTTTTTCGTGCTTGCAGTTTTCAGAAATGTAAACAAGGTTAAGTTGTTTGGTTATGTTTGCACAGTCATGCAGGCGCTAAGTCAGGTTTTTGGCTCATGCGTAAAGAAAAGTAACTTTCCACAACCTTCCTATGTCTTAAATTTCCAAGAAAAAGCTCTAGGTACTGTGAATGTCTCGCCTGTTTTGGAGTGAACAACTTAACGTCAACCCTTATTACACATCTTGTATCTTGCGTCATAATTAGCTTACATTTTGTCAGGGTATATCACCATATCGTCGTCTTAGCTAAATTAAGCCTCTGCCATTGAAAATTTCAGTAGGAGGAAAAACTAATGTGATTTGCTTATCTGTTTTACAATAAAAACAACCCAACATGGTCAAGCAGAGATTAAGATGAAAAACTGAATTTTATTAACAAATTTGGATCATCACAAGAGCTTTAAATTGTTAAAAGAACAGAGATTCTGAATTGAAACATCCATACTCGAGAGGCAATTTAATGAATCGTCTCTCCAACATACTTTCAGACTCTTTTCGTACCTTCAACAACAACTGAGTGCTGTCATTCCCAAAGTTACCTGTCAACCTGCCAAAAATAGGTTTTATTTTCTTCATGCTTGATTATAAATAAAATTTCACTATTAAAAATTGATATGTGTTAAACTATGTGAGTCAAGTCCATGAACACAATGCTATGACTCTGGCCAGGGGCCCATTTCTCAAAAGCCCTGGAAACGTTTCAGGCCCACAAAGCTACTTTTAGTTAACCAGTATTTAAAGACAGAGAGTTGTATACGCCTGAAACTTCTTGTATGAAGAGAGCCTCTGTTCACATTAAGAATATGCTTATAAAACAGCTCTGTAGTCTTAAGGTTTGAGATTTTGCTACACTTTTCGGGTGTGAAAACTTTTTGGGACCTTCGAGAAATGAGCCCCAGGGCTTGAACCAAGGACTGCCCAATCAGTGAGTCCTGCACAATAACCATTAGACCACCACAGCTGATGTGTAATACAGAGACAGAGCTGCTGTCAGATGCATGTGCTGTAAAAATATTTGCTTTGTGGTACATGTCCATAGGTTATTGACCATTATGAAAATCCAAGAAATGTTGGATCTATGGACAAGGATGACTTGAGTGTAGGAACTGGACTGGTTGGAGCTCCAGCTTGTGGTGACGTCATGAAACTTCAGGTTGGTCTATATGCATATAATACAGCTGTTTTGGGGAAGATTACCTTACGACAGGGTATATATATGTGTTTGAATAATACTGTTATCTTTTTATTTTAATATACATGCAAAACTTTTGGCATACTGATTGGCTGAGAGCATGTCAATTTATCTCAAAAACAGTGTAGGAAGTTGAAATTGAGTGCAAAGCATTGAAATTGAGTGCAGAAAGTTGAAATAAAATTGTACACATATTATTAACACGTTATCAAGTAATTTTTTTTCCATGCACCTTGGAATTAATGAGCACTCATCAATTTTTCAAAGACTACAAATAGCACTTGCCGTACAGGCTTGTGCATTTTTTTAGTCTTTGAATGATTTACTTGTGCTTATGTATCCCCACTTGCACTTGAAATCATTTCATTACCTATACGTACAACCTTGCTTCTTTATCTAGTCTTTGAACAATGTTTCTTGTTGATCAGGTTTTAACAATAATGTAATGTTGGTTATAATGAGCATGCTTAATTCTTCAGATCAAAGTTGATGAAAATGGTAAAATTGTGGATGCAAAGTTCAAGACATTTGGTTGTGGTTCTGCCATTGCCTCAAGTTCCCTGGCTACTGAGTGGGTCAAAGGAAAATCGGTAAAAAAATCTGACTGAGCTGCAATTCAATTGCAGCTCAGTCATTCAATTGAATTGAATGTAATTATAATAAGGCTAGCACATATAATCTCTTTATTTTCAGACATTTCTGTAGCTAAAATATGTGTAGCATAATTGGGTTAATGAACTCTTGATACAGAGAACAAGATATAAAACTGAAATAAATCTTCACGCACGCGGTAGATTAGTTCATTGATCTTTCAGCAGCTGAGCCCAGGATAGTTTATGTCAAGGGGCAATCCATGCTTTGTAACGGTGATTATTAATGATATCTGTGATTTTGCAGGTAACCGATGCTAAAGAGATTAAAAACACTGAAATCGCCAAGGAACTTTCTCTTCCTCCAGTAAAACTCCACTGCTCAAGTAAGTTAAGGCCACGGGAAACAAGGAAACATTGTTGCCAAAATATTGTCCCTTGTCTTGAGAAACAATTTTTCCACAACATTTCCTTGTTTGCAGAGGCTTTTACAGAGTAGTTACTGGGAAGAATGTACCAATCATGTGTATGTCCTATTGTTCCCAGTTAAACACCAACCTTTGGCAGATGATAAATTTACATTTATCTCTTGCTTAGATTTCTGAAAGTATAGCATACTTTTCAAAAACAATATTATGACTGAAAATTGTGTCTCTTGTGTTCCATGTAACATTCAGTGGGTTACTAAGAATGTTTTGTTGTTTTTTTTATCATCAGTGCTTGCAGAGGATGCCATCAAAGCTGCACTGAATGACTACAAAGTCAAGCAGGAATCACTTAAAAAAGAAATATAAAGCAAAGAAAATATCATCAAATGTTCACCCTCAAACCCAGCAGGAAGAATTGACCATGTTATCAACATTTACAAAATGTTACAATAGTGGTTTTCTGTCAGCTTTTGTTGACTCACCAGAGTCAAAAATGGGTAAAGCCATTGCATAGGAAGAGGTTAACATAGTTCAGTCCTCACTTCATGAAAGATGGAACAATGATTGTTACTGATTAGACCACATTTTGATTACTATTTTGACGAACACATCTCCATTAAAGAAAAACTATTTCTTTGCTAAAAAGGTGATACTGGCAAAATATGCTAAAGTTTATTTTGCACTTTGTATTTTGGCAACTTGTTTAGTGTTCATATTTTCTTATCAAGTTAGTTGCTAACTATATTTATGTGGTAAAATTATCATAGCTAAGCATCTCATTGTAAAGAAGTGGAATTAATTTAATGTCATTGGCAAAATCTGTACAATACATTGTGACGGTCATGTTTAGATAAACAATAAAGTTCTCTCCTAATCCAAACATTTTTTTCTCTCTTATCTTGTGTAACAAAACACAAACTACTGAATTGTTAATGAAACTAAGCTTTTAACTTCATGATATTTTACAATTTTTTACGTTAGATTTTGCTTTGTTGGGTTTACCTAAGACTTGTTTCTTATGTTGAACAAATCATAGAATTTAATGCCAACTGCATCAGCAACTGCAAGGATTTGAAGAGTAACAAAGCTGAGAGCATGTTTTGTAGAATAAAATTTTGATTTTTCATGAGGCATAGGGGACCAAAAGAAGATTGCATGGTGCAGTGCATCTTTTTATTGAGATTTAATCTTGACAAAATGTACTGAATCTTGTTTTTACAGCTTTTAGTGTTTCTGTTCTTCCATCTAGTTGAGCTGCAAAAAGCTGAATTATAGATAATGAAAATGTCTGCGATGTTCTAAAACAAGTGCAAGGACCCAGGACCAGCTACAGCCATGCAGGACTTTGAGAGAGTCTAACACAGAAACTATTCACGTATGATTAGTTTTGAATGATTAAGGCAGTATAGTCATAATTTACTTGTCAAGTCAGTCTGGAGTTGTGCTGATGTCAGGCTGTTATCTTGGGTTGATAATGAAACTTTCAGATGCAACATCTATGTCTGAAAACTTTCAAGTGCAGCATCTACCGGTACATTTGATTCTTTGAACTGATTGGTATGCCATGTTGCTGGGTCTTGTTGCCATGCATGGCAGATTTTCTTATAGTAGTTCTTGAAGTCTATCGTACTGGGCAGCCTGACATTTACTTAAGGAGCTCTTTTTAGGCTCCACAAATAATGGTCAATAATGAGGTTACTGGTAATTTCTGCCAGGTCACTGAGCAAAGCCCAGAAGTCCGACATCCACCAGCTTTTGTATTTTAACTCTCATTTCAGCAGTAGCATTCTTTACTTCTCTGCAGAGAAATGAAAAGAATATGTTAACTTCTCATTACAAAACAGTTCATGAATTGAAAGTTAATATGTACTTGTTATTTGAAACTGGCAGCCAAACTTAAACTCTCCTTGTGAAAAACTACAACATTTCAATTTGCATGTCTTTTACTTTGAACATTTTGTCTTGTTGCATGATGTCAAAAAGCTTATTTCTAACAAGTTTGAGTTGCTTCTGCTGTTAGTTGTCAAGGGTCAAAGAAAGTACACTGGTCTAACATACATCGAAATACAGCAAGCAGTGACATGACCAAGGGGAAGATCTCTAAACATTTGCCATGATGTAAAATTAAGTTTTTTTTTATCATGTAATTGATACTGTTCAGTCATAACAAACAAAAAGACTGATATGCTTTGAAAGTGACTTCTGTTGAACGATAGTAGATAACTGCTTGACTTTCAGTGTAGCCAATAAATTTGTGTTTATCAATTAATTCAACCTCAGTGATGCAATACCATTCAATCTTCAAAATGTCTTTCTCCTAAATGCAATGATTAATGATTCTATTCACTTGGGTAAAGTGCAAACCTTATTGAATTGGCTCCATTTGAACTGTGTCTACCAGAACAACAGTAATGGAGTATTCATCACAACATGGAGTAATTCTGTTTTCTAGTGTTAAATGAAAACCACATGATGGCAGCATTACTCACAACTGTGCAGTTTCAGGATTGGTTTTCATCAAGGTCAATAATCGCTGTATTTGATGATCTTGAAGCACTTTCATAACTTCAGGATCTGACAGAATTTCCTGCATTTTGGCCTCATCCTCAGGGGAGGGAGGGACAGGAGGTTGTTGCCTCGCACTTGATCTTTCAGTCAGTCCAATGTTGGTATCTTGAGGATTGCTTGGTTCCTATAGATTGAAACATACCTTGTGTTCACTTAAAATTACAACTGCTCAAAATTTATATTTATTTGACCGTATTGACTAATTCTACCTTGTTGAGTATATAATTAGCTCTTCATTTAACTGAGCAGGAGGTCTGTATAGGAGAATCTTGACTGAGGTCTGTACACATGACCAAGGTCAAGTTTCTCCCATACAGACCGACTAAGCTTGGTTAATAAGATGTTTATTACACAGCAAACAAGAGCAGTTTAATTAGTTTAATGTAACTGGTTTGGATCAGCTGACATTCTGCTTGTGAAAGGTGGGGAGCTGAATTTAATTCTGCTAAAGTTTGCTCATCCTCTTTACTTTTTTTCTCATCAGGCTTTTTGTTACTTCCATAAATAAATATTGTTAGATGAAAATAGTCAATGATTATGCATTTTAGCTTGCAACTTTTTCACTGCAAAACATTTCCGGTCTAGATGCCCGTCTAGATGGGAAAATCTAGACCGCTTTCAATATCGATTTCAGCCAATCAAATTCATGAATTTGGTAGTTCCCAGTATCAGGTTCAATCTTACCGATTCACTTCTTGCATTTCCAAGCATGGTGAAGTGTTCTCCTAAAATTCCACTGAAGTCTTGAAGAGCTTTCTGCATTTCTGGGTGGCTTTCCAACATGGCCAGTGCCTTCATGGGGTCTGTCTGCACTTGAGACAGAGCAGCTGTGAAGGTGGGATCCATAAGCAGCTTTGCTAGAGAAGGATTGCTCTCAATTTTCTTTAATAGCTCATCTGTAATCCAATCTACAGTTAACATGTAACAAAGTTAAATTAACTTATATTATCATCTAGATAAAAATGGGGAAAAGTGATGCACCTTTACAGTCACATGACTAGACCAAAATTCTCTCATTTTTGCAGACTTTAAAGGGGACAGAGGAGGGGGACAGTTTCAGGGTACTCCCTAATTTGTACTGCTAGATTGGGTGAGGGACCCAGCAGAACACCTCCAGTTAAAGATGTTCTGAGGCACCCCTTCCCAGCTCATGTTGTCAAATTGAAGATGACAAAGAGGTTTTGGGTTTCCTGATTTGGACAAAAATAAGGCTGCTCAATGTGAATGGAAGTGGATACTTGAAGGCAACTTTGTATGAATTACTAACACAGTGCTCTCAAGTTGATTTGTTGCCAAAGAGTGAGATTGTTGACAGTGCAGCCATCACTTGTGATGCTGCAGGTGTCACCTTCCTAGGGGGATCTGGGGGCATGCCTCCCATAACATTTTAAAAAATTGAAGTAGCTAAGATGTGTTTTCCTGCGTTCTGAGTGGAAATGTGTTGCTTTAAAAGTAACTGTTTATATTCCACTGACTGCAGAAACACTTTCTCTGCACAAGAATTCCTACTGTTGCTAAGTGTTTGAAGAGAGTACAAGGCGAACAAGGAGTAAATTATGTCCAAAAAGATAATTAATTATGTAGGTGGGTAATTTAATAGGCAGGACTAAAGCATGAAGGAACCTTAAATGCATGAGAAATAGTAGTTTCAGCGTGAGCGTGTAAGATTAAATTTGTTTGCATGAGTCTCATGCTCAATGCGCAATACTTGAGAGCTCTGCTAACATTTACTCAAAAATTATATGCTGCAAGATAGCCCTGTTAAATATCCTCCCCCCCCCCCTACAAACCCCTTTGATTTAATCAAAGTAGCACACTTTCAGCTTTAATGTTGCTTCTCTAGATCTCAGTGCAGACAATTTCTCATTCATGATTACTGCCAAGTAAGGATGTTTTAGTGACCTTTGTTCTCCAAGCTTGGTATGCTAGACTTCATTGCTTCCTGAACTTCTGGTATCTCTATTCCTTTGGTTTTTTGTTCTGGATTCTTGGCCCTGATCACAGGCATATCTGTTTCAGCACTTTTGTTTGTAGATTTTGATGACTGCGTAAAGTTTACCTTTCTTGGTTTGGAGTTTGTTAAAAAACCTTTCTTAAATCCACCAAATGTCCTCTGACTTTCTGAAGCCTTGGGGGTCTTCGAAAACAAAGACAAGGAAAAGAAAAGTCAGATTCTGTGAACAGAAGAACATTAGGGCTATGTATAATATATAAATGATCAATCTAAGCAGATAGCTTTGTTTTACACTTCCATACTGGGTATGACAGGGGGCCGAGGCAACAATATGCGAGAAAAGGGACTTGGGAGGAAAGGGTGGCAGAAATATTTTCATTCTCTCTCTGACCACATGCCAGTACCATCTGATCAGCAGAAGTCAGTCACAGTATTGAAATCACCCAATAATCACAACTAGAAGTTTAATGCACTTATGTTGGTTCTTTTCTATCCATACGTGAATTACATAATAATACAAACTAAAACCCTTTTTCCCCTTGGTTTAGACCACACAATTAATGGGCCATTCCATTTTTTTTATCCGCACCCCCACCCCTCCTATTGAGGTACTAGGAAATCTGAGGTGGGGGGGAGAGTCGTTAATGTTAAAGGCCGTTTCTGAGGGGGCAACTGTTGGCTCCTTTGATCTTTTAATAAATTATGAAAGGGAGAAGTGTGTCGGCAGTTTGATCTTCCTTTCTCAAGGGGCAGAAAGTTAACTTTTCTGAGGGGGTAAAATAAAAAGTACCCCAATAGGGGAGGGGGAGGGTGCCGATAATAAATGAAATGGCCCAATGTTAGGACAGATAGGGAAATATTACCTGTGCTGCAGATTCTGACTTTATCTTTGGTTTTGTGGCTGACATTTTTGTCGATTGTTCCGACGATTGTCCAGGTGACACATCCTCGCGTAACTTGTTTACTTGTTGAATTAGTTCTGACATATCCTCCAGAGGAGGTACATCTAAATGAGTTAACAAAAACAAAAACATTATTATTTACTGTACATGCGTGTGACAAAGATGGATACCCTGAATTTTTAAACAGCTGAAAGACTTTTTACCGTTTTCATCTTGGAGTTCATACCCCGCCGAAGGACTTTCTGCCATGTTTCTGTTCTAGTGAGTTGAGTTCTAAGCTGATCCTAAGACATAGCCGACAGAAATCGTATTGTTGAACCGGTAAAACTACATCAGCACATTTGTTGCCAGGCGTCACCTGTAAATGGCCGCGGAGAGCTAGGCCTGAGTAAGTCCATATGCGGGAACGTTGCGGGTGTGCGCGGGTCTCGCGGTTAGAGTTCACGGGACCGGGCAGATTAAAAAGGATGAAAACCGTTTCTTTTTCCTTCTTTTTCTGGTTTCTAATATTCGAGTAGTCGATTCTTGCAGCTAAGCTCTCCTTCAAGTTTGCTTTGAAAAAAGAAACGAGAATCCAGGGGAAATTTCACCGCATTTACCGGATTACCGGTGACGTGGGGTGCGCTCGCTTTCGTCACCTGCTTAGCAACATTTAGAAACATCACGATTGCTTTCCTGTTTGTTAACGATGTCTGAAGAGATAATATTTCAGCCAATCTGACATTCGGCCTTCGAAGAAAGTTAAAACTCTCTGGCTTCCCAAAGCCAAAGTTTTTAATTACCGAAAGGATTGGATTGAAAGCATTGAAAATAATGCTCAATTTCCTTTTCCTAAAGTGATGGCTAAAACGAAAATGTTTCCTAAATAAAGCCAATTTTTCATCATGAAAAGTGGACATTTCGAACTTCAATAGTTCTTTGCACAAAAATTATGTCATTATGTTTAGGCGGCCTCTCCTGAGATGAAATGATAATTATTCCTTGGTTCAGGTTTTCGATATTATACTGTGGTTAGGATCAGGTGTAATTTTTTGGTGTCCTTGTATTTTAAGTCTAATTAGCGACGGTAGAACCATGCCATTATTATTTAGATATGCTCGGGAAAAGATTTACTACCTACAAACATCACATTTATCAAGCTTATATGTTTTCGAGCGGAAACACCTTTGACATATGGAAATTTTTCGGTTAATCAAAAAAAGTGAACTTTCGTTGAATCTAGCGCCGAAACTCTTTTACGACTGATACTCAAGCTTTCCAAGCGATCATGAGGTCTGTAATTCTTAGGAACATATTAAAAGCTCTTCAGTCATTATACAGGGTGGAAACAGAAGGATTTCCTCAAGCTGTGAATTAAAGAAACTGCATTTCATCAGCGAGCTAATTTGGTTTTAACTAATTAAATTCCGGTTCTGTTAATCTTTTTGCTGTTCAGCTGTTTCTTCTTTTTCGTTTCTATTTTTAATTTTGATTTCTTATATTTTTCCTTTACTTACATCAACTGTCAAACGCATATCACTGCACACTCTTTCACTAAAGAGGTTTGTATTGCGCCAATATAAAATCGGCAGACGAGTCCTCTCTGAAAAGTTACGATTAACTACGAAAATTGCTGACCCAGGTATATGATCTATTGCACTAAGTCAGTTGTTAAGTCTAGCGAGTCATATATAGCTAGACATTTGAATTTCCATTTTCTTCAGTTAAATTCACAGAATTAGGCGAAAAGAGGACTTTGGCAGAGCTGATCGCGAGAACAGTACATGGATAAGTCCCTGGGAAAACAAAAATGTGAGGAACATTCTTGATATACTTAATGGGAATTGAGACATATGGATCATAGATGGCCCCTGATACCCTAAAACCATGCAGGAAATAGCGCGAAATAGCCTTTGAATGCACGAGAAAACAATATGCACCGCATCACAATACGATTTAACATACGGAGTCAACCTGAGTCCAATTTGGTTTAATTAGTGACTTGAATTGGGTTTGATTCATTGGACTCTTTCACAGATGTCTGTTCTCGACATGTATTTAAAAGCTTCTAGAGGCAATAATAGATACTTTAAAGAAATAAAGAACAAAGGTATTTTATCTAAACAATGTATTAAAAGACTAAAACCTATTAGGTCAACAGATGCGTAACAGGCTTGCGTTCCCACACTCAAATGCAAAAATAAAAACAAGACAAGCGTTAATAAATTGTCAGTTCTTTTCTCTCCTCTGTGATTTCAAGTACGACTTTTCTTTGCTCGAGGAATGAGATTACTTTTCTCTTCCCACTCAGAGGTCTTTTTAAGGGTCAACTGAACCACCTGAAAAATTTTACACTAGTTCCTGCGAAACAACACTGAATTTCGAGCTAGAACTGGCAAAAAAACGCACGATGTCAAAAATAATTTCAGCACGGAAAGACTGTCGAGTGTGGGCGAAGAGCTTTCTCGCCGGAAACTTTTTTTTCGGTCCGTACCAAGGAGATGTTACCCAGTTGATTAACAGAGTTCAGTTTCCACTAACACCTTCGGTCCAATTCAAGGTAAGCGCTGATGGTTTTTTTTATTGAATTTGGCGGCATGTTTTATAGCATTTTAACAGCAGGGTAGAACCTTAAAGCCATAAAAAACTAAGGTTTCTTTATGGACTTGACGCGGTGATTCCATAGTTATAATGGGTTTGATTTTTTGTCTCAATGCACTTGAGTGGAAATTGATACAAGCATAAAGAAACTTCCCAGCGATTTGAGTTAATCTGCAGGTTTTTATCCAGGATTATTGGTATCAGTTGGGGTATTATTTCAACGGCAAAAGAGAACAACAGAGAAGTTTCATTTTGAAACAAATTGCGGCATAAAAATGATCCAAACACTGGCTAAACGTCGGTTCTCTTCAAGATTTTCATTCACTAAAAACACAGCACATTTTTTGTCTCTAATTGAAATTACATAAAATATGCTTAAATAGTCGAATTAGTGTCAACGGTTGGAATACAAAACATGGCTTTGCAAATCTATTTAAGTTATTGATCCGAAACTTTTGTACTTTTCTGGAGAGCGAAAAACGTAAAAAGGATCTGCCGAAACTGACCTTTTTCGGAAAAAAAGGAGAGAAAATTTTGTTGTTTCGCTCCACACGCTTGATAATGCATATTAATTCAATATTTGGTATGATTTTAATTTTGCCCGTAATAAAGGAAAAATATAGCAACAAGAGAGAAAACACGAGAATGAAAAATATAATAATTAAGAACATTTTGGGAGCTAGCAAAAAGGAAAATGCTCAAGCTTTGCTAGCTTTGCACAAAACTATGACCAGTGTAGAAGGTATGTTTTAAAACTAACTACGACATATATCAGTTTGTTTTGTATTCTACAGTTAAGCATCTAAGGCACACTTCAAAATTGCGGTACTAAGCTCAATTTATAACTGAAATTCTAAATAGCTTTCACCGATTCTGTCATCGATCATAATATTCTACAGAAGGATTCTCTCTACGTATACGGGTTCTGTCTCATAAAAAAACATTCGGCCATGCACTGATTATGAGCGATCGAGCGTAGAATGAGATGTCCCGCTTTCGTATCGGAGTCGCTCTAAAAGATGACATTTTGAACAGCCACAGGAGAACATTCTCGCAACATTGGCCTCCAAGGAACTTCTCTGATTCAGATTTCGAATGGGTCGGCTTGTTTCGTGACTTAGCTGTTCATTTATAAGCTAAATAGTGTGTACAGAAGCAGTTGTACAAAACTTCTTCTATGTGTTGTCAACATGATCGATAGCCTTCACTCAACGAAAGTTTCTTTTTTAATGTTTTGACCCTCTCTATTATTTTATTTTCGTTTTAAAAGGCTGTGAACAAGGAAAAACTAAGCCAAATCACCGATGAAACAAACTGCGTGCACTAGACTGCCTTGAAAAAATAGC
>Ga0126339_10002463_pt1 | contig 13247 bp, 11 predicted proteins | sample OrbTmetagenome_2_FD_92532 | JGI IMG/M metagenome (GOLD analysis project Ga0126339, IMG submission 92532) | Coral microbial communities from Petempiche,Puerto Morelos, Mexico - Orbicella T R C metagenome | ecosystem: Host-associated > Invertebrates > Cnidaria > Coral | place: Petempiche,Puerto... | reverse complement strand
TAGTTTTATTCACATTTTCGTATCTCAGCATAGTATTCTACACTACAATCACGAAAAATGTGAACCTTATTAACACTCCTATCAATATAACTGAAAATAAAGTCGACTGGAACAGTTATCGGGACAAAACAAGTGCAAAATACTCACGTTTTCAATACGACGGCTAGTCGGGCGAAATGGCGTCCTCGACGAGATGGGGACGGCAGAGAGATGAGTCGAGATTTCTCGTGCGCATGTCCGGTTGAGTTAATTTACTTCCGTTAGCCGTCCTAGCTCGTCCCGTCCTGATATCTTAAGGTGCCTAATAGATCACAGATGACGTCAAAATGTGGTAAGAACAAATAAGTGGCACACGAGGCGATAGCCAAGTGTGTCACTGATGTTCTTATCACATTTTGACGTCTTCTGTGATCTATTACTGAACAAACGGACGGCAACATGGAATCTATTTGTTTTATATAATAACGAAACAAACTACTCCAGATAAAGCTTTTTTTTTATTAGAAAATCTTTCAGCATAACTCGAAAGCCGCCCTTTGCCCACTTTGGCGAACACGAAAAAAGCCATTTGACATAATCTATTGTCTATACAAAATAAGCAATCTCACTGGTTGCTATGCGTAGCAATGAATTGTGATTGGTCCGGGAAAATCACGCCATTGTCAAACTTGACTCGAACGTCGCTTGTCGTGGAATGAAAACTTACAGTGAAAGCAGAATTTAGCTGTGAAATCTACAAATCTTAAAGAAAATGCTGAAAAAGTCAAGTCAGCTTTTGTCATCAGAGCAGCCCTGTGAGCCGCAAAGTTTGGACGTTGCCTAGAATATTGCAGGAGACGAAAAATACGCTCGGAAAACCTGCGGTTGCGGTCAATCTGGAGGCCATTAGATTCGAGTTTTGAATGAAAGGATCGTTAGTGACGGTGGAAATTTGTGTCCTCTGTGGCTGATGATTCTCAAATCAGTTTGAAATAGTGTCGGAGATACCTTTTAGCCACGATACAGTCGGCCGTGGGCTGTAGTGAGCTATACTTTGCTCGCTGTTGTGCCCTGAAACGGACTGGAACATTCGCATCGGAAAGCAAGGTTATGTGTTTATTTTAACTGATTTTAAGAAGTGATGTTTTGATGTATCATTCCTGAGATCAATCTGTGTCAACAATTATTTTGAGACTGAGAGAAGTTGAGTTTTTGAAATAAATTATTCTCATAAACGTTTTGTTGATTGGGTCTGTTAAATTCGAGATAAAGCAATGGTTCTCGGCTTACCAAGACCAACGTTGTGCTTGGTTTAGTCTCACTCAACTGCCGACTGAGACTGTTCGAGTGTTTTTTCTGAGTCATTTTCTAAATAAGAAACGGCTTTATCTTTCTTCTTCCTGTTAGACTATGGTTCTCGCACCTGTTCAATACCTCGACAAGACTTTTTTGCACCTTATCTTTTGCCCAGTCACGTAAAATATCATCTAAATTCTCAACACTTTCTGCCATTTAAAACACAGAGGGAAAATCTCTGAAACGATGGCGTCAATCGTGCGTCAGTCCTCTAATAGATCATAGGGGAGAACCAATCAAAATGCGAGAATAACTTGGGTTATTATATAATCTGTGATAGACAGTGAGTAGCGTAGCAGTGTGCGCTTGTTAACAAAATGACGGCCGCTTCTTGGCGTTTTCGATGTGTCTGTGAAGAGGATTTAGATAAAGTTTTGAACGACTATTAGATTTATACTAAAACAGTTAGATTACTCGCTCTCGATTTCTATGCGTGATAGTTGACGCTATCAAGCCATAGAAATCTCGAGCTCATAATCTAATTGCTTATTAGAAACACGATTTTTAACCAATCAGCGCGCGTATTTTCTTAGGACTGTTTTTTTAAAATATATTCATGGTAGCCGTCCTAATCGTAGCTGGACTCCGAATTGTACTGCTAGATGATACAGTTCTTTCATTTAAAAGTCTTCTCTATTTTTGATAAAATATGAAGTACAAATACCCCAAATATGTTTTCACAGCGCTCGAAGCCCAGTGAAACGTCCCTTGAGTGTTTTTAGCCGTATCCTTCGATGACGTCACTAGAAGCTCGACCCAGATCCCACTATGCTGGATCGTGGCTGCAGAAATGACAACTTTAAACGCCCGAAGAAACGCGGGCATCTTATCAATCGAGATATTTTTTTTCGCTGAAGTAACTAGCAAAACTAGTAGATTTCTTGAAGGAAAAGCAAAATTGGGGTTACTGGCACTTAAATTTCTTTAAAATTTTCATAAAGTTTGTAACTGCAAAACCTGGTATAATTTTTAAATCGATCGGATAAAAGAAAAACTGGTACAAAGTTAATTGAAAATTTTAAGGCATGATAGAGAGAAGCTTTTGACACCACTGAAGACATAAAATATGCCCGTTCTTGTGGTAAGTTAAGAGCTAAACCTTGTGAAATGTAAAAAAAAAATGCTCGGGAAATAAATTTTGACGTCTACAACCAAAACCTCGAAACATGGACATGTATTTAATAGTACATTTGTTCTGGAATTAATTTTTCTGCTTTTTGACACATTCCAGACCTCAAATCAATCCCAAGCTACTGAGGTGACAACCGAGAATTCTGAGTGGAAAGCAGTTGGTCCTGCAGACCGCTCGACCTTACCTCCGAATATTTTGACCTTCTGTGGCTCTTTTCGAATCTATGAAATCGAATTAGAAGAAAACCCTTCGGACGACGCGGCACTGAGCCAGGACTCTGGTGAGAAAACATATAATATAATAATACAACGTGACGTAATACCGTAAAAAATCCGGGTTATAGGCCTTGCAGTTATACAACTTCATAAATCCCAGGGGTTTTAAACGGGGGGCCTTTATAAGCGGGAAGAATCACGCACAAAAAAATTCGAAATAAGCCGATGAAACTTATATCCAGCGTTGTAAAAATTAAAGATGTTTCATGTTCATGGCAACAGCAAACACAAGGCACAAGTATACACGAAGCACAGAGTATTTTTGTTTTGAATACCTATATATGAGGAGCTTAGAACCGGAACTGAGAACGATATTAGTAATATTTTGATATCATGTACTGAGTTTGATGTCATTAAGATTTAACCTCACTTGCTGGCTATGTAAGTGTCATGTTATGCAGCTCAGTCCAGTACAGTAAGTGTAACGTTATTCTCTTACAACTATTGAGAGCTAAGCACTGTTCAGTTTCAGTGCTATTGAGGCTTTAGGCTAACCAACAAAAATAACCCTCTTATTACGCCATTGTCCTTTCGCCGTTACGCGGTTAACTAGGAACTAAAATCAATCGGGCACGATTGATTGTCCCAAGAGATTATACCGATGTATCAACCTAGGATTTGGCTGTTTTTGGAAGCCAATTTCTTTTTCAATATTACAGTCTGAGAGCTAAAACGATCACTGATTACTAAGGTTCACAAGTTTTTTAAAGTTCGTTTGGAATCAGCTCGTATCTAGCATTATGCCTTCCGGTTACACAAACTCCTCCGTCAATGAGAAAAATAGGTACACAATGTGTACGTACGTGTGCCTACGCCTTATAAAATTGATTGAAAACAACTCAGTATATATATATGCATTTCATCAACTCAAATATGCTATCATTACTAACAAAACATACAATCTTATTACAACAAAAACCCGACGCAAAATGCCATTGCCCACAATATCTATATCACCAATTCCCATTACTCTGCATTACTCCTAGCCAGAATTAAATAATTCATTTTTAAAACAAAATTTATCTCTGGTGACAGAAAAAAAGAAAAAAGAAAACTTTACAGTTTTCACGTATCAACAATGGCACTCCAACTATTCGTTTACACCATAAATCACAGAGTTTCCTTTTAAAGTATAACACTCGCCGTTACGTAATACGTCGTAGATCTGAAAAGCGATCTGTCGCGACCTATCACACAACAAGAGAACAGTAGAACAAAAGTTTCCTTCTTTATATCAAAACTGCTATTTTTGGTGTACCAAAGAACTGTTATGGTTTCCCCTGCCTAGTGGCTTCGGCATATGCGCGTGTAGTCACAAAAAATGTGAAAAATGACGTCAGGAAAGATTCCACCATACCTATGGACTATTTCTTTTAAATGGAAAACTAAATTCCGTTTTAGTTATAAATGATTTTGCTTTAAGTGGTAGTCTCAGCACTAGCTTAAAATTCCTAAAATTCCGAAACAGTTTTACTCTTGACAGAATATCTAATGACATTTTTGTAACTGATCTGCCGATACAATTCTGTAAAGGAAAGGAAGAACATTACACACTCTGACTGTTTGGGTCAATACTATGCGCTTTTACAAAGAAAATACACTAGACATCAAGAAATTAGCCTATAGTATTTCTAACTGAATGTTATTAAAATTTCGGGATTACATTCAAACGAATATTTCAGTAACAATTCTGATATTGTTTTTTTCTCAGGTCCAAAGCGGAGCAAGCGGTGGTCGTGCTATCAAACACGTTGCTGTTACTACATTTACAAATGCCGTTATTATTATTACGGGGGCTATCGCACATGTATATGCGGTCGAGTTTTGTATTGTCATTACATTTTCCGTTGTCCATGGCCCGTGGCCTATTAGTATAATCTGACTTTCCCCTCCTGCCAACTTTAAGCCGTTTGATGCTTTGTAATACAAAACAACCAGTGATCGACGAAGCAATGTCTGTAAGTGTCAATGTTCAAAGTTGAATCAAGTTGGAGGAGGAGTGGAAGTGGGATTTTCTCAATAAACGATTTCCGAGGTGTGATTATTTTGCTTAGATAAAGAGAAGCACCCAGCAGTTTTTCACAATGCTTCAGTAATGTTCGAAACGTTAGATTGCTAGAACAGAGTGTTCAGGCTACTTTAGTTGATCTTAACGAGTGAAAAAGATGCATTAATCTCACTTGCTGTAGAAATATATTTTGAAGGTCAATAAACGTTGCAATTTTGTCCAAGTTAATAGTATTTGTATATGTTTCACTTGCGCGAAAACAAACCAGGTCCTTTATTTCAAAAAATTGGAATATTTCCCAGCAGTGAATATGAACTGATTCCTTGCCCACAGACTCTAGAGTCAAGCCTGCTTGGACGCGAGAGAAGTGTTTTTAGAGCTAATAGACGACAAATTGAATGTTTGCAACAAAAGTGCAAAGCTCACAGCTCATATTGATGGTGGCCTATCGCAAATAATTGATTAGGAATGTTTTTTTTCGTAGTCAAAAAGCCTCTATTATTAGAAATTATTCTTTTTAACCTTTAATACTCTTTATGTTAGGTTTTATTCGAATGTAACAAAACAGCTGAACTTGTCGCTTCCAATCTACAAGTAACTTCCTTGTTGATTATCTATCAGTCTAATTAATTTTTACATGCGACTAACGGTGACGATTTCGGATGAAACATTAGCAGCGTGTAAAACAATATTAATATAGCACTTTCTTATAAGTATTAAAGGAGACATTCAGATTCGAAAGATTACTTAGTAGAACATCTCAACCCTTCTGGTATGGATTTTTCTTCCTTCATTCACGTCATACAGCAGGTGCCCTAAATGTAAAAATACCAACGCCAATTTGCAGTAGCAAGCGAGCTTGTACCGTGTAATCGGACTCTCTCCTGATTTTCTACTGAAGATTGCAGAATATCCTTTGATTATTTAACCAAATTTTATAATAAAAAATTGCTTTTCTGCCTCTTTTGCATCCCGCGGTGCAGGAAACGGTTAAAAAATACGCTAATTGGCAACATCCCTATGAGAGATCATATTACGAACGTCACGCAAAGTGAGTGGATTAGACTAGGTAGGAAAATTACAAAAACACAGTGTCTTGCAAAGCGAAATGTTCTGTTTTCATTCAGATCCCTACCAGTATGATGATTGTAAGGGCGATGAGAACGTTAACGAAATATTGGTGCAAACCAGTTCAAAGGTACCTGAATACTGTGGTCTCGTCAATGTGCAATAACACGTACTTGTGTTGAAGTGGAGCGACCCGAAAAACTTGCAAATTTCAACTTCTGAATCGCCCTTAAATCTCCTCTCCGATGAAGTCATTTTGGCGTGCGGCAAAAACGAAAAGCAAGCAATTTAACCAACTAACCCGGTTTCATTAGATACTCACGAAGTCCTTTCGTTCCACAAAATAAAAAGGCAAACGTTTTTCTGACCTGACTTTGACCGGACCGCTCTTAAGCGGACTGCCACTTAAATTGCTCCCTCATTCCGATACAGTTTTTACATTTTTTTTTCAGGTAACCAGACCTTCAACTCTCCCAAAATGCACTGGGCCTGGGTTCGTCTTGCAGTTTCCATCCAGTTTGCATTCGCTTTTTTATCGACTTATTTTGGATTTCTAGCTGGGGCTGGCTGGAAAAAATAGCAAACAAGTTTTCAAAACGGCAATAGAGCATCTGATTATGCCAAAAGAAAACACATGAAAGGCGTCAGACCCTAGTTCAGAATGAAATACAGTGTTGCTGGAAACGTTTATACCATGGTATATCTTACCTACAAAAGTCTGCAATAGGTTTCTTCACCTATATATAGCAGTTATAATTGTCTCGTCAACCTGACTTCACTCAAGATCATGTTGAAGATTTTTTTTAAAAAGTTATTAAAATAAGCAAATTTTTTAGTTTATTTGATGACGATGATGGGCAAAAAAAAAAAAAAGAGGGAGATCAGGTGTCCCAATTTTGATATAATCAACAAATCGCTTAAAGCAGCTTGGATTAAAAGACTATCCGCTCTTGAATGCGCTAGAAATCACTTATCTGCCATTTGACCTGAGAGGCGTTAGAGGAGAATCTTTTTGGATTATAATTTCACACTAAAAACTCTTCGCATCTATTTGGTTTACAGTTATTTTACAAGGACGTGCTCGATGTATGGCAGAGAATTTTTGCTCACAGTCCCTTTAGCAAGCATGAGGTGGAAAATAAGATTATTTGGAGCAACCAATTTATTACAATTTCGGGAAAGACGATATGCTAGCTATCGGTCGTGGTATGAAACTGGAGTTGAAGTCATGAAGATCTCATGACTGAGGAGGGAAATTTAATGACACGTAATGTTTTCCATCGTAACGCACTTTTAGCAATGTTTGCAGCTTTTAAATGCTATCAGCACGAGCTGGAAAAGATACACTGGATAAGAATATAGCTCCGAGGAAACTAAAAATTAACTGCGAAAATAGCATTACTGATACACAAAATATTTCAAGTAAGACGCTAAGACAAATTCTGACAAAAACGATTTTTGAGAAGCCCACCTAGGTGGGAAAGCTTGAAATGGCAGGTTTTTCTCCTGAGAAAATTTCAAATATCTATGATTTTCCTTTCAAGCTAACTCTCGACGTCAGAATGTCATTTTTTCAATTTAACCCTCGAACGTACAAGGGAGTAAAGGGGTGGATGCCAAGCCCATAAGGTTTTCTTTCAAGTTTTTAAACGACGATCTACTCTGAGATGCTGAAACTTTCAGTAGCTGTTATTTATTATTCGCGGAAATTTTGATATTTCAATTGTGTGTCCACGATATTTGACGTTCCCATGGCAACCACGATTTTCAAGTTAGTCTGTCCAAGAAATAATCTCTTTGTTTTTCCAGTTCTCTTCATCAAATTTTTGAAATTCTTGAATGTTTACATTCCATAAGCATTTTGGCTTGATGTTGTATTAATTTCCGTTATTCCTTGACTTTTAAGAGGATAGTGAGATCCACGACGGCGGACCCAAATGGAGGATCGTATGACGTCATAACCAATATAAGTGGTGTCATCTTGTAGAGCAAGATGACACCAGACCACCAGATCGAAGAGTGTACTTGGACATTTTTTTTACTGCTGTTAAAATTCAGTTTTAACGAAGAACAGCCAGAATTTTACACGCACTTTCTACCGTTTCAGCGCTGGATTGACTCACACTTCTCGTGTGTGGCCCAGCTTCGCGTTTTAAAATCAAAGAAAGATGCTAGCGTTTAGGTGACTTGTGTGGTGACGATAAGTTTGGTTGCGGATGAGTAGTGAACAAAAAAAGGCAGACAATCTGATCATTACTAGCTATTACTGTTAAGAGCACTCTTTTGTCGTCTGTTCTTTCAGGAATTTTGCCGAAGCAGCTAATTTTTTTATTCCTTGTAGCAGCTTCGTTTACGTGTCCCTAATTGGTTTCAATCTGAGTAATTAGTTGCTCGAAATTCTTAAATTCATAAAATCTCAACTCCTTTCAACATCAAAAGGTGATCAAAACATAATAACTTAATGCTTTGTGAAGTGAAACCCGCTTTTAACACTATTAAGAAAGTCAGCTGCATAAACCCTGCATTACGTCACAATAAAATTCGGCGCTTTTAGTTCTGTAGTGTTCTTTCTATCACAAGCAGGAGTTCATAAGCGGTCACACTAAAAACGATACCTTTCATGATATCACGGAGGGCACATAAATAGCTTTGAATGCACTAACAGGTTGAAGTCGGTATACATCATCATCATCACTTGTTCAGCACTTAAGTCAGAGCCACCTTAAAGTTTTGTATTCTTCACCGTCTACGGGTATTATATTACGAACCCACAATGTGGCTTGATAGCTCAGTTGGTAGAGCACTGCACCGGTATCGCAGAAGTCATCGGTTCGAATCCAGTTCAGACCTGAATTTTTTTTCAGGCCTTAATTTCACAACTGCTTAATTTGTGTGTATAACTGCGATGATCAGTCGTGTCTTCGTGTCTTTCTCCCCAGTTCAAATATTTGATCTTTCATATATTCAATTGTATTCTTCACTGCCTACGGGAATGTTAATATACTTCCCCTTGTTTGTGCTTCACGCTCGTACCAGTTACAAGCTGGCAAATTAGTATCTACGTTAGTTGCTAACGGGTCTAAGGCTTTCAAATTTCTCTTGAAAATCTCTATGACAAACATTTCCAGACGACCAAAAGTTCTGTGTTCTTGACAACGCCGAGTCTTCAGGAAGACTAATTGGAAAGTTGGACTGTCATTAGGACGTGTGTTGGACGGTAGAATTTTTGGTAAACGCTCGGTATTTGTCTTTTCGCGTTTAAGGGGCCAGGATGCTAGGCGTACAGTTTCTTGTCCCGCGCCCCTCCTTACCTCCGTTGTGTACATCACATGATCTCCATGCCATGTGCTCGAATCACGTGGGTTTTCAATTACCGATATCCAGTTACAAAAAGTTCAAATTGGATACCTGTAATTGGACACCCACGCGATCACGCGCCGATTACTTGATAAATAGGCGCGCGAAGAACCATTCGCGATCGAGAATTTTGTTATAGATACGATTACTTAGATTATCATACACGTCTACAATGGATTTTAAACAATCTTCCACTTTTGACAAATCAACGAGATCTATGTAGAGTGAGCCAAGGTTGTGGGCGCAGGTGTTTGATCACCTTTATCTCCAGAGTCCTTAGCAATACTGAGAAATTGCCGGTAGTACTCCAGGGCTGTGTTCAAATCACCTTGATGGGAATACACAGTTCCCAGATTACAATGTACAGTCGTTGCTGAACTTTATTTTCAACATCCTTGAAAATACTAAGACATTGCTGACAGTACTCCACGGCTGTCTTCAAACCACGAACCAAGAGAGTCACAAAATGCACCAAAATTACAATATACCCGTCCTTGCTCTCCTTTATCTCCAAAGTCCTTGGCAATACAGTACGAAGACGTTGCTGGTGGTACTCCATGGCTGTCTTCAAATCACCGAGAAAGTGATGAACGGCACCAATATTACCATACACACGTGCTTGCATTGCTTCATCTCCAACACCCTTTGCAATACTAAGACATTGCTGGTCGTAATCCACGGCTGTCTTTAAATCACCGAGATAGCGATGAACGGCACTAAGATTACAATATACACGTGCTTGCTGTCCTTTATCTCAAGCATCCTTGGCAATGCCGGAGACATTGCTGGTGGTACTCCATGGCTGTCTTCAAACCACCGAGAGAGTAATGAACGTTACCAATATTACGATATGCACGGGCTTGCTGTCCTTTATCTCCAACATCCTTGACAATATAAAGATTAAGCTCGAAGTACCCGAGAGCTTTCTTGTAATCGCTAACGTTAAAATATTTTTTTTCCAAGACTACGATACACGTGTTCTTTGATAGTTTTGTACCATCTTTCGTCAGTGATTTCCTCTTCATGTTCTGTTTAGAAATACAACGCAATTTTTGATTAGGGACTCTTTTTCGCGTTTCACGTACTGGTTATGGGCGAAGCACACTTGAGAAAAAATATCTAGTGATAGAAATATTTTCTTGTTCAAATTAATTTTCAGTCTAGAGACTGTTATTATATTTTCAACATAAAAATTTCAAAGGAAATACATTTTCAGATCAGTTGAGAGCATCCTCCTTCAGATATTCTTTGTCAAAGCGAAATAAATCAAACAAAAGAAATTATATGTTAGGTTAGTTACAACGGGTCTTTTTTTTTTTTACTATGAGATGATCTACTACTAAGAAAGCGAAGTGAAAAGAAACAGTATTGTTGTATTTCTTTATTATGGTATGTAAATATTTTTCAAACTGAGCACTTCATAAATGGTAAAGGTTTCAGAAGTTGTGAAAAAGAAAATATATTGATCTTTTAGAGCAATTCCATAGGGTTGTGACCTTTGTACCACTTGTGACGTCATCAATTTGAATGTCACCAGATATTCTTGATAAGCAGATGACAGAGCAATTTGCACAACCGTCCGTGTTGGATATCGATTGCATTTCGGCGGAGCAAATTGAAAGAAACGTGATCAGTTTTTGGTGCAAAAATGATTGTGAAAAGAGCCATTATACCTATGACTGATCAAGGTCCCATTTCCAGGCTTTACCCATAATTAACAACCAATTTTTTTTACGGCAGTCAGATAGGATATAAAGAGCAAAAGTTAGCGAGAACAAAGGGTCGAGAAAAAGGAAAGGAAAAGGGCAAAAAAATATTCGAACCGAACATCGCAAAAAAATAAATAAATAAATAAATAAAAAAATAAAAGTCCAAATTTTGGCTTATGCGCAGTGCCAAATTAAAATGTTGCACCTTTTTGTACCTAATCTTCAGGAAAATCTACCTTTTAGTTTAAATATCGCTTTGTCAGCAACATTAAGGCTCATTTAGCGTCATGGCAGCCAAAAAACGGATTTAACGGTTAAAAAACGGCATTTTTGTGAAAATTATCGTCGATAAAGAGTTAAATATTTCATGGTCTCTTCACGGGTCGGGTCGGTGGAGTACTATCGCTGATCTGAGGCCTGTTGAGTGAAAATTCCTGCGCACTTCACTTTACCTAACAAATCTAAGGGAAGCCGGGCATCTGTGAGCTATTTTAGCCCAGGGTGAAACAAAAAATGCGTTCTTCGTAGAAATCGATTATCCGAAGTTTTACTTGCTGAAGTTTCAATGCAGTCCCGAAATCGTCAATATCATTTTTACTGCGCTGATTTAGAGTTTTTCCAGTGTTACGAGTAACTTTCTTTTTTCCTTTTTTTAAAATTAGACAGTACTATAACAAGAAACACTGCACCCTGACACCACAAACAATATACAGTTGAAATTAAAACGACATTTTTTGGTCTCGGTGGACAGTCCATACATTCGCGCTTATTTTAATCTCTCTACACGTCTCCACAACGGCAACGGCCGCTAAAACACGTACCGCTTGCCAAAATAACCTCTCGACGAAGGCGAATAAAAACGCCTTACGCCAATAAATTTTTTTCCCGAAAATCTGGTGGTACGCACATAGGACGTACGTAGGTCCGTAGATGGTCGCTACGCCCCTGGTCAGCGTGCCATAGAGTGAAGGCTTCTCTTGTGGAAATGGTAACAACGCAAGAATATCAGTAAACATAATAATAAGAACCCAAAAGTGCAATCTGAGGATTGGAAGAAGCAAAACACAAACTTGAAGACAGCAGCATATGCCAAAGTACGTAAAATCTTGGCTCTTTGGGCTCGTCACGCAATCTTACTCCCCCACGTGTGACGAGCCCGAAGAGGCTCGGCCGGAGCGTTCTACATTTAAATCTAGACAAAACAAAGCTTTTAGACTCCAGAACCAGGCAATTGCTTGGCAAACTGCCTGATTGCAGACTAGCGTAAAATCCCACGTTAAAGCCCCCCGATTATAAGCCCCCCCGGATATAAGCCTTTCCATTTCAGTGCTAACAAAGATATTACACCGGATCTAAGACCTCCCGGATATAAGCCCATCTAATGAATAAGTGTGCTCCTTTTCCGTTTCTTTACAAACATCAAAATTTTTAAATTAATCGAAAGTTAAACTTGTATAAGGCGGACACCCTCGGGACCCTTGCAAGTGTCCGCTTAATACAGGGTATCCGCTGAAAACAGATTCCCTCAGAATTGGTCTTAAAAGGGTCATTAAGATCCGTCATTATCAAAAAACCTTGAAAGAGTCAATTAGCAATCTCGTGATAACTCTGAAATACTGTATTTCCTTAAACAATGAAGAGTATCTCAGGTAAAGCGATTTAAGTATACAGTAACCGTGTCTAATATATTGATCGACGAATCATGAGAAGGTTTACAAGATCAAACAAAAACAAAAGTTCTGTAAAAACAAAGCCGAGTAACAAAATATTGCATTTCTGTGACAGCTCAGTTAGTTGGCAAACTTAAATGACCGATCTACTAAAACATGGACAAAAATGTCAGGTATTCTTTTTACAATGTCCGTTTGATACAGGTTGCTAACAATAGAAATGACCATAAAAGTCAAGTTCAAGGTGTCCGCGTCCGCTTAATAGAGGTGTCCGTTGAATACAGGTATTTTTTACAGTGAATGTGAGAAAAGAAAAATGGGACTTGTACTGCTGTCCGCTTAATAGAGGGTGCCCGCTTAATATGCGGTCCGCTTAATACAGGCTTCACTGTAGGCTGATAGGGTAATAGGGTAATAATAGGGTGCATAGGGTAATAGCTCTAGATGTAAAGGTATGTTAGCTTTAATTCGTTTCTCAGATATGTTTTATCTCGATGTTCCGAAACATTTTTTTATTCCGCTTATATGCCTCCCCTCCGATATAAGCCCCCCCCCCCCCCCCCCCCCCCCCCCCCTTTAATTACCCCCCCAAAAACCTCTTTTCGAATTTTTTATTCCCGGCGTTTTAACAAAAGTTTTTGAGTGTCTCCTCATGCAGAACAAATTTTTCCAGCCCCCCAGCACCCGGATACT
>Ga0126339_10002462_pt1 | contig 13247 bp, 9 predicted proteins | sample OrbTmetagenome_2_FD_92532 | JGI IMG/M metagenome (GOLD analysis project Ga0126339, IMG submission 92532) | Coral microbial communities from Petempiche,Puerto Morelos, Mexico - Orbicella T R C metagenome | ecosystem: Host-associated > Invertebrates > Cnidaria > Coral | place: Petempiche,Puerto... | reverse complement strand
ATAAGTAGACTTAGCAATGCAATCAATAATCAATCAATCCTATATTTGGTAACGCAGCTACATAGAGTTATAACATTTGCAACTATAACTATCTTAGGCAGCCAAAGGCTGACGTGAACCTGCAGCAGAGAGTAGGAGATGATTATTAAAACAGAAATAAATACAAACAGCTGATAGACATAAGGTCCCATGTGGAAACTCAAGTGCGTTTCCAGGGTCCTCTCGACTACTCGAGTCGCACCGTGGTTGACATAGCGAAGTCGGGGTGGGGAGGGCAGGGGTAGGTCGTTTATAATATAAGAAAAGACAACTGCCTGATTTAAGGTTAAATTTAATTTTTAGCCGAGTCTTAGTTTAGCAAAAAAAGAAGTGAGTACAAATCTGATAAAACGGGAAAAGTGGTCCTCTCATTTGTTGGCCATCATCTTCACGAACTCTGCAATTAAAGTCAACAATAATCAGTAACATAACGTAACCGTGTGACCTTTTAATTAATCAATACAGCGATCAAGCTTAATCCAGTCCTCCTTAGTCCAGTAAAGAGTGCGCACTATAACTTGGCTAAGAGCGCTAAGATATCCTACTGTCACGTGATATTCATCTCGTTTATTATGGGCCGTCAGCATATTCATTTATTCAGGCTTAAACGTCAACTGGACGTTTAAAGAGGGTGTCTGTGTGCGTGTGGCGGGGAAGGGAGGGGGAGTTAAGGCGAATTCAATTTAGGAAGTTAGTACGGAACATTTTCCAGGAAGCTTTCAAATATGGAGCTCTTCGACACCTTGCACCGACATTTCTGGTTCTCTCTTCTTAATATTGTGGCCAGAAATCAAAACCGAAAATAGGACAAAGATGCACGCACAGGTTTCAAAGGAACTCTGCTCGGGGTAAAGCGTTATTTAGTTGATAAAAAGTTTTCTCAACGTTTTTTAAATAATGTTGATATCTTACATGTCAGTAACGCGAACCGGTGGCGCCCTATTGGAAAGCGGTAACTCTTTGGACAGCGAAATTAAAGGGACGGAAGGGGGCATTCTGACCAAAATCTGCAGTTGATGTTAACCCCGCGGGGAACAAGTGAATTTGCCGCTGTCCCGCTTTAACATACCTTCAAAACTGACTTGACCGTCAGAGTCCAGATCGGCCTCCTTCATCATCTCATCAACTTCCTCATCAGTAAGCGATTCGCCCAGATTTTCCAAAACCTGAAATTGATGGTAGTGCGAATTGTTACTAAGTGCAAGGAAATGAATTCCCAGATCAAGCGCTACTAGACTGGAACTCTAACTCACCTCACTGACGACAAAGGATCGTAAAATGTAACTATATGTACGATAAAACAGATTTCTTTTTTTGATCGCTAACCTGTTTGAGTTCCTGTGCTGATATGTAGCCACTTCCATCTTGGTCGAAAACGTTAAAAGCACCTCTTAACTCGTCCTCCATTGTCATGTTGGCTTGTTTTGCTGCCATCAACGTTAAAAACTCGTCGAAGTCTATTTCGCCACTCCCTGTGAGCTCAAAAGAAAAGGGCATGTTAATCATTTGATACCGTCCACAAACATACAGACTAAGGGTGCGTTCCTTTGGGGTGATCTGGATCAGGATCAGTGACCCAAGATCACTCAGATCATGGTGCATCAAAGGAACCGATGAATCCTTGACCAGAGCGGATTCATCGGTTCCTTTGATGCATCATGATCCGAGTGATCTTGGATCACTGATCCTGATCCAGATCACCCCAAAGGAACGCAATCTAAGCGTAGAGATCTCTTATGACACTTCACTTTCGCAGTGCCTCTCTTCACCCAGGTATATAAACGGGTATCAGCGAATTTAATGCTGGGGCTGACATTGCGATAGACTAGTATCCCATCCAAGGGGGAGGGGGGGGGGGTAGAAATACTCCTATGGCTGGTCGCTCCATGCCACAGAAAACGGAATAAGGCCTGATAGGCTACTTGGCTCGTATGCAGACTTTAACCAGTATTGCGCTCGTCATCTAGTCGTTTAAAAACTCCTTCAATAGTCGAAAAGTTATGATCCTTATGACCCAACTGGCATAAAACAGCACCACTGCCCCACCCCTTCCCCAACCCAAGAAAGGTTTAATTTACCAACGTTTGTTTTAAGTCCCAAACCTGGTTAATATAGATTCAATCGTTCACTGCTTACTAACTTTGGAAGCGAATCTAAAAGAAAAAAGTCTGGCGAAAAATGCAGAACAAAAAAGCTTTATAAAAGCAACGATGGCCGTAGCACTGTAAGCTAGGTATATGTAGATTGTTTTCTTGTAAAATGTTTATTGGAAGTCATTGATTTTACGGTAGGTGTCATACAATGGCTACATCGGAGCTTACCATTTGACAGAATAGTCAGTAGGGAGGGCCGTTGAATAATGGGGGGGGGGGGGCTTTTCTAAAATCAGCAAACTAACCGTACGAAATAGCACTTACCATTTACAATTCAATTTCCCGTAATTGTTTTCGTGGCTGATGAGAGACTGGAAACTCAGAAAGCTTGCTGATCATTGGAAAAACCCTTACCATTATTCAACGGTCATCCTAACCGGTTTATTCTGACAAATTGTACCCACCCATTTTTTCCATCTAAGAACTGAACTATACATACCGTCCTGGTCCACCTCAGATATCATGCTTTGTACATCCTCTTCAGAGGGATGCTGACCGAGGGCCTCAAATACTTGCTTTAACTCCTTAGTACTGATGGTGCCTCCGCCGTCTTTGTCAAACAGCTGAAAGGCCTCCCTGTATTCTAAGTAGAGCGACAAAAAAGAGAGATAGATAAATTAAAGTTGATGCATAAATTAAGACTATCGCCACTTTACTGAAAATCTGCATTCGCGCCTTTTTGGCTTGGACACAAATCCACGTGCAAGACGAAGTCCACAAGCAAAAATATGGTTAAATATTTGTAGGCGTAATAAGATTACACTTTTGATAACGTTTGTATTTTGGAATACCCATGTAGCATTCTTGAAAGGCTAAACACTGTGAGAATCAAAGTTGCTGTGAGCCACTGAACTTGGAAAATAAATTATGAAAGGGTGTTATGAGGCATTGCTCATTAAGGAACTACTTGTGATGTGAGGACAGTCTAGCTTTAGAAGAAGCCCATACAGCCTTTTTCCATTGAGGGGTGTGTTGTGATATTTGCAAAATGAAAAAGTTCAACGTTAAGAAACTGTTTGTTACTCAGGCCTGGCTGCACGTTTTACATATTACATGTTTCTGATGTACATGTCTTCCTTGTGCTGCAGTCAAAAACTGCGAGATCATTTTGTTTGGTTAAAAGTGAGGTATAGACTGAACAAAACACTTGAGCCTGTGGTACGTAAAAAAATAATTATACTTTCGCCCTCCAGTAACTGATGTACAAGTAGCGCAATGTAGGGGGATCGAATGGTCCCGTTTAATTCAATTTTTAAGTGCTCGCAAAATTTGACCTTTGCTCGAATTGCTCGCAAAAAATTAGATGAGTGCTCGCTTGCTCGCGTGCTCGCAAAATTTTTGCCATTGCTCGCATGCTCGGATTTTCGTTAAAATGTGCTCAATTCCCGTATGGCAAAACTGGGAAACATTGGAGAAGCGTGCACATGAGTGCTCGCTTGCTCGTGCTCGCCAAATTTTTGCCACTGCTCGCAGCATGCTCGGATTCTCGTTGAAATGTGCTCAATACCCGTATGGCAAAACTGAGAAACATTGGAGAAACATTGAAGCATGCACACATTATGAATGTTTCTGTAAACATGCTTCCTCGTTTTGGTGACGTATTATTCAAACTGACGCGCGTAACAATTCTTCGAGAAAGGCACCCCCAAAGGTAGAAAGTAACCTAGAGACATGAAAACATGTGGAGTATTACTATTACCATTCGAGTTCAGAGCTTGTCAGAGCTCCGAATCGGTTAGATCCTTGAAGCCTCCAAATAAAGCTTCCGTTGCGTTGAATCTTTTTCAGTAACTCAGCTGGAAACCAGTTTGCCGATCATCGAAACCGAAACTCGAAGTGCTTGTTAGACTAAATGCCACGTTGTCTACATTTCCTAAGAACAATATGACCAAAAAAGCCTTCCATGTTGCAAACTTCAAAGTCGTAAAATTTAGCTTCTTCTTGAGAAGTGTTCTTAACGTCAGATTAGAAAGCTTTAGATCTCCTTGAGCGTCCACAAAGTGTACCGCACTGGAGCGCACATGAAGCTAACTGACGTAATGTGGCATCCAACAAGGCACATTACGACGCTAGGATTGGTTGAACGGTGTCAGCCAGATTACTTGGTGCAAAATGTCCCCTTTCAATAAAAGAGAAAATCCGTCCAGCAGAAAATTTACGAAGTGCTCGTTTCTCGCCATCTGTATTTTCGAAAGTGCTCGCTGCTCGCAAGACAAATTTGATCAATGCTCGTGCTCGCAGAAATAAACGCACTGCTCGCATGCTCGCAAATGCTCGCAAAGACCATTCGATACCCCTCAATGTGATAGGCCGGCTGGCTCGCCATGCGAGACATTAGGAGTTCGAATCCCAGTAGTGACTGCTGATTATTTTTCCTCAGTTTACTTAGCTTCATTGTTTTTTTCTTTTTCTGTCAAGGACCATTTATCGGAAGGAAGCGTTTGGCTTTCCGTTTCTTGTGTTAAAAAAAATCGTCTGTAGCCTTAAATCATTCGTTTATATCGATTGCTTTCGAACTCACAATATCACGTAAGTTTGTAAAGGAAAAGACTTTCCCTGAATCGAATCGCTAAGCAAGAACCATAAGTATTTTCCTTTACAATTAAAAAATCATTATACCTTCTACCTCTCGCGGATTCCCATACGAAAAGGTCGGGGATGCTCGTCGTCTCGGGCACAAATCAAGGATTCTGGTCTCACTTAGGGTGATGACGAAACGTCACCTTTCCTAGCTGTCAAAGTATCCTTTACGGTGCACTCGAGGAAACCAATAAAAGAAGCGCTCTCATTTAATTTCCATTTTCAGGCTTGATTTCCACTAATCTCTCGAGTACGCGAGTCTGGTCTACAAGTGCGCGCGGGATCTGTTCTTGAACAGTGGCTAGAAATCGAACCTATTCCGTTTTAAGTGGTATCTTTTAGGGGTCTAATGAAGCTCAAGCAACGTCCATATTAGTCTCCTTTAGGAGTTAAATTCAAATTTTCCGACGAGCATCTCTTGCCTTTTCATATGGGAGTTCCCCTCCCCCGGGTTTCCAAATGTCTAACGGGAAGTGAAGGAGTGAAGGATTTAAGGAACCGGATGGAGTGAAATCGTTCCACCACTACGACTTGGAAAATAATAAATATTTTCCAAGTTAAAAATGGTTGTCGAATTTAAAATAAACCACTAACCTTGTACTTCTTCTTCTGTGAACTTGTCGGCCTGTTGATTTGAAAAGAGCGTTTTTTACAGTTAAAATGTTATGGTTTCTCTCGCAGCTAGGAAGCTGTGCGCATGCAGAGTAACTTTAATTAGGGGTTGTTCAATATCTCGGATCGAAGCCCCTTAATTGATGACGTCATGATGGGGCACCATGGGGCCCCACTTAAAAGAAGATAATCTGTCTGTTTTGTCTTTGTTTACTGATGAGAAGTTAAAACATTTGATATTGCCTTTACAAACTGCAGGCTAAATTGCAGCTGCAGTACAGACTGACATTGTAATCTGAAACTTAAATCGGTGCACAAATTTGACTCCAAAAAGAGCGTCGACTGAACTTGAACGAAAAATATTTTTAACTCGATCCGTGACGGACTATCTATGAAGCAGTTGTGTATGTTAAAAGTATGACATACACATTCTCGCCAACAAACTTGTTTATTTTGATCCTGTTGTTACTTTCTTCTAGCGAGTTTTTATCCCTTACTCGCGAACAGAAAAAGTGAAAAATAGCTTTTCGATATAATTCCGACTACAGACTACTTTAATGATTACAAATGATAAACATTGCATATTTTAAAGAAAAACACTTGCCAATGTCCAGCCGGAATAAGAACTTAATTTGTTATATATAATCCTTAAGCAATTGTTTAAAATATTTAATATTTATATTTTTCAAGCACGAAGCACCTTTAATTTGATGTAAAAAAATATGCGAGAGCGCACACGTTGAAATTGAGAAGTTCGCTCGATTTGGCAATGTCAGAGCCAACAGCGCTTACCCTAATAGTATTCAGTGTTAAAGCAGTTTTCTGCCAACGACATACTTGAAATAGTACTTTGGTATAAACAAAGTGAAGGATGTTTGATGGATATTTAAAGTTCGAACGTTCTGGACACTCGATTTAACTAGGAAATAGTCACACAGACAGTGTTATCACTTGTAACATTATCTAAGTTCGGAAGATTTGTTGGAACGTTATATATCTTCTCAGTTTGCATCGCGCAAATATTGCGTTTATTTATTACTTGCAGACGTTGTTTTGGTAAAAGGAACTACAAGTATAAAAGTAGCCATGATGGCAACCTTGTTTCCTAGTGCAGGAAACAAACAGATGCAATTAAAACCACATATGCGACGTTTCAATTTTGAAAACAGAGTCATTAATTCCCTAGCCGCGAGCCATATCTCAACAAAACACAAGCAGAAACGAAAACTACAATGACACGCAAATATCTTTTCTCTGGCTTAAACCTCAGAGTAATAGAGCTAAAATGTTAAATGTAATCTGGAACATCGGCAGAGCAACTTACCATTTTCGTTTAAGAGAGCTTATACCTTTAAAGCGGGCTTCCGTGAAACAGACAGCAGCAACAGAACCTCCAGGCGTTAAATGTCCAAATGGAAATTGGATCGAGAGATATTTTCTTAATATGTCACAAAAGAGCGACATTATAAATAAATTAATAAATAAATGGCATTCGTGTGCTTTAATAATAAGCGACGCGACAAAATTAAAAACTCCGTACTTTTTTAGGGTAGCTTGCCAACAGAATTTAATTTGTATGCTAAATACATCCCTTTTATAATTCTAGCAAATTAGAAATAAAATGAAATAAGTTCTGGCAAATTCTTGCGATTGATAAAATCAACAGGGTCAGTAACAACCAGCACACAAACATTGACAGAAAATTCATGACAAAGAAAACGTTTCTTTGTTTACCTCAAGAGAGACATGACCTCGAGTTTTGTTAATGTTAATGAGTTTGCCAACTTTTGTGCTCTCCTTAATGTACAGGCAACGGGCCAAGGTAAGCGTAAACAAAACTGCAAATTAAAATAAATGCTGTTCAGCTTGAAGGTTTGTTGCCGGCCAACTGTTATCTCAAACTCAGTTCTCCCTACTCTTCGCGTAAGAGGGTCTTTCCCCTAGTCCCCCGGTCCTTGCACGAGTTTTGTTTTCGCGCCGGCCCCTAGTTTCCACAAAGCTCTGCTTTCCTGGCAAATTCTACAGTAGCTGTTAAAATTCGAATCTTGAGTGGCTGAATTGTATAAAGAGGAAGTTTGTTGTGAATTTGTTTAAAACGACGCGAACGGTGTCAACAAAAAAGAAATAAGGTACACTCCCATATCATCATTAAAATACAATTCTGACACAAGAGCGCTTTCACAGCCCATGGCAGTCTTTGTCAATTTTTCATTGAGCCGTTGTTTTTCGATCCCTGTTTATTTAAAATCCACTACAGTTCTCCGCCCATCCCTGTAATCTTATTCACTTAAAAATCGTAAACTACCTGAAGCTATGACTAAGACGGTTTTGGTCTGCCTGCATGGACTTGCTTGAATCCCAGTTATCAGTATTATTCAGTCGCTGCGATTTCTTAGCTACGTGTTAAAATTTCAGGCGCCCATTTCTCAGGCATGGGTAATTTTTTTCACATCTGAGATCTCAGCTGTCAGTCAAAAACGGCGTTGTTTCTCAGTTCAGTCGATGGTCAAAATTTTGAGCAGTTCAGCTATTTTAATTTCAGTTGAGCTCAATCCACACCCTCTTTTCAACATAAGATTTCTGAACCCCGAGGAATTCGAAACAATGGGAGAATGGTGTTGACACTTTCGAACAGCAAAGCATTCACAAAACCTTCCCTTGATACGGACGATGCAAGCGGTTAAGACGGTATCATCATTAAATCATGATGGAGGTGAATGTAGCGCGGGGCAAGTGTACTCATTAAATTTTGAAAATAAATTATCCATCAAGAATCAAATCAGTGGAAAATCGAGGCAGAATTATTGTAGATTAGAATAAATAAATTGATCATTGATTGTGTTGTTCAGGTATAACGCCAGAGTAAACTGAACGTAGTATTTTGAAAATAAATTTTGGCTGGTAGTGGCGTAGTTTTCGTCCACCTGTTGGACTGAATAAAATGAGACAAGTCAGGGGATTGTCATAAAATTTTAATAAAGGTTATTTCTCGGCGAGTCAAATTATGAAGAGCCTAGCGTAATATATCAACCATTAAGCCAACTTTTGAAAGCATAAATTCAGAGTTGGAAGTTAACTGAGAAGGAAAACAAAAGCACCAGCCTTTGCAGGTCTGACGCCTCATCAAGGGGGAGGTGGGGGGGTAGGTATAAATATCCTACATGTTCTGTGTTTTGGCCGAAAAATCCCGTATCCCGTTAATTGCTGCTGCAAAAAGAAACAACCTACTCCATTTCCCGCCAGTCATCTGATCTATATATCCCATATATCCCATTATTAAAATCCCCCCTCCTCAAAATACCCTGTACCCCGTTATTTTTTTAGCCTAAAAATCCCGTAACCCGAAAACTGGCCCGAATAGAGCCTTAGGTCAAGTGTTCTGCGGGACACGCCTTCTCTTAGTTTTTGCTGTAATTAATGGTTTAGGTTTATCAGATTTAAAAGATACCATATGAAAGTGCTAGTCCCTCTTTTTTTTTTTAATCAAACTGCGAAATCAATATTTTTCAACCCGAAAGCAATTTATTTATCATGAGCCAAGTCTCTAAGTTCACAAGTTCTCTCTCGAAATTTGTCAAAGCACCTGTCGAGCACGAATGAAACTCAAACCAAAGAAAAATACTCACAAAGTAAACATTTTATTGTTTAGTTTACAATTCTCGTGTTCCAAGAAGACACGACGAGCTAATTCTCATTTGTCTAATTTACAAATACTGATTACCAAAAACATAGAATGCATGCATTTACTTGAAAGATGTACATCAATTTGAGCGAAGCAGATTATTAAGAAAAACTGCCACAAATTATTCACGCTCGTCCACAATTTCTGGATGGAGGTCCGTCTATTCGTTGCTGACAATCCTCGAAAACTCTGTCGCAAAAAGAGAGAGAGAGAGAGAGAGAAAAAAAAACGATAAATATTAATTGGACATGCGACTGGCGACCAGGTTGCGCGATAAACACGCGCGCGCTCGACCTTACAGCTCCTGTCACGCGTGGGTGGCGCGAGTTGAGTTGTGGTTTAGAAGGTTATAACACAAATTTCGGCGTTATTAGTTTACCTTTCATGTCAACAAGATTATCCCTGTTAATATCTGCTTTGGTGAACATGTTTTTCAGTTCAGTGTCTGAAAGGCTCTCTCCACAGTTGCGCATCACCCTCTTCAAATCATCAAATGTTATGAAGCCGTCGCCATCTGCGTCAAAGAGCCGGAATGCTTGGCGCAGCTCCGCCTGGTGGCCTTTTTCTTTTGTTTGGGACATCATAACCAGGAACTCGTTGAAGTCAATGTGACCGCTCCCTAAAATAAATCCATCCCAAATAGTTACAGTATGGGGTTGGAAAAGGTCTCGAGCTTAATTCTGAATGAAGAGATATGAATACTCTTTCAACTTTGCTTAAACGTTTTTCATGTTTTAGTATATCTTGTGAAACAGAGATTCCGTTCTCTTTCTCCTTGGTGAGAGACGAGAAACCGTAAAAAATGTTTAGTCAAGCGGGCGTACTGTCTTAAGGATAAATGTTAGATATCCATGGCCAGGCGTAATTTTTTAACTACATGTGGGAACATATTTTAACCTAATTGGCAAAAAACATTGGTTCAAGCCGTTCCAATAATTGTAGGAAGAAAGCAAAACCGTAAGCGGACGAAGAAAAAAATATCATTCTCTTTCTCGTATTTTTCCCCTCAATGCGATCATTTAGTACGCGCAGACAACCCCGTAGGCTGACGACCAGCTGTACGAGAGGACTATATATATATAGGCTAACATGGGTAAGCTGTTAAGAAAGATACTGGTTTGTCGTGTTGACAACATTCAAGATTTCGCGATTCTATTTACGGACAGCGCATCTATTGAGACCCATGCAAGTGATTTCCTGACTTGAATTTCTGTTTTACTTGTCCAAACGAAGCCACTGGGCTTGTCAGAACACTCACCATCAGCATCAACATCTCTAATCATATCCTCCAGCTCTGAAGGGGAAGGATTCTGCCCCAGTCTTCTCATGACAACTCCAATCTCGTCAGTGGTGATGAAACCGCTGCCATCATGATCAAAGAGCTCGAAAGCCTCACGGAAATCTAGTTTGGGATTAATGGAATGAGCTGGAATAAGATTGTACTGGGGCCTGTCTCAATGAAACAAATTAGGTTTCCTTTTATTGTAAATTTTTTGTTTTTGTGATCTATACTTACGTTTCTTTTCCCTCTCGGAGAATTCTGGCTGTAAAATGAATAAAACAAATATTTTTTTCTACATGTAAAATAAGTGTAACAAGAATTATTGTCATGCATAATATTTGATAGACGTTTAGATTCCAAGAAGGATGATGGAATAAGGTTGCTAGAAAATTATTTTCTACATATTGAGGTCATTTCTGAAATGTTTTTTTTTTATGTTTGTCATGTGTAGCTACAAACAGGAACCAACAACACAAGTCTACCTATATCTTTGGTAAAGAAGAAAAGGGTAAAGAACATGTTAAAGACCGTTGCACATTGATTTTCCAATGCAAGTCAAGTCATATCATTATCAGCTTGCAATGTCGACACTTGTATAATGAAATACCTCATTAAATTAGACTTGCAGATGGCTAGAGCAAAAGCCCTGCATTTTTAACCAGTCTTCAGAAATTGTTCAGCCGAGCAAAATGTACAGCATCTTTTGTAAACACCTGTTTACCATCTGATTTTGGACGCTTTGCTTGCCTACTCATTTGAAAAATACGTCATCCAGTTTCTTTCGAAATAGCGATCAATAGTTATTTTCTCCTTTCATATCAACACTGCACTGATAGCCAGACCAGTGAAGAGAATATAGAAAATAATAAGTAACGTACAGTTATTTTCAGTAAACACTTGTGCAGCGAACCTTGATGAGACAATATCAGACAAACTCTATTTTTCTGCTTGCATTGTTCTGGAATAGGCTTGGCTTGGTTTTTAACCATTGAAAACCGCTGTTGCGTGACAGACGCCGCCAAGTTGTTGTGAATATTCATGAATCCAGTGTTTACACCACCACCAAACTCACTTTGCGAAAAATGAATCGTTAGTTTGCTAAAATACTAATTTTTATATTAATCACAACTTAAATCTGCTATGACAGAGAGTGGTGAACACTCGTCCCTAGGACAAATAATCCCAGTTTGACAAATACCAGACGTGATATTATAATTTTAGAATATTGTTTTCAATGGCTATACATCTCTACGTACATGTACGCCCTTTTCTCTCGAATTTTCGAGGAAACATTTCGCTTGTAGAGCAAATGGACCGCTCAAATATCCCGAAAAAATTCCACAGGTTTACATTTCTACCCTTTAGCAGTTATTTCAAGGAACAAAATTCATAAACGAACAAAACCTTGTTCAAATTTCACTACGATAATGCTCGTAATTCCATATTTGATAAAACCAAGTAGTATCATCAGAGCGTTACCAAACAATGTTACTCGTACTTTCTTCGACGAAAGACGCACAAACTGTCAAGAAAAGCTTTTAAAGATATTGTGTCAAGTCGCAAATTTAGATAGAGGGCTCAATAATCGAAGACAGTAGGCTAGTGGCAGAAATTTCAGGCAGTGTTTCCAATTCGTTCATACTCGATGTTTCAAGTTCTAGGCATAAATACTATAACTGGCAGCAAAATTCGCCTAAAGACGTTTCAACGTATAAAAATAAATTCTTTGATGTATTTATGCTCACCATTTTGTCTCGAGGAGGAGTTAGGGCTGTCGTTTCCTGGAATAGATGCTTTGCTTTCTGAGATCACAAGCTCGCAACTGAGGCGTCAGTTCGCGAATAATAATTTTAACGCCACTCAAAAATACATTTGCAATGCAGAGTAGCCCCTCCGCACTTTCGTGACAATTGGATCACAATTGTGACGTAACAATTTGCATTTTAAATCGGACCAAGAAAGTACAACCGAAAAATATGAGCAACACCACAAGCCGAGAAATTAGTCGTGCTTAACTAAATTTTTATTTTCTTTAGCTTGGTGAAATATAGAGACTTATAAAAGCTTATGTGTTGCGGCAAAACGGAACCACACAGCACAATGAGCAGAAAATTTTGCAAGATAAAATCAAACACTGCTTTCGCGCATCTTGAAAAGTTTAACCTCAATTTTGCAAGTTCGTCGTTTAAAATCTTCGTTAATCTTTGCCATCCTTGTTCCTTTATGGCTTATTAATTAATGTCTCTTTGGTGGTTTTCTATTTTTTTTATTTTTATTTTCAGCTTTCCTTTATTTAGAGGTAATTTGGTATGTGGAAAAATAACTCAAAATACTATGGCTGAGTCCCTTTAATGGGAAACTCATCTGAGGTTGTATTGTGCTTGAACGTTTGAACGCTATGTAAAGCCGGCAGAGGTGTAAGCCGGCACGCCATTCACTATTCAATAAAGTGCACGGTTTTGTGCTAGAAGCGCTGCAGATACTTTTTAAAGTATGAGAGCCTCATTTTATTTTGGCCAAGATTTTAGCTCCATACAAATCGATGAAGCACTTGCACGATGATCAAATGATATTGCGCATCATGAGTCAATGACAGGACAGATATCACTCATAATCCAGGAAATATTATCGCTCGAAGAATTTCCCCAATTTCTAAATCCAGCGCGTTGCCAAAAAATATTTCAAGGATGATAAACACAAAAGCCCTCATTTGACTTTGAACTTGATATGCTCATGTATTTGTCCTCGGACAGTATCCGCTCCATGAAGCTCACCGAGACAGTTTCCCTCGAATTTTGCTCTCGGAAACTGTTCACTTCTCGGGACAGGTAATGTCTGCGGAAACATATCCGAGCATATTTACGCGCCAAATGGAGGCTATGGTTATATAAAGCTTGTT
>Ga0126339_10002460_pt1 | contig 13257 bp, 5 predicted proteins | sample OrbTmetagenome_2_FD_92532 | JGI IMG/M metagenome (GOLD analysis project Ga0126339, IMG submission 92532) | Coral microbial communities from Petempiche,Puerto Morelos, Mexico - Orbicella T R C metagenome | ecosystem: Host-associated > Invertebrates > Cnidaria > Coral | place: Petempiche,Puerto... | reverse complement strand
TTCCAAAATTTTTTTGTATATGTTTTAAAAATCAAAAACCCCCCCCCCCCCCCCCTACAATAAAATAGTTTGGAAAACGGGTAATGAGAATACTGGAAATCATCTACCGAGGCATATCTTCTTGATATATCATCAAATTCTCAGGGCACACTTGAAAAGTTACTGTACTGTTGCACTGCACTGTTTGAGAATACTTAACCATTGGTGGAGCCTTTACTTTGACGTCATATCTGTGACGTCTCTAATAAGGACACTGTTCCGTCTCTTCGGTGTCCGTTTTAGAGATGTCCGATTGTATCTACCGTTGATGTCTTCAAGTTTAACTGTTATCATGCGATGTATTTTTTTTTTCAAACAGATTTTTAATTTTGCTGGATGATTCAGAGCGCGTAACCATTGCTCAGTCACTGCTTTCACGTAACATCCCATCGGGCTCTATGATCACATTCCGTAACGTCCAATCAGGATACGTTATTCTGGGGGTACTGGGCCCGAGTTCGCGTCAACTGCTTCAAAGTCTCACCCAGACCTCTTTGGACGATAGCCAATTCCCGGTGAATACTGCAAAGGTGAATACTGCATAATACACTCGTGAATAATGTTAGAGCTAAACTGATTTTAAATTCGTAGCACAGTGGAAAGGAACGTACATATATTTTTCGAGTCTTTGTTTGGTCTGGAAGACACACTTGTTCGAAATTTAAAGTTGATCCGAAGATAAGTGAAAGAAAAACTGAACGGCCGATGGAAACGACTTAAAATAACCGAAACCCTAGCTTGAATTGTCAGTGTAATCTTTGCGATTCGAAGGTGGTTTTAATCGTGGATTAGCTTAATTCAGATTTGCAAAGCTGGCCGTGAAGCTGAGAATCTCTTAACCAAGGAAACCAGTCAGCCGGTCGATCACCCTTTTCAGTTATTATTATGCTTCTCACTTTGAAAACATGCTTTACATTCAGAACATTGACTTGGGCTATGCATCAGGTGTGAAGGTTTTCAGGACCAGTTGTTTTGGTGACCAGGAAAATGACTGGAAGCTTTTGGTTCCGTCAGAGGTGAGTTACAGCAATGAATACCTGCTTTGATATGCTCATAAGATTTAAACATGTCATTAAGAGCCGTTTTCAATTGAGTGTCGTAAAACCAAAACCAAAGTACAAACCAGGGTTATGTCTCTGTTACTCGGACCAATCACAAATCACACAGACAATCCAGCGAACCAATCAAAACTCAAAGCCAATATATGAAGCCGACGCTACGCGCGGGAATACTTGTGCAAGAGAGTCGCGATTGGTTTTGGTTTTACTTCTGATTGGATAGAAACGTGGCGCGAGTTTCTCAGCCAATCGCTTCGCTTAATAATGCAAAACTAAAGTAAATGCTAATTGCTTTCAACACTCAAGTGAAAACCGCTTTATATTAAATAATAACTAATTCTGATTTAAAGTTGAACTCCCGGTCGAGAGGTCTGGGTTCTAGCCCTTGCCGGGATCTTCTCGTTTTGTTGTTGGGGAAAGTCGCTTTACTCCTACTCCTGGAAATGGGTACCGGTGATCTGTGAGGGAAACCTGACAAAACACAGTGGGGCTATCCTAAGATCTGCCGTCCGTTTTCCCGATGTAAGGTAACAATTTCGGAACTTTGCCTCATGCTCTTTTTTCTTCATGCAGTTCGCAGTTTGTTTGTACCGTGATCTTATGGCGGCTGGGAGGGATCTGGGTGTCAGAAACGCGGGTCGTTCAGTGGTGGACTGCTTACGAATCGAGAGAGTCATTCCTCAGATGGGAAATGAGCTGTCATCTTTTATCACTCCGTCGGAGGCTGGGATTATGGACAGAGTTCAACTGAATAAGGTGTAGTGTGAACATTACATTTCAGTAGACATTGCTAGGCATTTATCAATCATTGGCTCTACTTACCAACAAATGGAATTTTGCTAAGGTTAAATTAGTCTTTTTGGCATCTGTGACCGTGACTTTTCACGTTACAGTGGTCATGCAATGGTCAGTATTCCCTAGAACTCTGCGTGACGAGCCAAATAACTGGTACGAAACGAAGGAAGCAAGGGGATGAGAGAATTTGCTTTAACTTCGTTGTTCGTGAGACCATTTGAGAATACTTATCTCTGTAGTCGTCAATTTTGACGGCGTTTATAAAACTACGAGCGTCAAGGTGCTAGTGTTAATAATTTGCAACTTACGGAAATTTTTACAGAAAATAGGAATGGTATAGAGCTGTTTCGTGATTTTGAGAATGCTCCTTTTTACTTAGCTATCACTCAGGCTGTGTTTTCACCTCCACAAAAAGAATGTAAAATTCTTAGCTAAGCCATGCGGTGTGAAGCACAAAATAACGAAAGCGAGGAATGACTAAACACATAGAATGCAATAACTTGTAACTTCTGCGTAAGGGCACTATGGCTTTTGGGACAGAAAGGCGCTTTGCACTGTTGTCTCACCTGTGTGAGTTGTCCTTTTCCTATCGCCGGCACCACCACCATCACCAGCACTATCTCTAATTCCATTTGAATTCTGCAAAACCGTGATCATCCGGTTTTCTCCGGCTTCGCTCAACGAACAACTCCTTTTCTTGCCGCTTTCTTTCTCAGAATTGTGATTTTATCGGAAAACAAGCACTTCTTGATAGTCAAGACCAACCACAAAAGAAACGCCTCGTACATATTGCTCTTCAAAGCCACGACGACGGCAACTACCCGTGGGGAGGGGAGCCGATTCTAAGTAATGGCTCGTCAGCGGGATCAACGACGAGTGCTTGTTACAGCTTCAAGTTAAGCCGCCCAGTGTGTCTAGGATACTTACTGGGGGAGGGACAGGACTCTGTCGTTCAAGATGGACGGTTCGAGATCGACATAGCTGGGAATTTGTTCCCTGTTTCGGTTTCTTTGCAGTGAATTAAACAAACACCTAAAGTACAGAGTATAGAGCGGTTTTCATTTGAGTGTCGAAAGTAATTAGACAATTACTTTGGTTTTGGTTTTGGTTTTACTACGCTTTGAGATTGGCTGAGTAGTCTAATTGGTAAGTAATTGATTTGGTTTTGGTTTTACAACACTCAACTGAAAACCGCTCTATTGAAGATAGTTTTGGAATTTCCATAATTCAAGTAGCTTAGAGTCTTAATTTCTTTTTTTTTTTTTTTTACATAGTAGTGGTCTTAGTTAGGAATTTTCCAGTCTAGGATTTAGCGTATTTTTCACATTGTTGGAAAAAGGTTTGGGTATTTGTGGATGTCATTTTTTGATGGCAATTACGCTGCACAGAGGAACTTATATGATAAACGATTTTAACTCAAATGTATTTTTGTACTGTAACGAAAACCGAAATTAATGTCCTCAAAGAGGGTGGAAAGGTGAAGAAAAACAAGAATCAAATAAGGAATTTGTTTGAATCCGAGAAATTTTTATCTTATTACTCTGTAATTTTTATGAATTATTTAACAATGAGTACGCAATTCTGAATATTACCTTTTGTGGCATTATTTAAATGAAATGTTCTTCAGATAACCGGAAGTAGGCATGCATGACTCTGAAAAGTGTTGATCACTCAGTTTCTCACATGCTTTTAAAAAAGTGTGAAAGTAGAATGTATATAAACAGTTAATAAAATAGTTTTACTTGAGATGAAGCTTTTGATCTCTAATAACCTTCAGTTTTGAAACTGCAGAAAGTGATCGCCATATCTCCTTGTGCGCGTGACTGGCAGTGGTATTATAAGGAGCTACGTCACAGTTTGAGCGTCTTAAAAAGTTTAGACTAAATTTTTCAAGTTGGTCGTTTGTAATCCGTGTTAATCTTCTTCATCCTTAACCATCCTTGTTCTCATATGGTATATTATTATCTCTTTCGTGTTTTACCATCTTAGTAAGCTGCCATTTTCAGGCTTCCTTTAATTTAAGGGTAATTTTGTACGCAGCCAAAATACTCAAAATACCATGACTGAGCTCCTTCTAGGCACTTATCACAAATTTAATGTTGCCCCTGATTTACGACCGAGTGTCTGAATTTTTTGAATAAATAAGGTTCTAATGTTAGCCACCCTAGTTGAGGGAGAAAACGTCTTCCACGTCCCAATAAGTTGTTCACTCTAATGAATTTTAATTATTATTATTTTAATTTAAAAATGAAAGCTATTAAGCAGTACTTTCATTCCGCAGAAGGTGGCTGGTGAAAGTTTCGGGTTTTTCTTCCCGTTTAGAAATATTTATTTTGGGGTTAAAACATGTCGGTCAATTTTTTCTTGTACCACGCTCGTTGCATTTTTTCGTCTCTTTTCTGCTTTGTTTCAGTAAATTTAGCCGCCGCCTCTTCCCTCAATCGATCCTCTCGTGCCAAGGCTTCCTTATCCTTAGCTCGCAGCCACTCCTGATATTTTCTCACCGCCTCGGCCTTTCTTTCCTCGCTATGCTCGCTCTCGGCGGTTTTTCCCTTGAAAAATTCCTGGTTTTTGAACTCGCTCTTTTCTTCAAGCCACATTTGGAATGTCTTTCCAGTTAATTGTCTCCTGTTAGCCTCTCTCTCTTTAGTCATGGCGTCCTTCTTCGCTTTTCCTGCCAATATTGTTTGGTTTCTGACCAATTGCGCCTCTTTATCGGTTAGCCACATCTCAAATGTTTTCCGACGATTCGACGTTTGCGCCTGCAAAAAGCGCGCGAGCTTTTCGTTTTCATCGTCGGATGACGAGTCGTCATCGTCATCGTCGTCAGACACATCAAAGTGGTCTAACTGGTTTTTCCTGATTGTCTTCCATATGTTCCAGGGCTTGCTTTCGCGGGATTCATAGTGTGACATTAGGAAGTCTTTCATCTGGCTGCTCATTTGTCTGAAATTAGAAATATTTTTTCCTACTCAGTGCATTTCTGAAGATATGTTCTTCGGGAAACATATTTATTTCTATGCGTTGAGGGCCGTACTGAAAAGGTTAAGCCAAATATAAACCTCATCGAATATTTTGCTGCCAAAAAAAAAAATAAATAACACGTTCAACTGAACCCAAAAGTCAGGCAGTTTTCGTTAAGGAGAGAAAAGCTCAGGGACGAGTTACAATTGCTAGTTTAACAATGCAGAAACAGAAAGTTTCCTATTCTCTCTTGTAATTTCAAATGCACATTTGCAACTCTCTGTTGTTTGCAGACGGGCCATAGTAGGGTGCTACCTCTACTACTGCCACCGATTCAGATCATACAGTTTTATTTTCTCTTCCTCCTTACCCTACATACCTGTTCCCATTCTCTCCCACGTGCAAGCTCATGGCCCTTCTCCTCGGTTCAGGTGAGCCCGCAGGCGAGCTGTACGTACGGATCGCCTGTGTTCTCATCAGCGGAGTAGTGGGGGACCTCGGGCGAGGTAACAAGGGAGACTTGGGACGGGGATGCAATGGAGATCTGGGGCTGACGATAGGACTTCCTGGCCTCTCCGGGTTGAGAAGCGATGGAACGAGTTTACGACCCAAGCGCGGAGAATTCATAGGTGATGAGGTTGGGGTGTTCACTTTAGGTAGCTTTTCCTCGACCTGTTTGACCACCGGGATAGGTTTGCCAGTCAACGGTCTTATTTCTTCGACGCATGTGCGCACAGAACCTGCAGAAGAAGGTCTATCATGGTTGTTTAGTGACCGGCAGGCTCTTAATGGCATGTGCAGCTTGAGTTGAGGATTGGAACCTCTATGTAACATCCTTTGGGGTACAGCACGTGCAGGAATAGGTCCTTCGCTGAACTCTTCTTTGTTTTCCTTTCGTTGATTGACTTCTTCTCTCTTCAGTTCGTCCCTCACCTTGTACATGATGTCGTCAACTGTTGTCCTCGCTGGTTTTTCTTTTGATTCATTTTGGTGAGTCATGTCTTGTTTAGATTCCTCGACTTGATCGGTCTTCGTGTCATTTGCCTGGTGTTTCTGGCCGTTAGCGCGTAACTCGTGTTCCCCAATGCCTTTAATGTCAGCCTCCAACGTTTTGCCGATGGCGGACTGGCTTTCTGAAACTTCCTGGGACTGTAGTTCCACGTACTGGTTTAGTAGTTTCACCAGATCATGTTGGTTGGTGTTTTTAGCCATATCCATAGGCGTGACTCCCTGACGGTCAGCTCTGGATAGCAGCGACGAACCATCGTTCATGAAGATTGCCGCCGCGCAAGAGAAGTTCCCGCCTGCTACCGCGGCGTGTAGAAGCGTGCGACCGCTGCATTGCACGGTTTTTTTGACGTCAATTTTCACATCTCCGTTCAACAAGTCCTGCAACAATTCACCGTCTCCTTTTTGCGCTGCTATGAAAGCTGCGACGAAAGCTCTCTCTTCGCTCGAGATCTGATTCATCTTGATGAAAATGCGTTTGAATATCTGCCGATCATCCCGCTTCATACACCGGTCCACGAAGCGCTGCCACCATGGGGGAATGCTGAGCTCAAACGTCATTCCTTCACCACCGTCCTCCTCACCGGCTCCCCCACGGGCGGGTTGCGCCTCGATGTCCGCCATCTTTATCTCATCATTGAGTTCAATAGCTTTGTTGTCACCTCGATTGTGTACAAGTGTAAACAAGTCTGACGGAACACCGCTATTTACCTCGACCATCATTTTCAAATCGCGCACATTCGTCGAGCGCTTGGCTTGAAAACTTAAAGTTTCTCCTGTCGGTAGCTGAACGTGGACTTGAGCGGGGACTTGAGAAACGTAACTGTGTTCTTTCGTCGATTCTGTTTTACTGCTTTGCCTCTGTTCTTCCATTGTCTCGATCTCCTTCCTTTGAATTTCTTTCCACGGACTTTTCTATCCCGTCAGTTAGCTGTCTTTATCTTCCAAGTTGGTTTCGTTGATTGCATATTTCTACTTGTCGATTTTAAGACTTTGCTATCTCTACACCACCGCGATCTCTGGTTGTGTTTCTAACTTGAGTGAAATGATATCTTCTTAAAAGCGTCTCCAATTACCCGACAGGTATTACAGATAATTAGAGATATTGCCCAGTCACCGAGAAACAAACGACTTTTTTCAGTCCGCGTAAGAAGACACTGTGGAAAATTTGTAGTATTCACTTGGGAAAGAGGTAATCTTATTAAGTTCTGTGTTTGCGTGTTTAACATGAGCGCTTTTAAGGAGATTGAAAACATAAAGAATAACAAATAATACACTCAAAGCCGGTAACCCCCAAGGGGCCTAAAAAATGGCTTAATATCTGTTTTGCTTTATGTACTTTAGTTAACGATTCGTGATATACTACGCGACCAATCAAAGAACAAGCAACCTTGTCTGAGTAACTATTGTGATGTAAAATATGTAACTTTTATTATGTTCGCAAACAAACTTACCAATATCATTTGCGGTTTGGTCTTTTATTTTTATTCCCCCTCAGTATGTCATTTAGTTGATTGTCGGATTAAATGGAAGCATCTAATGGTTTAATATTTACATTTTCGTGTAAGGAATTTCTATCGGTCTGTCTTTCTAACCAGAGTGCTCACTGTTTAACGAACAACTACTGTTTTGTTTTAAAAAACAAAGTGATTGTCCGTGACTAAAAAAACGCGAAGCAAACTGACGTAATTGTCAGAGCTGACAAACGGAACAAAAGATGACGAATTTCATGGATTTAGTTGAGAAAGGGAAACCTTAACAAGCACTCAAACACATCACAGGCTTTCCCTTTACGTAGCCTGATTCCTACAAACAAAGATACTTCTGATCATTTGCCTAGGCTCATATTTGGCAAGGAAAGACAATAACCGGTAACTGTTTTGTAAATGATATTAAGACTGACTGACTGTCCTACTGACGGACTGTTTGTCTGCCTGCCTAACTGACTGCCTGACCGACTGCCTGATCGGCTGACTGACTGACTGACCGACTGACTGACCGACCGACCAGCTGACGGACGCTATACACTACTTTTCATTCATCCTTGCAGGTTCTTGTTCCCATTATCAGCTGCTTCAAAGCTCAATTGGCAAAGCATTGTACTTGTGCACTTAATTTGTTTTCAGGCTTTTTCTTCATTACAAGTCTAATCGTATGCAAAATTCTCCACGGTAGTGGTTATCCACGTGCCTATTTGTCGTGTAATCGGCCTGCGATCACGTGGGTGTCCAATTTCAGGCATCCAATTACAACTGTTTTCTCATTGGATACCTACGCCATGAGCACGTCAACTTTTTGAAACTTATGGAAAATAATACTGGCTTTTTCTATTAAAAGGAGTTGAAAACACATCTTCAATCTCGAAATTCGTTATTGATGCGATTAATTCTTCTTCACTTTTCATTCTATCCACAATTCATGTGCTGCAAAATTTCAACAGTTCCGTTATAATCCTTCCCCGGTTACGGTTATAAGCACTCCTGGACCGGGTTGTTCAAAGTCTGATTAAGCTAATCCAGGATTAGCGAGATTTTTTATTTCAGTTTTGTAGTTTTTCCGTGAGGTTTTCTGTTTGTATTATTTGTCCTTCAGCTTTGAGCTTGCGTAATCTCGAAACACACAAAACATAAGCAGTGGAAAACATTTCGACACAACAAACATTGATATTTCGGTTAAATTTTAATCCTGGGATAGCGTTAACCAGCTTTCGCACAACCCGGCCCTGGTTTCTGGTGAGTCTGTCATCTAAAGATAAATGATATATCCCGATTATAAGGGCTCGCCTCCAATTTTTCCTTGTGAACCTATTAGCGTCCTGGCAGAGAAAGGGCAAATCAAGTTTGCATACAGAATTCAATCAAAACTTTAAACCAGGTTAGCTGTCACGCAATATATTTTTCACTCTCTCCTCCACAGAGGCCTCTTTCGTACTGCCTTGACCGTGTAGGCCGGCAATTTAGAGGCTGGGGGGAGGGAATAAAGAAAACACGTAGGAAACGCTCTCATCGTCTTTCCCTGCGCGCTCTCTCATTTCCCTTTTCCCCTTCCCCTCCCCTAGGAAGCTTCAGTCCCCAGTGACCAAAACCCCTTACAAATTTGATTAATCCCAGGGTCTATAACCGGCATTATAATCCATCTAATATTTTCGCTCGCGCGCGATTGGTCTAAACGCATCACGTGACTGAATATTTCCCAGCTAAAACTGGGGAATATCCGAGTGATATTCCCCAATTTTTCATACCGCGCGTGTTGCGAAAAACATTTGAAGGATTCTAAACATAATAGCCTCCATTTGGTGCGGAAATATGCTGGGATATTTGTCCTTGGACATTATGTGTTCCTCAAAACTCACAGTTTTCCTCGAGCTACGCTCTCGGAAAACGGTTCGCTTCTCGGGACAGATAATGTCCGCGGACACATATCTAGCATATTTCTGCGCCAGATGGAGGCTATTGTTTATTTATACGAAAAAGTCTCATTCATATTCATCATTTTGTCTAGACACATGATGGGCGTAAACTTTTCAGTATCAAAACCCTATAGTTTTATTCAATCAACCATAAAGCAAATATATTTGTACATGTAATAATTAGCAGCTGTAAGAGATTTCATTAAATATATTAATTTGTTTTCTGAAAATGCGATTGTTTACAAAGCATACTTTTAACCTATCTAACATTCTTCATCATTCTATAACTGGCTTTCAGTAGAACGCTGTATATAAGAGTTGCAGTAATCACTCAACCAATAAATCAGTCATTTGATTTTGCTTTCTGATCTACATATCGGCCTTCGCAGTGTTTGTTAGCTACTCCGGGAATTATCACCACTTGAGACTGACTTTGCAGTCGTGGAAAAGTTCCATTTTAGATCGGAATCCTGTATCAGAAACTAAATTGATTCACAGTTTGCGTTGGATTGGTTGTTACGTAATATGGCGTGTGTTTGTCACGACAAGCTGACGTAACAACAAAATGTCATTGCGTTTAATTGCTCGTGCAGAAGTCGCGCAATAGAGACCTTTAGAGCCGACGACGACTTCGAGATTTTCTGCTTGCACCTAATTAGCGCACTAGCTTTTACGTCGTTTCGCAACTCTGTCAGGTCGCCCACTGCTCGTCGGCAACACGATCACTCGCAAAACTCGATAGAACTGAGGTCAACTTACTCTGGGTAAACTCAAACTTGTCATCGGATCTAAAACTCAATGGCTGTGTTTCCTCGACCGCGTAGTACTAATAAGGAAGTCAGTGTTATCCTGTAAAAAACAAAACTTTAACACTCATTAGAATTAAAAGAGATTAACGGCTGAATAGATCACCGGCAAACCATCCAGTGTCAGAGTATAGTATGCCTGTGATTTTAGTCTCGGTGCCAGGCCTCGCATTCCTTCATGGTAGCGATAGATTCCAGCCTCACTCTGTCACTTCTTTTTGTATGTCCTGTGAAATTTTCTGGTCGCTCTCTTCCTTAGCATCTCCTCCTGCTCCAAAGCTTCTTGATCCTTCTTTTGTAGCCATTCCTCGTACTTCTTAGCAGTCTGCAGGTGTCGCTCATGACCGACACCATCTCTATGTTGCTCGTTCCTTGCCGCTTGCGGAGACGTCGGCCTTGTCCGCTCCAAGGCTTCTTTGTTGTCAAGCCACTCGGTGAAGGTCATCCGGGAATTTCCATGAGACTGCGGACCCTTCTTTTCGTGCCACGCGACGCGCGTGTCGACGTGCGTGCCGACACGTTTGTCCACACGCGCGTCTTTGTTGCTGAGTTCTCTGTGATTAATATTTTCTGCTTCAGTTTCTTCCTCGCTACCGTCAGGTATGGAGCCAGACCGTCTTCTTGTTCTCCATTCGTTCCAAGGTAAGTTTTCACGGGGCTGCCCGCGCAGTTTTAATCTTGCACGAAGTTGTGGACTTATCTGATAACTGTGAAAATTACACGAGAAAATAATGTTTTTCAGTAACGTGGTTGATGAAAGACTTTTACATGATTCTTTATGTTCAACAGCCGCTTAAAACGAACACACCTTACAAAAGGCTATTTTTCGCATAAAATTCGGCGGAAATTGTATACAAACAAAAACTTTAATTTAAATTTGCTCCTGATTTGCGCTTTGTTTGAAATTTTAAAATCTTTTTTGAGTTTTGTTTTCCTTATTTTCAGATAATGGTGCTCTAAATGAGACAGAAGGTAATAAAAATCAAAACAGTTTGAAAACGTCCCGACCGAAAACATACTTTATGAGAAACTAGGGCACTGACATTAACCTGGCTTTCCAGAGTTATCGCTCCTTCCTATCTTTGAGCGATAGACACAGAGGTCCTGGGAACGATATTGGCGTGACACGTGATGATCTTATGCGCCGCGCGTGTTTTGGGTTTAGAAAGTCTAACTAGTATTCGTACTTTGACCTGAATCTCCATTTGATCATGTGATCATCATGCAATAACTTACCCCTTCTCTTCCAGGTCCTCCACTTGCACAGAACCTCTCCTCGTTCGAGTAATCGGCGGGTTCGGTGTCGGTCTGAACGTGTTGTTTGGCACACTTTTCCTTCTCTGTCTGACTGGAACACTTTTGGCGTATGGCGTGGGCTGGGGACTATATCGGTTTTCTTCTTCACTCTGTGACCTTTTAAAAAAGAAGATAGCGGAAGTAAGACAGGGAACCCAATTCAGCTGTACTTATATAAAACATGTATTTAAGATCGTATTGAGGATTCTTAGAAGCCAACATCTATAACATATCTTGACAAGTAAGTAAATAAGGATAGTAAGCTTTGTGTTTTCATCCATTTTCATTCAGTCCAGACAAGTCCATTAACATTGTTCCAGATTATGCATCTGTAGATGAAATCTTAGCCCAAATGAAAGCTATTAAGCAGTACTTTTTGTGTTTTCTGTTTTGTCTTATCAAGGTGGTTTTAAGTGTGGACAAAACTCTCGTATGGGACCATTTAAATGAAAGCTATAGCGCAGTACTTTCATGTGGTAATGTTTATTATGCTGATCAAGTTGGTTCTAACTTTTAAGTCTGTGAGGAAAACCCTTGCATGCGACCATTCAAGTGAAAGCTATTGAGCAACATTTTCATGTGGTACGTAGATATATCTGTTCATGTCTGTGGGGATAGAGGATTAATATATAGCAAATAAACTGCCATGTAGTGATGCAATATTGAGGGCAGTTTTTGCGAGGCGACAGGAATGTCTTCCAAAACTTGTTCCGGTCGAGGAGAGCAGCCATAAATCTTACCTTGGTCTGTCTGAGTACACCTCTCCAGATGACATTGAATCCTCACTGCATATTGATCCTGAACGAGATCTGCAAACTGGAGGATGAGGAGCGATAGCTGCTGATCTCATCTCGCCATTCACAGGCCCAGAAGCGCGCACTTGATTAGCCACGTGGGCATCACGTGAATCTGAATTCACGGAAGAACTACTGTCTTCGATTTTGATGAGTGGTAATTTTATCTCATTTTTTATCGTTTTGTCTGGTAATACGGGTAGACGCCTTCGTCGCTGAGTTTTTACCACGCGGTTGATGGGCGCGACTGTCTCTTGGAGCACGCCTTGCTCGTTGTCGCTAACGTCCGATTCGTCTCCACTCAAAGCCGACCGGTTATGTCGTTGGTTTCTCGTTGCACGGGCCTCCAGTAATGGGCCAGTATTGGAACACCTCTGTGAGGTCCTAATCGGGACCCTTTCTTGCGTTTGTACCACTGCTGGTGAACGCCACGATGTTTCGGGTGTTTCCTTATCTTCTGAATAATGTTCTTTCATTGAAACATCGTCACTTGAGGCAACGGGTGAGAAATCATAACAAATACTTTCCTGTCCAACAGAAATTGCACATACATCGTTTTGACTTTCCACAGGCGACTTTTCCTCTCCTTTATCCGGGCATGTGATTTCAGCGGCTTCTTCGCCAGGCTCTTCACCATCTCCCTGTTCCTTAGCAGGTGCCATTAGTCTGATAAGGTTCGGTCTCTCAGTTGCTGAACGCCTCCGTCTTTGCTCCACGAACACCTGTTTTCTAAGAAAAGCCCTCCTTGGAATTTTAGGCGAGTGACTCGTGTCTGACTCGTCACCCGACAAGGCAGCTGCCGCAAATTCCTGGGCTTGGTCCTGCCACAGTTGCAGCACGTATCTTGCAGAAATGGGAGACTCTTCTTCTTTAAAGTGCACAGCGGTGGACTCTGTTTCCTTGGATTCCACACCTGACGATTCTTTTTCCTTAGATTCCACAGCGGCCGACCCTTTTTCCTTGATTTCCGGAGCGGTCGTTCCTTCCTCTTTAGATTCCACTGCAGTTGTCCCTTGTTCCTTAGGTTCCAAAACGGACGACTCTGGTTTGGGCTCCGCAGAGGTCGCCTCTTCGGCTTCCTCTTCACG
>Ga0126339_10002458_pt1 | contig 13258 bp, 8 predicted proteins | sample OrbTmetagenome_2_FD_92532 | JGI IMG/M metagenome (GOLD analysis project Ga0126339, IMG submission 92532) | Coral microbial communities from Petempiche,Puerto Morelos, Mexico - Orbicella T R C metagenome | ecosystem: Host-associated > Invertebrates > Cnidaria > Coral | place: Petempiche,Puerto... | reverse complement strand
TTATTATTATTATTATTATTATTATTATTATTATTAACACACAACAAAACACAGCTGAAACTACTTGCAAATTAAACTTCTACGTACACCTTTTTGAAGTACAGACCAAGAAATAATTTATAAAACGTAACTCACTCGCACTCTACTAACACAAAAAACTAACGTTAATTTCAGAATTACATTTATATCGCTGAAGATTCAAGGATACACTACACAAAAACAATATATATATATATATATATATAGAAAAAGTACAAAGAACTCGGAAAAATAGAGAAATATGACACCGTAGCTTTCATTATTGGAAGATGGAAATAGGGTTGGCAATATACATAAACAAAGAAGGTAGAAAAGGAAAAATACTTTACGCATCGCAAATGCAGAGTGGTCCACTTAGCTTCGTATTTTCTGCAGTTTGAGTTTTGGCCATTTGTCTTTCACATTTGATTTTATTTTCCAGTAAGGCAAGAAAGACCTTTAGGCTCGGAGACTCTGACTGATTGCTGATCTCGTTAGTGCTTTAACGCACTTGCACGGTATCTTAGGACGCAAGTGCAAGGCTCACTCGTTTCCCAGACAACCACTGGGTCGTGTCGTTTATGGTTTGCAAAAAGAAATTATATTTTTCTCGACGACCTTTGTTCACCAGTATGCCACAGTCAGACGCGACCACTGTCGAACCGTTTTTTTAAGACAAAAGAAAAACGGAATCTAGGATAGATCTGGAGTGAAATCAAGACTAGACTCATGTCACATGCAGGACGGGCACATGACATCAGTTAAACGTAAAGTGGATTGACAATAACTATACAAGCTAGGAGATGTTCGCTGATCACAAAAATACGCGGCTTCAATAACAAACGCTGCAGCTGTCTGCCTTTCATGCACTCTGTACACGAATCACTGCCTGAAGCCAAGTATGAAGTAAGTGTTTCCACGCAGTCTTGAAGCAATGTGGTCTGTGTCGTATCCTGAATAGTGATACGAGTTTGAATTTAAATTACGTGTTTTACTTTGGTTTAAGCTCGGAGAGGCTAAGTGTGTTTCATGGCGACTTGTATTTCAAGTAACTAAGCACACAGGTGTAGCTGAAAATATTCATTTAGAATAATTGACGTTTTTGATTGAAGCACAGTAGACTTGTGTAGAAATTTTTACTGTCCAATCTCTAGGTTTTAAAAATATAACACGGTACGTTGAAATGATGAAATACTGATCGCTCAGAAAATGCAAAAGTAAAGTTGATCGTGATTTCTTTTAAGCAGGAAGTGCGAATTTGTAGATGTCGATTTGACTGCTAATGAATTAGAAGTATTATTAAAATTGTGCTGCATCTAACTTCAAACCTTTTTTTTTTTTTTCAATTTTGCTTTAAGTAAACCAGTTCTCTTCGCTCGTATTGTGTGAACTTATTCAGCTGCAACGATGAGAGGCAACACAATTGTAAAAGAACATTTGACTAATTTGAGGAGGAAAACGCTTTCAAACGCAACTAATCGACGACAAATAGTTCGCAGTTCTATGGCGCTTGGCGATTGATTTACATCAGTGTCGATACCACTGCCACGATGAGAATCATCCCTAAGTTACATAATATCAAATTCAGTATTTTTATTCACTACGTCGCAGCAATGGGTCACTTATAGCTTAAGTTGACAGATCACGCTTTTGTTGTAACAAAGTTAGTAATTTCAAATGAGCTGTCTTTCAAAACGTATATTTATTACTCTCATAAATATGGCAGACGTGACCTGCAAAATAAACTTAATATAACCCAGCTTTAAGCGTGCCTACTTGTTGAACAAATGCACAGAATCACAGTAAATTACCAGCTTGCTCTTTTTTCGCGCGTGGTCGTATCCAATTGTATATTTACAGAAAGAACCGGTACGTGCATTGAGGCCGAGAACATCTGAGCTAATCATGTACAATGACCACCTTACTATTTCGCCTTACACTACGATTCGACAGCTGGCCACGTAAACGTTAAGAATAGCGTTTTCTATTTGGTCCCTTGCTATTGGATTCACAGGTGCATCAGTATTACTACTTTAGAAATACCAAGTGAAATTTCTCTCTTTCTGGGTGTGATATCTTGCGGTATCGCCTGTTCAGTAAAACTTACCATGCATTTACATATTTTCAAAGCACTTTTCAGGATATAACAGTCAAGTTTTAAACGTCGGAGATATTGTTTTCTCCAAGCTTTTATTTTGTATGGCTATCTTCGCTGGAGGATATATATTGGTTTTAAGTTTCGCCTAGCTATAAAATCTACCTGTGATTAGACGTTCTGAACATGTAATATAGATATTACCACCTTGGAAATTCATTAACAATCATTATATATAACTAAATACTTGTCGATTGTTTATGTGTTCGTAAAAGCGACTTTAAATTTTTCCTTTGCTCTCGTTGAGTTTCGACAGTATAAATTTTTTTTTTTAATTCTCACGATTTGGGTAAAATTTACAAAATGCTCCTAAAATTTTAACCCCTGCATACAAAAGCACATGCGTCTGTTACATGTTAATAGAATTTCTATGAATTGGATCCTCTTTTGTCTTATCCTTAGGAAAGAATATATTCACAATTGACTAATTTTTAGGATATACACAGTAATTTTGTTTTCCTGTATACGTATTTTCATTAAACAAAAGGAAATTGAGGACGGTCATAAAATTATTAAAACTACTTGATCAGTCAGAAGTTTCCCAACCTGCTATCTCGATCGCCACGCACTGAAAAAGGCGTAAAGAAGAAATATTGACCACACATCACGTACTCAGAGAAACGCACCACGCATGACGGATCACGTAACGATTGGTCTATCCCACGTGATTTTCGCAATTTTGTTAACGTATGTTGTGCTCGCGGTAAGTGTCGTGATTGGAGAAAGTTCGAGGACTGCCTTTTATTTCCGATATCCTAATCGTCCTCAGTCTAATATAAAAAACTTCGTCTTTCACTAAGACCAAAGTTGTGCTACTATAAAAGCGTGCAATGAACGGGAAATTTCAAATCAAGGTAAGAAGTTTAAACTTGTAACGCGAGCAATAACGAACCTTGAGATTGCAACTCTGCTGAAAGCGGAAAGAAACCACCGAAAATTCGGAACTGGAAAGAAAAAAGATCAGATTGCAAAAACCTTAAAGAGTGAACTGTACTGATCGCAACACTGGACTGAAGCAGTATTTTCAATCACATCAATAAGTTTAACTAACAGAACGGCACGTAATCGTGCGTACTACGCAAAAAGAAACACGACATGAAATTACAGGTACAGATTAATGGACATTCCGTAAACAAGTTGATATCCCTTCCATCGGTATCCAAGCTTTCAGATTAGCGATTTGAAGCGAACAACACAGCGACACCGAGTATAGCGCCGATTAAAAGCAATTAAAAAAGTGAATTAATTTACTCCAAAATCTCGAAATGTTGAATCTTAAGCTATCTTGTTTGTCTATCGCTGTCAGAGCTATCATGGTTTGTAATTGTAAAGACAGTGTGCTCAGTTGAATATAGAAATTGAACATCGCCGTTCTCGTTGTTCAGGTTCTCCATAAAACGTAGAATTTCGTAATTTCACGTTGTTGTTTTGCAATCGCAAGGGCCTGCAGGCGTTATCGAGTGTAGGGTTGTCTGAAATGACCGAGTTAACAAGTGTTGAATGAATATGTATAAGCAGTGAGTTTAGCAAAGTTATCGTGCGGCTCATCAAACCTTTTGTTTAGCAAAGTTACTTTTCGTTTGGGTTGTGGTACCAGTATCAAATGAGAAATATATACAAGCAAGGAAAGACAAGAAAACGTCTGTTTTTGCGCCTGATGCATACAACTTCTGCACTCACAACCTCAAGACCTCAAGCACTTTACATAGCCCTGTAACTTCAAATCAATTATGCGCGGCCGGAGTATTTTACATCAATTCGCAATGGCGAAATTATAAACGATATTTACCAAAAGGAACAATAGCAAGTGAAACTCACCAGTCAACTACTACAAAAAATCCTCGCTACTGTAGAAGGTCGTAGAAGAAATCAAGGGGGGAGGAGGAGTAAGGAGAGGGGGCAGGGAGGCTCCGCAGCCATTCCTTTCTTCTGTCACTCTTAGCTATGATATTTTGGTGACGAATGTCCCTTAAAAGCAGGAAATGGAAGCTCGCAGAACTAAAAGTCACAAATATTCTCTGAGGGCATACCTCCACACTCTACGTTGCTTTGTCGAAAGGATGCGCCCTCACCCAGACGGCTACGGCCCCCCTTTTCTGAAATTCGCGAAACTTAATCCAGTTGAGTTTGTTTAGGATAGCACTTTTGTAATTGTAGAACGCTAACTTGAATGTAAAAATTTTCTCTTACTAATATTACATTTTGGTTTAGGTAAATGAAGATCATGTTTTTGTATGGTGCTATAATTTCTGATTTTTAACTGTTTTCAAGCAGCCTGAAATATCATAGCAAAGGCCGTTTACACAGGCGGTTGATTTATTTAGAAATCTCTGGCAGACCCTTTATGACACTGGCAAAACCAGTTGGTTTCTTGGCAGCGTTAAGTTTTCCAGGATATACGACTTCTGCAACTGAAATTTTGTTGTCTCTGGCCATGACATGAGAAAACAGAAGCTCCAGATCTTTGACGCACAATGGAAAGAGACAGAACACAGTATATCGTAAAATTGAAGAAAGGTTTCGGAGTCTACCTTTCAATATCCTGTAATTTAGTAACAAGAAGGGAAATACTTCTTGAATTAAACATCGCCGGATTGTGACGTGTGTTTGAAGTACATAGCAAAAAAAAATTGTTAAAACACTATATTGTGTTGTCGGGTTATGAAATATAGAGCACACGCTTTAACTGAAATTAAACACGTGCAGCATAAAAGGTGTTTCATCGTGTTCCTAAACTAATCGAGCTGACTTGAATACAGAATTCTGATTGGTTAATAGCATCATCAATAATAAATGAATTTGAGAATGCTGATCATGTTCCAAATCCCGGAGGCCCTCGCTGGGGAAATTTGTTTTCTACTCGAGCCGCAGAAAGCTGTTTGAACCTCTGTTCACCGACGGTCTTGAGTACAATTTAGACACTGCATCTCTATGGATCTGAAACGTTTAAAACACGCTAAGTGGCTAGGTAAATTAATTTGCTCTGGTTTAGAGGTTTAGAGTATAAGTATAAATGAAATACCATGATTGACTCGCTGCCGGGGTAAGTGAGGCTTATGAGTTTTATTTCTATCTGAAATCTATGTAATATCAGATACAATCTCTGCACTGAGAAACCTTAAAGAAGTTGTTTTCATCTTCTTCTATCCTTTGAAAAGAGGACGTTGAAATTTCTGAAACCTCAACAAAAAATAATCCTCAAACTACTCAGCGGTATAGGGATTTTTCACCAGACATAGAGTTAACAATTTCGGATTGCCATATATATCTTTTTTAATTTGATCGATTGCCATATGCCATAAAGTGACCCAAGGGGTCGATAGCTTTCCTGTTAACGCGAACCGTGTCCTTAGTTGAAATGTTTTCTTAGATGTCGCGTGAGACTAACCAAATTTTCTTTTTTTTTTTTTTGGCGTTGTACCATTTAACATACAAGCCACGCATAAATGTTAAAATAGAATCTTTTCGACACTACGTAAATTAATCCACAACCTTAGTTTCATTCAAACAAAGCAAACATCTCACATTTGCTACATCGGCTCTTTGACTTGTTGTACATAGAAACATTGACAGCGGGGACAACAAACTATCCAGCTGGTTGAGGCTAGTCTGTCAGTGTTCAACTGTGTTTATCGTATTTCTTCATGTGCAGTTTGTTTGGAAGAATATGGCTGTGTATAAATAATATTCCCTTGGGGTCACCTGTTTTTCATTTTATCAAAGTGCTACCGGCTTTAAAAAATCGGTTGACACCTTGACGTTGGGTCAATAGCGACTTAAGTCTGGAAGCTTGTAACCCTCCTCGTGCACGAAAGCCCATATGGCGACTCTTTCAAACCGTACAGTCTTGTAGAGATTCAAACAATCTTTACGTTTTGCAGGTTAAGCCCAGTTGAAAAGGAGTAAGGCGGAGACAACACAAGTTCTAGTTATTCAGTGATTGGAGGTTTGGTTGGATCAAATAAAAAGGAGAGAGATTAACGAAAGACAAATGTAAACCCAATTCAAAGGATTGCAATGACACTGCGGAACAACAAGCCTTTTGTACGGTGAAAACCAAATTAGAACCCACATGCTGAAAATAATGATAAAACAAAGTACGCGGAAACTGGAACAAACTTAACTGATGGCGTCCTTTCAGGTTGACAACGTAAACACTTCAAGGAATGCAAGTCAGCGGATGAACAGTTCCAACGACACGGACTCGACAAACACGAAACTGTCGATGGAACTCTTAACAGTGATTCAAATCACTTGCTATTCTGTTATTATCGTCATTGGTACCATTGGAAACTTGATGCTGATCATTAACTTGGCTCTCAAGCGCAGCCGCAAAACTAGCCAGTATTTTATTTTAAATCTCGCAGCGGTCGATCTGTTGACTTGCACGCTAAGTATACCGTTTGACATCACTCTACTCGTGCTAGGCGGTTGGCCGTTTGGTCGGGTGATGTGCAGGCTCGTTTATCCTTTACAAACAGTTTTTATGGCCGTTTCTGTGTCAACATTGCTGTGCATGGCGTTGGAGCGCCACCGTGCTATACTCTACCCGCTCCAGCCCAAGATGACCGGCACAGTTATAAAACTGGTAATATTTCTCGTTTGGGCAATAAGTGGTGGATTAGTATCGCCGTATGCTGTTGCGCTTAAGATGAAAGACGGCGAGTGCGTGGAGAATTGGCCTGGTAACGATCCAAGGTACCCGGAAGCCTTCACTCTATGCGTGTTCCTGATTCTCTATTTGAGCCCACTCTGCGTCATCACAGCGGCCTACGCTCGTGTGGGGGTAAGACTTCGTGCCAACAGTCTCAAGGCGGAGCTACTTGTTGGAACTAGTAGAGATAAGAACCGATTGTCTAAGTCCCGTACGCGTCGAAATATTCGAATTGTTAAGTTTTTTGTCTTGGCCGTGGTCGCTTTTGCCGTGTGTTTATTGCCTTTCCAGGTCATGTGGATGTGGAGTGACTTCGGAAATGGTCAGAAATGGAAACATTTCAACACATTACTCACTTTCGCTAACGTAATGGTTTATGCCAATAGCGCTGTCAACCCTTACATATTCGGCGCTCTTGGTCGCAGATACAGTTCTTGCAGGTGCCTTCACCGGCCACGAAAGCAGACACCACGTCATTTCAAACGTGGCACTTTTCCGTTTTGTGGCTTCTGCACGAAGACGAAGAAGAACTCTTCAGTAAACCGAAATTTGGTTTCTCCTGCAGGCAGCACATCAAACCGAAGTACAAGTCCAATAGAGAAAGGAAACCGCCATAGAGAAAAACAAGTTAACATTCAGTTAGAATCAATGGTTTAAAGTCTGAGGGACAAAACGAAATTACTTTCCACGTTCACAAGAGGTTGATCTGCATGAAGTAGATAGAGACACTGATGGCGGTAAGAAAACTCGAGCCATCGGCGAGTTTTTCCTCAGTTTTAAACTGATCTCAGTTAACTAGCGTGTCTTGTGACCCAGATAGTACAATACAAGACTCTCTTCTTTGTCAGTCTTATGCTAGGACTCGATTTTATGAGGCGCAAACAATTATACATTCCATGTTTTATCTCAGGGTGCGTTCCTTTGGGGTGATCTGGGTCAGGATCAGTGATCCGAGATCACTCAGATCATGGTACATCAAAGGAACCGATGAATCAGTGACCAGAGAGGATTCTTCGATTCCTTTGATGCCCCATGATCTGAGTGATCTGATCCAGATCACCCCAAAGGCACGCACCCATTGATAAGATGATGTGATACTCTGATAAACAAATTTTCACCCAATCAGAGAACGCACACAGTAGATATATTTACCAATCAAACGAAAGACCAGAGATTCGTACTAAACAGTCTAAACTCTTAATTTATTAATTACAAATTAATGTTGTCACTAGAAAGGCGTAAACTGATTAATAGACCTCTTTGACTGAGAAAAAAAACGTTTTTTTTTATGCAGAACGTTTGTAATAAGATTCATAACACGTTGACAAGTTATCTAACTCACGACCACCTTTCCCAACTTATACCCGCTGCACTGTGGAGGCGCGATGGCCTTATGGTTAGTGTACTCGCCTCCCGATCGAGCGATCCGGATTCGAGCCTTGGTCAGGGACATCGCGTTGTGTTCTTAGGCAAGACACTTTATTCCCACAGTGGCTCTCTCAACCCAGGGGTATAAATGGGCACCGGCTAATTTAATGCTGGGGGTAACCCTGCAATGGATCCGATCCAGGGGGAAGTAGAAATACTCCTAGTCGCTTTATGCTTCAGAAACCGGAGATAAGCGCCGACCTTTACATTTTTACCCGCTGTTCTATCTTTTGTCAAATAGGTAATGGTATGCAGTGAATGCAAGCTATACGAATGATGTCTGAAAATTCTTTGAATATACTGGATTTTCAAATATCGCCAGATAACTTTGCCTGTTCTCTGCCAATCACAATGACGTAATTGTCTCAGTCATATGATAAATATAGACTACGAGTAGTCCCTCTGTCCGCGAGAAAAAATGGCCGCGCGAAATCCGGGAAGCGAGGAGGATTTCGCGCGGCCATTTTTTCCCGCGGGTTTCTTTCGCGTCACGCTCGACGGACTAAGCGACAGAGGGACTACTCGTGGTCTAGATAAATGAAACAACTGAGTTACTTTTTTTAATGTTAGTTACAGATGCGCCAGTTGTTTTTCTGATTATATATATTAGAATTTACCTTAAAATACAGTGGAACCCCGCCTTACGTTCAACTCGTTATTACGGCCACTTTTTTTTGTCCCGGCGAATCGCCCATACATTTTCTTATCAAAAAGAAACCATTAACGCAGCCACTCCGTTAATACGGCCAACGGTCACATTTTGAAATCCCAACTTCCTTTATAATTTTGCACCGTTCATGCTGCCTTTCTAACCAGTTATGTTCATCTTTCCATTGTTAATATTGTATGAACTGATTGAAGATTCAATTTTTGTTAAATTATATCTGCATTCCAGATGCTTATCAACAAACAGATGTTTAGAAGTACAATTGCAATATATCTGTTAAGAAATTGTGATAACAGGTTCCTGGGTCGCTCAACGAACTAAAACTAATATATCTACGTTGGATTTCTATATTTTGTGATAGCGAAAGCAAATAGGTAAAACATACTAACTTATCTGATTTTCTCTCCTCACAAAATAACTCAGTTTAGACCAGTCATGAAATTTGACTCTACCCCGTTAATAACGTATTAATGGGGTTCTACTGTAAACTGCTGTGAATTTATTTCATTTTAAAACCGAGAAAGGAGTCAGTTTTTCTGGCCTTAAAGCTATGACCACAAAGAAACACAAAGAAACTTTCCAAGTTTCCTCGGAAATGTCCACCGACGATCGTCTTACACTTAATTTAATCAAATTAATTATATTAAACCAGTTTCCAGGAGAAGAAAAAAACAAAAACAAAAACATATAGATGAACAAATAAGATAATTACAGCTGTAATTAAAAGTTAGGTTGTGCATTTTGAGGAGAGATATCAGGACAGGATTTCTTTAGATAAACAGCCAACGCCGACAAGAACAGGGAACTTTCACTACTCTACATAAACTTTAAATCGAGAATACAAAAAAGTCAAGATCACAGCCCAGCAGCCAGACTAAAATTCTTACCGAAGCAATATCAGAGAAAATGTTTCTTTGACAGTTTATTTTATTATTTCTTGCGGTAACTTGAATTAAAATATAATGTCTAAATTTTTACCGAGGCAAGTGCTTTGGTTCGCCTGTTACAAGCTACATCCATGAAGATAAAATATCATCTAAAATTTAAATATCGCAGGTTGAGGGAAATGGTCGACAAAGACATTGGCAATCATCAAGATAATTATAATATGCTAATTACATGTTCTCCTGTTTTTCTGCCGACATGAAACTCTTTCACTGCGGACTTTGTTCATATAGCAGTTTTCCTATGACTGTCCTTAGACAAAAGCCAGGAAAATCACATCCTTCCAATCCGATAGTTAACTGACAAAAGAAGATTATACAACGAATCAATCAAAACTAGAATCCAAAACATGTCACTGGTACAAGCGCGGGAAAACGCCCGAAAACAAGTCACGATTAGCTTTCGTTTAACATCTGACAGGTTCCATTACTGGTCCCAAATATCAGCCTGTTTCGTGCTCTGATCGTTTAATATACGGTGGAGAGGGAAGGTTTCCAGTTAAAAGTAGTTTCAGAGCCCAGCAATGCAAATTCAAAGCAAACTTGGGAAATTCAATCAAAACAGTTACCATTGCTACTGGTTCATACACTCGCAGACTTAACTCGATGAGCGTTCGCTTTTTTGAGCAATGCGACAGCTTGGTTCTGTCCCCTCAATGCCATTTCTCTGCCGACATGAAGATGCGAGGAGCCAATACGAAGCTCGTAAACACAACCGACTCTACGACCTTCGCCTGAACCTTTCCAACAGCAACCCAGACAGTTTGACAGTGAAAAGTTTCTTAAAGAGCCAAAAATGAAAGGATTCGACGCGCTATTCGCGTACATTAGAATGTTACTGAAGATCAGAACGTCTTGGAAATATTCACTTTTCCAGCCTTTTCCAAAATCGTGCCAAATCCATGCGGCGTGTGTTGGAAGCATGCAAATCAAAAACGCTCCTACTGCAACAATGAACACTTTAGTAATCCTCATCTTCTGCAGAGTACGTTTCTTCGTGTATTGCACTTGAGATCGATGACAGTCCACCACGTGCTCCAGCTTGTCCAGCTCTCTGCGAATTTTTCTCCCTGCGCGAATGTAGGAGGAAGCGATGACCGTGAGAGGGACTACATAGAACGTTGCAAAGTTGGTTAGAGTGAAAACTTTAACGTACCAGTCCTCGGGCCATTTTTCCATGCATTGTTTCCCCTCGAGTCGCAGCACCAGAACGTAAGGGATTATCACCACTGCGGGAACAATCCACGAAACGCCGATGGCTAGCTTGGCGGTTCTTGGAAGAACGCGCGGGCGAAGTGGGGTCATAACAACTCGATGTCGTTCAAGGCTCATAGATAATAGAGTGATGACAGAGACGGCCATTAAAACGGTCTGAAATGGGTAGACCATGTAACAGAGAATTGAACCAAAAGGAAAGCCACCCGACAGGCGCTCTGCTAAGTCGAATGGAATGCTTATGGCGCAAGTGGCAAAATCCGTCACTGCCAAGTTTAAGATGAGATATTCGCCGACTCTGCGCGCTTGTCGACCAAGAAGGGTGACGATGATCATGCTGTTGCCCACCAAGCCTACAATGATGATCGCGAAATAAAGCACGAGCTGGATTATCTCCACAGCTGCGAGCCCATCGGCTTTGTCGCTATCCGTGTTGTTAGCTGACTCCTTGTAAAATTCAGGCATATTAAGGTAGCAGTGATAATCTCAAGCGGTTTCCTACAATGCTTTAGCTTCTTTCTGCAAAGAATAAGATATTGGTGACTTATGTTTGCATTCTTAAGGCAAAAGTTTCTATCGTCTTGGCGACCACGCAAAGCGTATGGTAAAAGTAAGTTTGCGTGTCCGAAATAAATAACATCATCAGATCAAACGTTATCAACAGACCTTATCACCACTGAAACACTGATTTAAAGAAATAAATTTAAAGACTAGTCACATAAGTCCTTGTCGAGTGAACGCTGACCGAAAACTCTTTTTTTTTCCTTCAAAGCTGAAACTTGAATCCGTAAAAAACCCTTAAGGGGTAACAAGGTAATGGTTTGGCTTCTTTGATTAAAATACAGTCGAAAGCATTAACTTGATACATTTATACAGAAACCGACACGGTCATGTTTTGCATCTCTCACTGATGCAACGCCTAAGGGAGATATGGGCTAATCTAAATACTCTCTCCAAAAACAAAATATTGTCATCTAATGCTTGAAATTATTCAAAAAAGTCAGATAAAACATAAAATCCGATAACCTACAAAGTCAGGGTTAATGGAACACGTTTCATAGTGCGTGCCCTGTGCCGAAGAAAGAAGCTTCCATGTTTTAAAACGCTCCTAATAAATTTCAATTTCCAGCAGTGATCAAAATCTTATTTCTTATTACAACATCAATAGATTGCCAAGCAGACAGGAGAGGAGAAAATAAAACAAATCATCAGCTGGGAAATATTGACTTGATGTGCCCCTGACGGAGATCTCAAGAGACATCATTAGGGTGCTCCCAGTTTACAGCTAAAAGGGTTTTAAGGACCAAAATCTGAATTATAACTTACACTGAGTCACTTAACTCCTTCCTTCTCGTATACATATTCTGCTTTGTGCAAAGTCACTATTTCGCATTTTAAATTTCTCGTATAACTATTCACTGAGATTCAAGGAGCTGTTTTGCAATATTTATAGTTATCACTTAGTTCTATACAGCTACCTCGCAGTTGAAACTTGAAAACATCGGAAATGGAAGAATTATTTTTAAACAAGACACATCCCCCACTTATGGACCATACGCCCCCACTCTCTACAATTCTTTCTGCACTAGAAAACAGGGGAAAAACCGCCTTCTTAAAATTACTATCGTACTTTCCAAATCTGCATTTGAATTAAATGACAACGACACTTGTAATATGAATAATTATTTCAACAGTATGGTATACAGTATCTAGAGATTCCCGTACAGAAACTGTGACGGTCTCCAAAGGTTTTGGGTGAAAAAAAAAATTGTGAATATCGACTTCAAAACGGAGAAGGAAATAAAGTAGACAATCCGTAAATAGCTTAAAATCGGTAGTGAATGGTTATCATGAAATTCAGGAACACAAGAAACGTCTTTCGCCATTTCTTGGCTCAACTTCGGTTGCGGCCTAAAGAAAATAAACTTCTCCGATCCGAAGAACTGAAGATTCTGATATCAAAACCAAGCTTGCGCAAGCTTTTGACGTTCTTTCGTTCGTTCGGCTTTCTTCTACTGTAAAACAACGAGTCGCAACATCTTTATCAGCTAAGATATCTCAAGATTTCGCATCGTTGTGGGTTAGTAGCTTTTTTTTTTTTTTTTTTTTTACCTCTTTTACATTTTCAGGTCAATTCATTTCCGCTACATAATACACTATAGAGGAGTTGTAACAGA
>Ga0126339_10002457_pt1 | contig 13260 bp, 10 predicted proteins | sample OrbTmetagenome_2_FD_92532 | JGI IMG/M metagenome (GOLD analysis project Ga0126339, IMG submission 92532) | Coral microbial communities from Petempiche,Puerto Morelos, Mexico - Orbicella T R C metagenome | ecosystem: Host-associated > Invertebrates > Cnidaria > Coral | place: Petempiche,Puerto... | reverse complement strand
TTCACTGTTTAACATACTATTTTCCTTTAGACGTGGATGAGTGTTTTCCTGATCAGATATCTGCTAATTATCATCATCTTGCTCACAACTGTCATGCTGATGCCAACTGCACTAACACGAAAGGATCATTTTATTGCACGTGTCTTAACGGGTATTCTGGTAATGGAGTCACGTGCATGGGTACGTATATAGGAAAGGGAACAATTTTCCTCAAGTTCGAAAGAGAGGTAGTTTTGAAAGCCAATTCAATTAAGAGAACTCCTGATCCAATTTCTGATTTGATAAACTTTAGTATTTTTTTCTCTGTAATATTTGTGAAGTTGTCATTAAAGTTAAAGTAAGAACAGAAACTGCGGAGACTGTGCATGTTCAAGTACGAACCAACTAAGTAAGACAACTACATTTGTCTTAGGCGGAAAAGTCGACTCAAAGAAAAGGAGTGTTTCCTGCCAATCTGAAACTTTTCTGCAGATCGTTGGTTTCTCACTTTTTTCGGAATGTGAACTTTACAAAAGATTTAACGCTTCGATAGCGTTTAAAACTTTTTAAAGGGCATTCCCAAAATTCTTCAATGAAAGGTCTAAAAGAGAGTGGCAAATCTCTAAAGAATCTATAGATTATCAAGATATTTCTGATGTTAATAAGACTAAGTCTAAGCTGTTAAATTATGGCTAAATAATGTTTAATTAACAAAGATTATGCGACTTAAAGTTACCTTTTCTTCATTTTTCTACTTGTGTCTATTCTGTTTATGCCATTCTTGATAGTTGCAGTATTTATTATTACAGTTTGATGAGGTATTAAACTACCCTTAAGATGAAATGAGTATAATTTTAACTACTTTTGTAATAAGTATATCATTATTATTCTAAGAGTAAATAGATAAATCAATGAATTAAAAGCAAGGTCAAATGTGTATGTCTAAGTCAGTATATTGATTATTTTTTCTTGTAGGAAGTAAATAAATAAATAAATGAATAAATAAATTTAAAGTAAAGATAACATCTTTGTTGTGATAATTCTCACGTTTTTATTATTTTTCTTTTAAGGAGTTAGTGTTGGCATGACTAATGGACAGGGCACACACGTCAAATAGAAATTGTAGTATTAGAGCACGTGCTTTCTAGTCAAACAAACGTCACGAACTCACCAAAAATCATTTCATTTACTTCAGACATAGAAGAATGTACAACAGACACAGACAACTGCCATGCTGATGCCAACTGTACAAACACCAAGGGATCATTCTACTGCACGTGTCATAAGGGATACTCTGGAGATGGAGTCACTTGTTACGGTAAATGCATATTCTACAGATATCCCCATGATCAATTTCTCGTTTACTAAATATTAAGTATCTCGTGCTTTTCATTTGAATGATATCAAAAGTATTACACATTTCCTTTGGTTTTGCTTTAATCTTCGTTTAAAAATCTCACAGAACCTCCTCAACCAAGCCATCGTAATAAAAACCAAAACCAATTGTGAGTCTCTCGCATACTTTTTTTTTTTGCCGAACTTCGAGTTTTGATTGGGTCGTTGGATTTCTTGTGTTCATTGTGATTGACCTTAGTGGGGAGTTCCATTAACAAAAAATACTTTATTATATCATGTCAGAGATACAGCTTATTAATTTTACAGTGCAACTGTTCCTAAGAGTTATACACACAAAATGCCCATGTTGTCAATCTCCATCCAATATTTCAATGAGTGCTCAGGCTAGTAAATTATTGTTCAGGCGACTTGAATTGGCGAAATACTAGCGATCAATCTGAGATGGACTTGTATTTCTTTCATGTGGGTTTACCACTTGTCAACTTATTAACGCTATAAAAACGAAACTGCACGCTTGAGATCAATCCTAAATTATAAGAATTGCAATTTTCTTTACAGATATCGAGGAATGTCAAACCGAAAGTGACAATTGTCACGATGACGCAAATTGCACGAATACCAAAGGATCGTTCTACTGCACGTGTCTTACGGGATATTCTGGAGATGGAGTTACGTGTGATGGTAAGTAGTATCTTCTTTAATGCTGATTTAAAACTTTTCTCGTAGAATAGTGGCTTCAATCAAACCTTTCAAAATTCTGGCAGAGTTGTTAAAAAGGCTCTTAACGATAGATATAATCGACCCTCATTTTACAAACACTTGCCAAAATGCGCACATCCTCTTGCTGAAACCTCAATATTTCCTCTGGATAGCTAAGCTCGCGGCTTTACGTACTACTAAACCGAAAAAAAGAACAGTCAGTTTTCCTCTTCATATGAAACATCGTCCTCGTGACTTAACATTATACAAACGGTTCAGCAGATGTCTTGTCCTGAAGACCTGAAGACTTAGTACCACGGTATTTATATCGAAATACGGGAAAAGCAGAGGACTAAGGGATGCACCGTCAGTCTTAATATATTCACTTCTTTTTCATTTCAGATATCGACGAGTGTTCTCCTGGTCAGATATCTGCTAAGTATCTTCGTCTAGCCCACAATTGTCATGATGACGCCACATGTTCCAACACCAAAGGATCATTCTACTGTACTTGTCTTACAGGATACTCAGGAGATGGTGTCACTTGTGTTGGTAATGACAGCTTATTTAATATCACGTGCCACAAGACCATTTGCTCTGCCGATAATTCCTGATTTGTTTAGAATGAAATATCATCATGAAAGCATTAAAACTAGCCGGAACTTAAGGAAATTGATACATGAAAAGAATTCGTTGCCAGAAACTGTGGAACTCAAACTTTAACTTGGTATGACTTTAAAAACTAATGAGTATATTGGGAATCTCAAAGACTCGGAAATATATTGCTCCCTTTCCCCCTAATAAGCATGCCGGCAAATACACCACTTACTTGCCTCGACGATGCTAAGTAATAGGAATGAATTTTTAGTTTTCTATATTTCGCTTTTAGATATCAACGAATGTGACGCATCTGGATTATCAGCTGACCACCAACATCTGGCTAACAAGTGTCACGGTGATGCCAACTGCACAAACACCAAAGGATCGTACAACTGCGGCTGTCAGGAAGGTTATGCAGGAAATGGAAACCAATGCGATGGTAAGTTACAATGACATTGTTTGTTTACGCAAGTCGCGCACGGCCTGGAATGTGTTTGTATGGATAAATATATGCAAAGTTCGAAGGAAATTTAAAATTAGCGACCATCGTATCAATTTAACTAAAACTGATGATATTTGGAAGGATGAAAATGAAATGGAAAAAGTTAAAGTAAAGTTATAATCAATTCAGTGGTGCTGCAAGGACCAAATGTCAGGGCTGCAAAGGGATTCCGCTTTCCGGGGCGTTGTTCTCGATGCACTCGTACATCGATAGCAGGCGATTGCAACTTCATATATTGCTTCATGAATAATAGAGTCAAACGTAAGAGGAGAAAAGCGAAAAGAGATGTCCAACGGAATATGAAGTAAATCATGGTCCTTGGGTTCCTGTGAGGAAAGCTTTGCTTGCTTCCACAAAGTAAGTTAAAATGCGTGCAGAATGTTATAACGCCACTATTCGAAGTGCTAAACCGTTAGCACTTTTAAAACTAAGTTAAAACCCCCATTTTTTATTTAAAATGAAACATTTGTTCTTAGCTTCCTATGAGAACATTTTATTAGGATTTTTATCTTCTTTTATCCTATATCTACATGAAGGAAGTGCCAAAACTGTTGTCCTTGTTGTGGTTGTTGTTAATTTTTTTCATTAAGCATTTTATCATAGCTTTGTATTGCCGGAAATTTGGATTAGGAGTTTGCTTTTTACCTCTTTTATCGCTATCCAATTTTTGTTATGTTATTAACGAAATTTGTACAATACCAATTATAATTATTGTATTATATTATTGTATTATATTTTTTGTGATGTAATTCGACATATTTCCCATTTTCATAAGACATTGATGAATGCACGTCTGGCACACATAACTGTCATGTTGATGCTAACTGCACCAACACCAAAGGATCATTCTATTGTACCTGTCATACTGGATACTCTGGAAATGGAGTCACGTGTGTTGGTAAGCAGCTTTATTGAAAGGTTTTCCCATGTCAAAACGAATATTCTTGACTGTAAGTCTGTAATAGTTCTAAAGAATAATGTAATGATAAATTACTATTTTAAGAGGAGGTCTTCAATCACCTAGAGGTGGTTTTCAGGTGGTTCCTCTAAGAAAATAGAAGTCTAAAATATGCATTAAATGTCTAAAATACAGAGGTAATAAAAGCTTAAAACTAAAGACTACAACTAAGGTTTAAAACTAAAACTAGGATAAAAAAAAATACTACAACCTACTAAGGTTAAAAATCGTTAAGTAAAAACTGTTTCAATATGTGTTTGAAAATCCTTTTCGACATAAGTTTCTTAAGCTCACTCGGAAGTGAGGCCCATATGTTTTGATTTCTCGGAGGTATGCTAATAAGCTGGAAGCCCAGTTTCCCCATTTTGTTCAAGGATTTTATTTTCACTTATATTTTCACTTATTCGGTTCTTATTTACTCAAAGATATTTCGGAGTGTGAGGACGAAAGCCTGGCGTCACATCACAGCAATTATACTCATAATTGTCACGACGATGCTAACTGTACCAACACCAAGGGATCATTTTACTGCACGTGTCACCATGGTTACTCAGGAGATGGTGTTATTTGTGCAGGTAAAGAAATATATGTGCGTAAAATACGCTTTTTTTCATAAAGGGAAGAAGCGATCACAGAAAATATTTACATGTTACATTAAATTGTGTTTTTGGTTGACCTCATTCCGGAATGTGACTATATTTCGGAATATTCCAGAACAGCTAATCCATCCTTACTTATTGAAACGATTATTTTGCTTGTGGAATAATCCAACGGATTCTTGGGTGTTTTTTAGTTACGTTTTGGAAACAATTTTTTTATTTTCCTGTACAAGGACAGGAGAGGACACACCTCCCAAATCATGGTTACTTGTGTAAAAACCCGCTTTTTTTCGCGACGCGACGCAAGGTGACGTCATCATTAACTTCTTAGGTACCGAGTGCGAGAATATTGGCCCTCCGTAGTGGCAATACGGACCCAGGCAAGCGAGGTTCGTATGAAAACGACCGAGGAATAATACTCCTCAGTACGATCCTCGAGCAAGCTAGGGCACCGGAGCCTTGCATTGCAAAACAAAAAAATACCCGGCTTATGACTGTTTCAGTGGAAACGGTTCGCATGGCAAAATAGGGAAGTCAACCTCATAGCTGAAGACTACCTTTTCACATGATAATCAGATTATAATCCGTGAAATATTTTCACTCGCGCGCGATTGGTCTAAACGCGTCACGTGACTAAATATGCCCCATTAAAAACTGGGGATTAGTATAGGTAATCATACGGTTTTTCTCGTTCAATTTGGAATTAATTTACGCTTGTGAGTTTTTCAAAAAGCTGAAATTGTAAGAGCCGCTTCGGCAATTTCAGCTTTTTGAGAAACTCACAAGTGCAAATTAATTTCAAATTGAACGAGAAAAACCGTATGGTTACTTATTAATAATATAACTATGAAAAAATTCGCGTGGAGGAAGTACCGGATAGTAATATATGAGTGGAATAAATTTGCCGTCGCGTTTTACCTTTCAGACGTGGACGAATGTTTACCTGATCAGATATCTGATGACTTTCTTCATTTTGCTCACAACTGCCATGCCGATGCCAACTGTTCCAACACAAAAGGATCATTCTACTGCACGTGTCATACGGGATACTCTGGAGATGGAATCAGCTGTGTTGGTAAAGTGAACCTCATTTGATGATCAGTTACCTCTATGCAACAAATCAAATCTCTTTTATCCATTGAATACACGAATACAAAGAAAACGAAATGGAAACAAAATAAAAATTAAATACAAACTTACTAAAGTCAACAAACAACCATTAAGAGTAGAATCGTCTAACGATAATTATGCTAAGAATACTAATCAAACAATTACAATTTATTATTTGGTAAACGGGAAGTGGCCTTTGTAGGTCGGTGATCTACGTTAAGGATGCGTCGCCATGACAACAGAGGTACAGATTTCTGTTAACACTTTTAACACCTAGATATATATAACTTGCAGGTAGCCCAAAAGCCAGGAAACTCCTGATCCATAATCATTTTTTTTATTTAATTCGAGTAAAGTAACATTTGTTTTACTTATACTCTGGAGGTTTATTCACCAGGGTAGGTGTGTCAGAATGTTTGTGGTGTTGGGTTGAAAAGTTTTTGAATGTTGGAACGTCATTAAAATAGCACTGAGCACTTTATGTGAAGCCTCTTCAATCTTTCATCTGTTTTCTAATCAGGTGAAAAAAATACCAGAACTAAAACAATAAAGGCCCATAATTGACAAACTTGCATTTCAGACATTGAAGAATGTGCGACAGAAATAGATAATTGTCATGTGGATGCCAACTGCACCAACACGAAGGGATCATTCTACTGCATGTGTCATACGGGATACTCTGGAGATGGAGTCACTTGTAACGGTAATTTACACTTGGATAAGTGTTAGTATAGAACTGTGACCTATCAACAGATGTCAAAGAACATGACACTAACAGTCAACTGTGCGAATTTATAGTACATTCAATATAGCATTTGATATGGCCAATATTTTTCTATCTACTTTCCACTTTCAGATATTGACGAATGTTTTTCTGATCAAATATCGAATGAGTATCTTCATCTTGCTCACAACTGCCATGCTGATGCCAATTGCACCAACACTAAAGGATCATTCAACTGCACGTGTCATACGGGGTACTCTGGAGATGGAGTCACGTGTATTGGTAAAATAATTTGTGATTACCATATAATTGTACAAAACAGATTTACTTTTAAGCAAAACAGATTACTTTTAAGCAAGCAAACGTTATTACAATTCGTGATAAAATGTAGCCTAAAATTTTTATTATCGGTCATTTATCCTTGTTCGGTACTTACTATCGTCTTTAGTATTTCGTAACAATAGATTGTAAGGACGCTATGTGGTGGTTATTTATTTTGCACAAGAGGAAGACCACCCAATATTAAAAGAAACAACAGCATTCCACGAGTATGGCCGGCGTTAATGCCAAAACAGCATAAGAGGTTAAACACCATCCGTAATAGGAAGATCATTTTATAATTTGTCGTTTTAACACACAAACAACAATGAACCTATATAGGGAAAAACTGTAACATCCTCCCTGTGGCTACAACGATCATGTTTTGTAACGCCAACCAATCCATATAACGCTTTTTCCCCAAAATGTTGATTAGCAATTACATTGTTTGGCATAAATGGAATAGGCCATTTTCTGGTTGCCTTTTGCCTCTGTGTCAAAACGAGACTTCGTGGAAAACAATTCACAATGAAAATGTGTTCCCCTTCAGGTTCTTTTTCATGCAAACCAAACTCATTTTCATATGAAAGGTTTTGCACGAGGACTCATTTTGAAAAAAGAGGCACAAAGTAACTCGGTAATGGCCTATTCGTTTGGGTCCTTAGTATTTATTCAGTTATGGCCGCGCAATTACTAAATATCGTCGATGCAGAAATAAAGAACACTCATTCAATGGAATAAGTATGATCACTTTAGCTGTGGAAGTTCAGCATATCCCTTGACATGATGGTAAGAAGCCTTGGGTAGTTAACAGTGCGGTGGTTACAAAAGACCCCCTGAAACGATTCTCTGGTACCTATTTGCTTTTCGTATTCTTTCTTTCAAATATCAACGGAAACACAATTGCGAAGTTCAAAATCGTAATTTCAGAAACTCGATCCACAGAAACGCCAAACTGACTCCTAATTATTCCTATATTATATTTGCATTAGCACTACGTTGTTCCGCTAGGGATCCAGACTGCCTGAACTTTTTTCCTGTTAGGAAAGTTAATAATCCTTTAAAATGTTCCTTCTTGTTCTTATAGATGTGGACGAGTGTTTTCCTGATCAGATATCTGCTGAATATAAACACCTTGCTCACAATTGTCACGTGGATGCCAACTGTTCCAACACAAATGGATCATTCTACTGCATGTGTCATACGGGATACTCTGGAGATGGAGTCACGTGCACAGGTACCACGGATTTCCCATGCTCCTTTATTCTGTTCTGAACCTTTTTTTATGAAATTGCAAGGACGCGAACACGTTATTATCATGAGCATTTTAGTTCGCAAAGGTCAGATTTCTCTGTGGATTTTGGGAATGCTTGACAAAGCAGGAGCTACAAAATGTATGGGCTGTAATATACTCTGAACCAGCAACAGTTATAATTCCTATGTTTTCTTTTATCTAAAGATATCAACGAATGTGACCCATCTGGATTGTCATCTGAGTATCAACACTTGGCTCACATTTGTCATGACGATGCTAACTGTACAAACACAAAAGGATCTTACCATTGCGCATGCCTGGACGGATATTCAGGAAATGGAATCTCCTGCCAAGGTGAACCATACACTCAGGTTATAACACGCGGGATTCGTAGTTATCCTTCATCGTTAGGGAACTTGCCACAAACGTCTTTCAAAGGTCTCTTAGAAAATGTGCCTTCAATGTTGTCTTTTGCAGGTCTGTAAAACATTTGCCACCATAGCAGTTTTATCCAGTTATTCTGACGTTAAGTTAGTGAGAGTCAATTAGTGATTAAAAATCTGTATGAACCCAGAAGTTTCTTCCAAAGATCTATTGGTTTGTGATTAAAAACTGAGGTCTTGGTTAATTAACAAGATTCGCAATTTGCCATTTTGTTGGGATAATTAGGTTGTTTGTTACAAACAGCAGATAAACGCGTTCTTGTCACATATTTCGGTAGATATTGATGAGTGCTCCGTTGGAACACACAACTGTCATGTTGATGCAAACTGCACCAATACAAAGGGATCATTCTACTGCACGTGTTATACGGGATACTCTGGAGATGGAGTCACCTGTGAAGGTTTGGCAACAAGACATAATAGTTAGTCTCAAAAGATAGCCTTTCGAGCAAAATCCAAGGCTCACTCCACAATTAATAGAGGGGACTGGTTATGAACCCCGGCAAACATTAAAGGAGCAAACACAGATGCCAAGATTTCTGTTAGAAAGTCCACGACCATGCACAATCTTTTGTTTTGCGCATACACTATGGTACGAATGACGTAACCAACACGTTTCTATTGGTTAGTTCCTCAGTACGGAGTAAACAACTATTGTGTTTTGTGCACGGTCAAGACCAAAACAGGGAACAAAAACATACAACGAAGAACTGTTGGGTTTCATAACTATTCCCCTCTATTAACTATGCTCACCCTTAAAAATTAAAGTCATTTGTTTGAGAAGATAAAGGGTACCCTTCGTCCTCTCTTGTTTAAGAAATACGATTTTTCTTACCAAACGAGAAATGAACTTCATCAAATATCCATAACATATTTAATATTGAAGTAAGCGTATTTCCTGTGCGACCTAAAGAGGTAGCATTGACACTCCACTCGTTATGAATCGTTATTTCGTTACATTTCAGTGGTAACGTTAGATTAGAATTCCCGTTATTAGCGAACAAAAGTCGACTTTATATCGAGTCGTGCTAATCACCGTTGGTACAGTCACGGCATTTCGCTTCTACCAACGTAGAAAGAAGTCCCAGTTGGAAAGAAAGATGCAATCGAATAGCTTCAGCACCACCAATGACTGAGGCGCTTAACTGGTTTTGAACGTACACTATACCACTGATTTATATCTGTTTCTTACCTAGATATCAATGAGTGTCATGTGAACAGTTTATCTCAAGAACATGTGGATAAATATTCCCACAACTGCCACGTAGATGCTAACTGCACCAACACCAAAGGATCATTCTACTGTACATGTCATACGGGATACTCTGGAGACGGAGTCACTTGCATAGGTACAAACTATGTTTTCACAATAACATACAAAGTAATGATAACTGTTTGCTGTTATGAAAATGACGATACCTGAAGACATAGTATTAAACAGATGAAAGTTAATTTTTATTTCATGAACACTTATCCTTCTTTCTTCCCGTCGTGGATTAACGTAAAACGATGTGTGGTAAAACCGTTTCCTGTCTACCTTTCACTTTCAGACATTGACGAATGTTTTCCTGATCAAATATCTAATGAATATCATAATCTTGCTCACAACTGTCACGCTGATGCCAACTGTACCAACACTAAAGGATCATTTTATTGCACGTGCCTTAATGGTTATTCTGGGGATGGTGTAACATGTGTGGGTGAGTTTAGTCAATGAAGGATGGTAAATGAGGCTAATGATAGGACTCTTATATGGATTATTTAACCGTTACTAACATCCATCTAACTCCTGATCCATCCGTAAATTACCTAACTAAGTAGCTTTATACGTCTAAGTTTAAGTTAGATTTGTAATCCTGTAATATACAATAACCCCTGTCAATATACTAATCGATGATGCACTGTGTTACAACACATGTGTATCCTTAAAAACAGTACCTGCTTGACTTTGGTTCAGTTTTTCCGTAGGTTGACCGTGAGACATTAACGTATGCAAAGTTGTGAAGTGAAAAGTCAACGTTTGAAGTTTTCTCGTTTATCTTCAATATAAAAACATTGTATATCTAAATTTAACTTTTCCGTTACTAACATTTAACCTCAATTAACCTTTATTAGTAATTTAAATGTATTGATAATAGTCTGAAAAGTCAATTAGTTCTCGATAATGGCAGTCACAGATGCGATGATTCTTGCAATTAATGAATTTATCAATGAATTTTTTTATGGTAATAACTAAAAAAGCTGTTACCACTCGAATCCTTTCTTACTTTTAAGATATCGAGGAATGCACAACTGATACTGACAATTGTCATGATGATGCAAACTGTACTAACACCAAAGGATCATTTTATTGTACTTGTCACCATGGTTACTCTGGAGACGGGGTCACATGTAATGGTGAGTGCAGTTTAACCAACAAGTTAAATTTCACGAATTATTTTGTAAATTAACGCAGTTACCATGGTTTTATAGTTTAATTAAAAGTTGTCATTTCCTTGGTTCCTTGTGGTTTAGATGTGAACGAGTGTTTTCCTGGTCAAATATCGGATGAATATCTTCATCTTACTCACAACTGCCATGCTGATGCCAACTGCACCAACACTAAAGGATCATTCTACTGCACGTGTCATTTGGGATATTCTGGGGATGGAGTTACATGCATTGGTAAAATGGATGAGTTTGCAATTTTCACACCATGTTCATTCAGTATTACATGTAATAAAATGCAAGCTATGCTAGATTTCTACTCTCAGCCGGTCAGCTCTATCGTTTCTTCTTATCGTAAACTCTTCTTTCTAGTTAAAGCTGGTTTCAACAAAATCATCTAATAATTTGGCAAACAAGCCAATGCAAAAGAGCATCCTGTTTGCTTCCCGATATTTACTAACAGTTGGTCTTAAGTTGAAACATTTTTATAACAATTTTGTCTAGCCGATAATATTGCTTCAAGTGTAAGGAAAGTGGCTGAGCATTCAGAAAATAACTGTGACAGCAATATCGTGCACAGTTTCGGAGAAGTCTTTATACTTTTAAAAGAGCCACAATAAAAATTTCATCAAACAGGTCCAAGAAGATATTGGAATCTCTTTTTTGCAAGGAACGAACTCCACTAATATAAAACCATTAACGTATTTTTTTTATATATATTTTTCCTTAATTGCATCTTTTTAAATCTTTTTCAGACATTGACGAGTGTTTTCCTGATCTTATATCTACTGAATATGCCCACCTTGCCCATAACTGTCATGGTGACGCCAACTGCACCAACACTAATGGATCATTCTACTGCACGTGTTATACTGGATACTCTGGAGATGGAGTTGTGTGTGTTGGTAATACTATTGGGTATATTTTGCGAAATGTAAGTTCATTTACAATGTATTCATTTTTTGTACCTTGCAAATTGCCCTTACACAGATATCAACGAATGCGACCCATCTGGATTATCAGCTGACTATCAACATCTGGCTCATATGTGCCACGGTGATGCCAACTGCACAAACACTAAAGGATCGTACAACTGCGGCTGTCAGGATGGTTACTATGGAAACGGGAGAAAGTGCGAAGGTGATGCTAATTTTTAACACCTTCGGGTATTTCGGGCAAAAGGATAAAATTGATTATTAACTGAATTGAACAACAATTAACTTCTAGATATCGACGAGTGTGCATCTGGCACACACAACTGCCATGCTGACGCCAACTGCACCAACACCAAAGGATCATTCTACTGCACGTGTCATACGGGATACTCTGGAGATGGAGTCACTTGCGTTGGTCAGTTAGATATCATTTAGATAGATGTCAATGAAACAGTAGTCATATTCCTTCAATAATATTGGTGGGAGCTTTCGCCAAGAGGGGATTATTATTTGAATGAGGCCATTATCGAGGAAGGGGGGTAAAAAGAGCTAGAATACGTTGTAAATTCACGTCATGAATTTGTTTGTACTTTTGAATTTAGATATCAGTGAATGTCAAGTGGAAACTCTGGCGATTGAACACAGCCATTATTCACACAACTGCCATAATGATGCTAACTGTACGAACACGAAAGGGTCTTTCTACTGTACATGTCACCATGGGTACTCAGGAGATGGGGTTATTTGCGTCGGTAACTGACAGTATCTTATTAACACGTTTGTAATATCCTACGAATGAGATTTGAGTTGTTAACGTACGTCAAAATCAAAAACGCAGCATTATAAAAGTTGCTTGCCTTGATATTACTCTTTAGTATTTGAATGATCGTCATGTTATCACCAAGTTAAAAAACTGAACCCTCTACTAATAATGAATTAGTATGAATCATTATCATAACGAATTACAGTCTGATTCTCGACGTGGTGTGAATGCGTTAGCTATCATCCAGCAAAGTGTCCGAACTTTTTGTTCGACAATTGTCCGAAATGACATAAAAAGTGTCAAAAAATTAACTTAAGAAATAACATCTCCGAAATTGTCTGCAAGTTTTGTATGAGCAAGGTCTATTGTATACACTAAACGAAGTGACTATAACAACAACAACAATTTATTGGTATTCCCATATAAATGATGTTACCTAAATACATAATCGTTAAATGAAAATTCAAACACGAAACAAATTACAACAGCAACCAGAAAGAAAAATAAACATAGTTAGTTACAAGATTCTTCATTTTAAGTTCTAGGGTTACAAAGTTCTCTTATTTGTAGTGCTTCATATGTAAAGTAACCT